>Ga0209121_10005978_pt1 | contig 10831 bp, 10 predicted proteins | sample Cruoilmetagenom3_FD_187292 | JGI IMG/M metagenome (GOLD analysis project Ga0209121, IMG submission 187292) | Oil polluted marine microbial communities from Coal Oil Point, Santa Barbara, California, USA - Sample 3 (SPAdes) (version 2) | ecosystem: Environmental > Aquatic > Marine > Oil seeps ...
TATTCTACCCCTAAGCGCTTAACCACCCCAGGTCTATAACCCTCGACGATGACGTCTGCCTGCTGGGCAAGGCGGTAGAATATTTGGCGACCTGCGTCTGTCTTAAGATTGAGCGCTATGCTTTTCTTATTGCGATTAAGAGCAAAGTAAGCTGCCTCTTTTCTCCTTTCTTCTCCTTTGGGTGAGGGTCCTCCTTTGCTAAACGGACTTGGCAAAGGTGACTCAACCTTAAGCACTTCGGCTCCCAAATCCCCCAAGATCATGGTGCAAAAGGCGCCTGGGACTAACCCCGACAAATCTAGGATTCTAACACCTTCCAGGGCTAACATTTTAGACTGTTCAATATCTGGCTTATCCATTCTCGGCTTATTCTAGGTTGTCAACTCATGTTGTGTCAACGAATTGTAATTGTTCCATGATTAGTGATACATCACCTCTTTCCTCTGATTTTGCTAATAGCATAAGATAGAAAGTGTTTATGCCAACTTGCCTGAAATTAAGGAAATCAAATTGCTAATTATCACCTACATGAACAACCTGATTTGGCTTGACATCCGCCAACAAATAATGCGGCAGCTCCAATAGCATGCCTGAGACACTAATTAACTTATATTGACTGGCTAAAGAGGAAAGGACTTTAATTACCTCAAGATAATAACACAGTTTATCCTAGCAACTTCGAATAGCTGGCTTACCCTGCTATAGCCAATTATTGACACGGGCAGGTTTTTCAACTATATTCCATGTCGGAAACTTATACTGAAGGAGGTTAGGAAATGCCAGAGATTAAGATGATTGTTTGTTGCAAGCAGGTGCCCGACCCGGAGGCACCACCAGTGGTATTTAAGGTTGATTCAGCTACTAACAAAGTGACTTTGCCACCAGATGTAAAACCTGTAATTGGCCAATATGATGAGTTCGCTATGGAGGCTGCTCTAAAGATTAAAGACAAGGCAGGCGGCAAAATCACCATACTCAGCCTGGGTAATAAGCTAATCCGTGACGTGGTTAAAAAAACATTAGCCGTGGGCGGCGATGAACTCATTCTCCTAGAGGATGAAGCTTTTGAAGAAAGTGATAGCTGGTCGACTGTTTATGCTTTGGCAATGGCAATCAAGAAGATAGGAGACTATGACCTTATTTTCTGCGGCCGGCAATCCTCTGATTGGGATGCCGGACAAGTTGGCTTGGGCATCGCTGAAATTCTAGAGATTCCTGCTATAACCTTAGCCCGAAAGGTAGAGCTTGTTGATGGAAAGGTAAAGGTAGAGCGAGTCATCCCCGACGGCTATGAAGTAATCGAAGTAGGACTCCCTGCTTTAATTACAGTGACCAGTGAACTAGGTAGTCTTCGCTATGCCGCCTTAAAAGGGATTATGGTAGCGGCTAAAAAACAACCTATTATATGGAAGCCGACCGACATAGGAATTGAGCCATCCCAAGTTGGGGCTGCTGGAAGGCGGGTCAAGCTAGCTGAGCTTTTCCAACCAGTTAAAGAAGCTAAATGCGAAGTAATTGAGGGAGAAACATCAGCAGAGGCCGGCGCTAATTTAGCTATAAAACTCAGGGAAGCAAAAATAATCTAAGACCGAGGAGGAAATAATGGCTGAATATAAAGGCGTAACAGTCTATGGAGAGTTAATAAACGGAAAGTTACCTTCTATCACTACTGAACTGCTAGGGTGTGGCAGGAATCTTGCCGATGACTTAAAAGAAGATTTATCCTGTCTGTTACTTGGTGATACAGTGGGCGAAACCCCTAAAGAGGCAATCGCTTTTGGAGCTGACAAGGTTTATACCGTGGAAGACCCTTCACTCAAGGAATATCAAGCAGATACTTACATCCAGGTTGCGGAAAAGCTAGCTAAAGAGACTTCACCTCGAATTATACTTATGGGCCAAACATCTATAGGCAGAGACTTAGCTTCCCGCCTCGCCTTTAGATTAGGAACGGGCTTATCAACAGATTGTGTTGACCTAAGCATAGATCCAGAGACAAAACTGCTTCGGCAAACAAAACCTGTATATGGGGGCAATGCTCAGGCTATATTTACCTGTGACATCATGCCCCAAATGGTTACTATTAGAGCAAAGGCAATGTCGCCAATAGACCGTGATGATTCAAGAAAAGGAGAAATCATACCAACAAAGGTTGAAATAGACTTGTCACAGGTAAGGACAAAGGTGATAGAAAAAGTAAAAGAAGAGGTAACTGGGGTCAAGCTTGAGGATGCTCCGGTGATAATCAGTGGAGGTAGAGGCATTGGCGGTCCTGAGCCTTTCAAAACAACTCTAAAGGAGCTAGCTGATGTGTTACATGGCGCAGTAGGAGCTTCACGACCACCGGCTGATAATGGTTGGGTGCCAGAAGCACAGCACATTGGCCTGACAGGCAAGATTGTTGCCCCTGATATTTATATTGCCATAGCTATATCAGGAGCTAGCCAACACATAGCAGGTTGCTCTGGCTCAAAAAACATCATAGCTATCAACAAGGACCCGGAGGCAAACATTTTCAGGGAGGCAAAATTCGGAGTGGTAGGCCGCTACGAAGAGGTAGTGCCTGCTCTCACTAAGAAGGTAAGGGAATTGCTAGCTGAATAAAATAACAGAAAATCGTTCCTTATCGTACCCCCCTTGCACTAACGATTTTCTGGCTAATATGGGCTGGTACTTCTTCATAATAGCTAAATTCCATCGTGAAGTGGCCATGCCCTTGTGTCATTGACCTCAAGTCTATGGCATAGTGAAGGACTTCCACATATGGCACCTGAGCTTGGATAGTATTATTATTCCCTTGCGGGGTCATACCAAGCACATGCCCCCTCTTAGTATTAAGATCGCCAATAATATCCCCGGTGTATTGCTCAGGAACGGTTATACTAAGATTCATTATCGGCTCAAGCAATACAGACTGTCCCTGGGATAACCCTTTCTTTAAGGCTTGTGCCCCAGCAATCTTGAAAGCAATATCTGAAGAGTCCACCGGGTGAAAACTACCATCGTAGAGAGTCACCCTCACATCATCTACAGGATATGAGGCTAAAATACCTTCGTTCTTTGCCTCATTGACTCCTTTAGCCACTGACGGAATATAATTCTTGGGAATTGCCCCACCGGCGATTTTCCCTTTGAACTCAAAGCCACTGCCTCGAGGTAAGGGCTCCAGTTCCAGAAAGACATGTCCGTATTGACCATGTCCCCCGGACTGTTTCTTATGCTTGTATTCAGCTTTAGTTGACACGGTGATAGTCTCTTTATAGGGAATCTTTGGTAGCTCTAACTTCACCTCTACACCAAACTTGCGACGCATTCTTTCCTTAACCATCTCCAAATGGCTATCACCAATCCCTGAGATGATGGTCTCGCCAGTATCTGGATCGCGATGCACCTTGAGAGATGGATCCTCCTCGCAAATCCTGGGCAATACTGTGCCCATCTTGTCCAGATCAGCCTTCGTCTGGGGCTGAATCGCCATGCTAAGATTTGCTGCGGGAAACTCAATGCCTTCAAAGGTTACCGGGTGCTCCTGAGCACAAAGAGCGTCTCCTGTAGTAGTCAGACTTAGTTTGGCTACTGCCCCAATATCCCCTGCGGCTAGCTGCTCCACGGGCTGCTGGTTTTTCCCCAGTATAGTAAAAAGTTGGCCAATGCGCTCCACGCCCTTCTTATTGGCATTCCAAACCTGGGAATTACTGAAAATAATGCCCGAGTAAACCCGGAAATAGCTAATCTTGCCTGCAAATGGGTCAGCGGTGGTCTTAAAAACAAGGCTGCTTAAGGGCGCCCCTGCCTCCGGTTTAACTTCCTCCTTATCGCCAGTTATTGAATTTATAGCTGCAGTAGTATCTCTTTCCTCAGGCGAAGGCAAATAGTTACAGATAGCATCCAAAAGCGAATTAATGCCAATATTACGCAAGGCGGAACCAGTGAACACAGGCACTAACTTACCTGCTATAGTCGCTTGCTTTATAGCCGCAAGGATTTCCTCATTGCTTATATCCTCAGCCTCTAAATACTTAGCGATGAGTTTATCATCAATCTCAACCACGGCTTCTACTAGCTTCTCACGAGCAATTTTGGCTTGCTCCAAAAGCGAAGAGGGTAATTCTATTTCCTGTAAAGTAGAGCCAATATAACCTTTCATAGTCACTAAGTCTACAATGCCTTGAAAATCACTCTGCGCACCTATAGCTAGCTGAACTGGCAAGCATCTTGTTGCTAATTTAGCCTGGACTTCCGCCAAAGTTCGAAGGAAATCAACATTATCTCGATCCATCTTATTAATGAAAATCAAGCGAGGTAGATTCGACTTTTCAGCATAAGACCATACTTGCTCAGTGCCTACTTCCACGCCTGAAGCAGCACAAACTACAATCACTGCTCCCTCACAGACACGCAAACCTGCTTTGACTTCGCTAGCAAAATCAGCATAACCAGGAGTATCGATGAGATTTAACTTGCTTCCCTTCCACTCCTGTGGCAACAAAGACAGGCTGATGCTCATGCGGCGCTCAATTTCGCTAGGATCATAATCAGAGGTAGTAGTGCCGCTTTCAACACTGCCTAACCGCTTGATAGCCCCTGAGGTAAATAGCATCGCTTCAGCAAGGGAAGTCTTGCCAGCACCATAATGAGATAGCAACACAACGTTACGGACTTTGCCTGGTTTATATAAGTTCATTATTCTATCTAGCCTCTCTTTTTTGGCTTCGCAGCCTTTTCCTGCATTATTACAATTATAAGCTCCCACCCAGACGATAAGCAACAAGCAAAAGTCGGGGCACGTACTTAAAATGATTTGACACTTGCTACGCAATTGTCCCGAGAAATTAAATTAGGTGCTATAATTACTATCCTTAACGTAGAATGAGATTAAGCTACGAACAAGTAAAACATATTGCCTGGCTAGCTCGTCTAGGCTTGAGTGAAGCTGAAATCGAAAAATTCAGCTTTCAGCTATCCAACATCTTGGAAAACTTCGAGGTACTTAAGGAAATAGACACGACCAATGTGCCACCAGCAACCCCATCTATCCCCCAACAAAACGTTTTCCGGGAAGACCGGATAGCTAAATCATATTCCCAAAATGAGGTCCTAGCCAATGCCCCCAGACAAGAAGAGAATTGCTTCAAAGTGCAAGCAATATTAGAGTAGGTGCACTTATAAATGGTTAATGCTTCCATTGCTATAATTTGTGGCTATCTCCTCGGTTCTATCCCCTCAGCGTACATTGCTGCTCGCCTCAAAAGGAAGATAGACATCCGTGATGTGGGAAGTAAGAACATGGGAGCGATGAACATCCTTTACGAAGTTGGGCTAAAGGAGGCTGTTTTAGCTCTCCTGGCTGATGTAGGCAAGGGCATAGGGGCAATTTTGCTCGCTCGCTGGCTGGACACCCCTTTAGTATTTCAGCTCCTTAGCGGGCTAGCGGCTGTAATAGGCCATGCTTTTCCCGTTTTCCTCAAGTTTCGTGGCGGTAAAGGAGCAGCTACCACTTTAGGTATTCTCCTCTTTCTGATGCCCAAGGCAATTCCATCTTTCCTTGCTATCGCTGCAATAGCTTTGCTTATCACTCGCAATATTAGCTTTTGCTATAGCCTAGCCTTCCTTTGTTTCCCACTCAATGCCTGGCTAATCTACCACTCCACATCTATGCTAATCTTTTCCCTGGGATTAGGATTGCTTGTAGGCATGAAGCATCTCCCCACAGTTAAAAGAATGCGTCTAGCAACTGGTGGTAACTGGCGCAGGGTTATCATGCGCAGCAGCCTCAAGGAAAGGTTATGAATGAACTTTGCCAGCTAAGCATTCATGAAGCACATGAGCTTCTCAAGCAGAGGGAAATTTCCTCAGTTGAACTCACCAGATCTACATTGAAGCGCATCGCTGAAGTAGAAGATAAGATTCATGCTTGTGTCACTATTACTGAGGATTCGGCCCTAAGACAAGCAGAAGAGGCAGATAAGCATATCAGTAGCGGTGATATTGCCCCTTTAACTGGCATACCTACCTTGATTAAAGATGTGATATGCACTCAAGGGATACGAACCACCTGTGGTTCGAAGATGCTGGAAAATTTCATTCCACCTTATGATGCCACAGTAATAGAGAAATTAAAGGCACAAAGGGCAGTAATGCTAGGCAAGACAAATATGGATGAGTTCGCTATGGGCTCCTCCACAGAGCATTCTGCCTTCTTTCCCACTCATAACCCTTGGGATTTAAGCCGTGTTCCTGGTGGCAGTAGTGGCGGCTCAGCCGCTGCTGTAGCTACTGATGAAGCTATCTACGCCCTTGGCTCGGAAACCGGGGGAAGCGTTCGTCAGCCAGCAGGATTTTGTAATGTGGTTGGCCTCAAAACAACCTATGGCCGCGTAAGCCGCTTTGGTTTAGTTGCCTTCGCTAGCTCCCTCGACCAAATTGGACCAATAACTAAAGATGTCACCGACTGCGCTCTGGTGATGAGTGCCATTGCTGGATATGACCCTAGAGATTCAACCTCGGCCCCTTATCCTGTGCCAGACTATACCCAGCACTTAGTTCCTGAACCTTCAGGCTCAAGTCCTCAAGGACGAAACCTCAAAGGGCTACGGATTGGCATTCCTAAGGAATACTTTGTAGAGGGCATGCAGAATGAAGTAAGAGCAACTTTGCAGAAAGCCATAAATAAGCTAGCGGAGCTAGGTGCAGAAATAGATTGGGAAGCCTCTCTACCATCTACTAAGTATGCCTTAGCCGTTTATTATATACTTGCTCCCTCTGAAGCCTCAGCAAATCTGGCTCGCTATGATGGAGTAAAATATGGCTTCTCCGCGCGAAATGCCAGCAATGTAATAGAAACAACGGAAAAGACACGACAATTTGGTTTCGGCCCCGAGGTCAAAAGGCGTATAATGTTAGGCACTTATGCTTTATCCGCAGGTTACTACGACGCTTACTATCTTAAGGCACAAAAGGTGCGCATTTTGATAAAGCAAGAATTTGACCAAGCCTTCAAAAAGTATGATGCTTTAGTCACTCCAACCTCGCCAACAGCGGCTTTCAAACTGGGTGAAAAAATAGAAGACCCCATGCAGATGTATTTGAGCGATGTGTGCACCTTGCCGATAAATATTGCTGGTGTCCCAGCCATTTCCATCCCCGCTGGCTTCGCTGGAGCTCCTTCCTCTTCACTTCATTCAGGGTCAGGACAAGGTTTGCCCATAGGTATGCAGATTATAGGTAAGGCTTTTAGCGAGGAGACGATATTACGCATTGCCTTTGCCTATGAGCAAGCAACCGACTGGCACAAAAAAAGGCCAGAAATATAAAATAAAAACTCACTTATCTAGATTTTAAAGATATATAATAACTTAAAGGAGGATGCAGGTGGAATTTGAGGAGAAAGGTGAACAAGAATTCCCAGGTAGGGCTGATATCTATGACCTTAAGGATCTACCCCAAAGGATCTCGTTAACTAGGTGCGAGGCATATCTAGAGGGTGTGCCCGGGAATCCCATCTACTTTGACCTCATTTTGGACAGCAAAGTAAAGGAGGAGCTTGTTATCAAAGCAGTAAGATGTAGGTTTTCTTGTGCCTACATACCCCTTCAAGTAGTTGACTGGGGTGAGAGAGATGAATTTGCATCAAATGGTTTTCAGCTAAGGAACATCCGCCCTTTGCCACCTCTAGGGTCAATTGGAATTTCGATTCCTTTTAATACATATGCCTGTCCCAAAATCCCTTACGAGAATAGGTGGGATTTGGATGGATGCATAGAGTTTAGTTCTCAATTAGGAATTTTCATGAAATCCATTGGATCAGAGCCCACGGTGCAAAACGTAAAACTACCTCACACAGATTGGCTTAGCCTTGACCGGGCTCTTCAGAAACTTGATAAAAGGGGAATCACTGAGATTTAAAAGGTAAGTTTGAAGGGTTTCGCCTCTCCAAAAGTAATCCTTCCCCTTCAAAGGGAGATGAAGAGAAAACGTGGTTCAAAGTAATATCTAAAGAATGAAGTTGAATAACATTCCCACTCAAGTCACTTGCTATTCCGGTCATACTTATGCTGAGCGACCACAGTCTTTTCTATGGCAGGGTACAGAATATAAGATTGAAGAGATAGAAAAAGCGTGGCAAGAACCAGGCAAAAAATTATTTAAGGTCCTTACAGAGCAGAGTAAATCATTTGAGTTATGCTACAATGAAACGGAGGAGCGATGGTCAGCTACTGAATTGGTAGTCTAGGAGGAGATATGGAGCAAATTTTCCAAATTTTGGAACAGAATGCCAGAGTAACTCCAGAGCAGATTTCTACTATGCTTGGCATACCTGTCGGTGAAGTGGAAAAAACGATTAAGCAAGCTGAAAAAAACAAAACAATCTTAAAATACAAAACTATAATAAACTGGGCTAAATTAGGCAAAGAAGAGATATTGGCTTTAATTGAAGTCAAAGTGATACCACAACGGGATGCAGGCTTTGACACTATTGCCGAGCACATTTACCGCTTCCCACAAGTATACTCAGCCTACCTAGTTTCAGGAACTTATGACCTGGCTATACTGGTAAAAGGCAAAAATATGCAGGAGATCTCTAGCTTTGTAACAGAAAAACTGGCTCCTTTAGAAAAGGTACAAAGTACTGTCACTCACTTCCTTCTCAAGCGATATAAGGATGATGGGGAAATAATAGAGCTTGCCGAGGAAGCTAAACGACTACCCATCACACTGTAACATGTCAAGAAAACATTCTATTACAATTAAAACCTTTGATAACTTTATCTCGCAAAAGGTAAATAGCATTCCATCATCAGGCATCAGAAAATTTTTCGACCTGCTTTCTTCTATGGAGGGGGTTATTTCCCTTAGCATAGGTGAACCCGACTTTGTCACTCCATGGCATATCAGAGAGGCAGCCACATTTTCCCTGGAAAAAGGCTATACCATGTACACCTCAAACTATGGCTTGCTTGAATTGCGCCAAGAGCTAGCCAAATACCTGGAGCTTCATTATGGGGTCAGTTACCACCCTGAACATGAAATCCTTATTACTGTAGGCAGTAGTGAAGGGTTGGACCTTGCCATGAGAGCCATCCTCAACCCAGGTGATGAGGTAATCATTCCAGATCCGTGTTACGTTGCCTACTCGCCATGTATTGTCCTAGCTGGTGGTATTCCGATCATGGTACCTACCAGCAGAGAGAATAATTTCGCTATCAAGACTAGCGATATTGAACCTCGAATTACCAAACGGACTAAAGCTATTTTAATCGGCTACCCAGCAAACCCCACCGGGGCAATCATGCCCAAAGAAGAGCTAGCCAAAATCGCCAAACTAGCCCGACAGTACAACCTATTGGTAATGTCTGACGAGATTTATGCCCGACTGGTTTATGATGTAGAGCACACCTGCTTCACCAGCTTGCCTGAGATGAAAGAGCAAGCTATCTTGCTCAGCGGATTTTCCAAAACCTATGCCATGACTGGCTGGCGCATCGGCTATGCCGCAGCTAATAGCCAATTTATCGAAGCTATGACTAGAATTCATCAATATACCATGCTCTGCGCCCCAATAATGACACAAATGGCAGCTATTGAGGCATTGAAATCCGGGGAAGGCGATATTGAGGTGATGGTCAAGGAATATGACAGACGCCGTCGTATAATAGTTAAGGGATTGAACGAGATTGGCTTACCCTGCTTTGAGCCTAAGGGTGCCTTCTACGCCTTCCCCTCAATAAAGGCTACAGGCATGACATCAGAAGAATTCGCTGAAAAACTATTACTAGAGGAAAAGGTTGCTGTGATACCAGGCTCTACTTTCGGACAATGTGGTGAAGGTTTCATCCGATGTTCCTATGCCACTTCTTTACCCAACATCGAAGAAGCCCTGAAAAGAATGGGCAGATTCGTCAACAAGAACCACTAGGGAAAGGAGGCACATCATGAAGAAGACAACAGCAGAGAGTGACATCATAAGACGCACTAGGACAAGAGCGCTCAATAACGATCGGCATGCTGGTTGCTCGCAAGCTGTGCTAGGAGCTCTGCAAGACGAATTCGGGATAGGTAATCTGGAATCGTTTAAGTCAGCGACTATCCTTTCAGGCGGCTGCGCTCGCCGTGGTGAAACCTGCGGTGCACTCATAGGCGCTCTGATGGCTCTTGGCCTTGTGATTGGCCGAGAGAGAATGGAGGACAAAACCACCTATGAAAACGCGGTGAACGTTTCTCAAGGGCTCATTGAGAGATTTAAGGAGAAGCTTCAGAAGCACTTTGAATTCAAGGAAGCCCTGGAAAACACAACCTGCAGGCATATTCAGGAGAGGATCTATGGAAGATCCTTCAACCTACTAGACCAGGACGAACTGCAGGTTTTCATTAACGCCGGTGGCCACACGGAAAGAGGATGCTTAACAACATGTGCCATAGCCGCTGAGGTTGCGGCGCAAGAACTTCTAAAACTAACAGACAGGTAAAATCGTCGACGTTCGCTTCACGAAATTCCCGGCTTCAACTGGGGGAGGAGACAAATCATAAACAGTCTGAGACAGATACACGAGTATGCTAAGAAAATCGGGGCAAGGTTACGATTACAGATATACCCTTTAGCTATTAGACTACTGGAAAAGGGAACTGGCATCCCGAAGGGAGCAGCAAGACCCAAAAGGGATTGGGGTTGCCATTTGGAACTCTGTCAGGCTTTCGCCCTATCGCGGAGACCGCAGCTAAGCAATGGCAGCAGATGATGAGTTGATTTTTACCATCCCATTGGAAAAGCTAGACGATTTGATGCTGGGACTTAGGCGTATCGATGAAACTGGTTCTAAACTACCTATGACTC
>Ga0209121_10005979_pt1 | contig 10830 bp, 11 predicted proteins | sample Cruoilmetagenom3_FD_187292 | JGI IMG/M metagenome (GOLD analysis project Ga0209121, IMG submission 187292) | Oil polluted marine microbial communities from Coal Oil Point, Santa Barbara, California, USA - Sample 3 (SPAdes) (version 2) | ecosystem: Environmental > Aquatic > Marine > Oil seeps ...
AAACCCCTTCGACAACTCGGCGTATTGTTTGCCACCATTCTTCCTTTTTTCCATTATCCATTATTCTCGAATATGTTCGTCTATATGTTAATTCTCCTAGTCCGTTAAATCCAAAATCTGGTTTTTTATTTTTATATACATCAAGAAATTCATTAGACAACCAAAAGGGTCTTATATAACTTTGTTGCTCATATAAATTCAATTTATTTTTCCTCTCTTTACCAAGTATTTTTATCTTTAAAAATCAAAATTCATTTGTGGTGGTTCTATTTCATCTATAATTTTCATGGTTTCTTGTTCATAAAAAGATAAATTAACATTATAGTTTTCAAATGGAACTTTTTTATCATAATCATTTAATATTTTTACCGTATAATCAATATACAAGCCTAAAAGTCTATTAGGGTCTGTTTTATCTCGTTTATATAATTTTCCACCATCGGTTGTTATATAAAATCGATTTGTTTTTTGTTGTAGTTCAATGCCCGAATTTGTATGCAATTCAACTTGAAATTTATTTCCAACTTTTTGAGATATACAAAACTGCATAATATCTTTAGAATTTTCAAGCGTTTTTCTTACAGGAATATCCTTAATAAAATAAGCATAGATAGCTTCGGGCACAATTGGCATACGATAGGATTTCATTAAATTTATTTCTTTTACAAATACACCCTTTTCTTTTGTCTCGTTGTCCATTTTTTCAGTGATATAAGAATTTACATCCCTTCTTATGTATTTTTTATACGGCGTATATTCAAGCATTAAACCGGTATGATTTTGCCATCTATTACAAATATCGTAATATTTATCTTCTAATTCTCTCGGAATTTCACAAATAACACCATCCGTATTTGCGCTGATAACTTTTATTCCTACTTTTTGAAATCCTTCAATTAACATTAATAAGCCGAGTTGCCCATTTATTGTAGTAGATATAAATTGTTTTGGGTCGTATAACCAAAAAAATTCATAACCCATTTTTCCAAAAATACTATTAATTGTAATTTTTAATCCATCTGCTTTTATTTTATTCCCACTCTTTTTAGCTTTTATTCTTTCTTTTGTTAACATTTTTAAAACATCTATAAAATCTTTTCCCAAATGTTCTGGATAAAAATTGTTATTAATAATAATGTTTGGATAATAACTGGACACATCCGCGTCTTGAATTATAGCCCCTTCCGTTGTAAAAAACTTTCCCGGCGCATCTTTACTGTGTAAACCCCCAATGCCTAACATAAATTTACATCCAGCAAAGTATATTTCATCTTTATATTTATATTTTTGTTCAACATAAACATATTTAGAAGAAATTCTTTTTTTTAGTTCTTTTAATTGGGAATTTCCAAATTCTATCATAGGAGAAATACAGTCTCCCAATAATATTTTTTGACGATATGTTCTTTTCTTTTTTATTTCGCTAATATCTCTTTTTAATTTACTGGCATAAACATTTTCAAGAATAATATTTGCAATTTTAGAATTAGACGCTGAGGTTAGGTCAACAGAATAAATTTTGCTTAATTCATTTCTTAATACTCTTAGTGGTTTTATTTCTTCATATAATTTTTTTGTAATTAAAACATCATTCAAATTATATTTTAATATTGTATCTATTTCACATTTTTTTATAATTTTGTCCGGTGGAAACGGTAAATCTTGTATTTTATGCCATTTTAAATTTATAGCCGTTTGTTTTAAAGATACACCTAATTTATTAAAACCCAATATTCGCATTAAGTCTATGGTTTTCCACAAGTATGTATTTTTTGAATAGCGCAATTTTTTTATTTTGTTATCAGAAATATAATCATTATTAACAAGCATGTCAGAAATTTTATGTGAATTTTTCAGCAAATTTGTTTTATATTGATAATCTATAACATATCTAAGCATGGCATCGTCATAGGAATGATTGTTATAACCAACAAGACCAATTTTTTGATTTAGGAATTTTTTTAATTTTTCTAAATCATTTCTCTCCGGACCAATACAAAATTTATAAACTTCTTTTTCATCGTTTGCCCTTACAAAAATAGCACTAAAAAAATTTGGAAAAGATTCTATATCATAAATATAAATTGCCATATTTTATTTCCTAAATTCGCACACATTTCTAGCGGAGCATAAAAAATCACAAAAATATTTTTCTTTATTATTATAAGGGAAAGTTTCTTCTTTCCATATTTGATGTAATAAATTTTCTGCCCATAAAAGAGCTTCTTTTTCCTCTTCATAATTCCAAAGAAATGTCATTTTTCTACTAGGTCTTGTAAACCATATTTGCATTTTATTAATTTCTTCGTCATGCGCTTGTTTATAGCCATAAGTATACAAATATAGTTGTTTTTTATATTTATTAATTCTATCTGTTTTAATAACTTCTTTGCCTGTTCTCCTGTTTGTATAAAAAGGTTTTGATGTTTTGAAATCCAATAAAATATTTTCTTTTTCTTTTTTATTTCTCAAGATAAGGTCAGGTCTGCCAGTAAATTTATAACCAAATAAATCAAATCGTAATGTATTTTCCACAACAACAACATCATATATATCCCAATCAAAACTAAAATTTGAGAAAAAATCAAGAGCTTGTTTATAATATTTTTTATCTATATTTCTCGGATAATCCGGCAAACAACTGACAACCATTTTATTATAATTGTTTTCGAAATAATTTCTCATTTCATAAATATCTATATTTTTTTTGAAATATTCCTCAAGACAATTATGTACTAATCTTCCGTATTCGCCATAAAAATTATCAATTCTATCTTCTATATCATCGATATATAAAAGTTTATAAGCATACGGACAATGTTCATAAGTTGTTATTGCTGAAAAAGAGAATTTTTTATTAGCCAATATAAACTCATATTTACTATTTTCTGGTTTTTTTCTAAATGCCACTGTTATTCCTCCATATCGTAAATTCCATTATCATTATTATTGTTATTCTGAAGAGTTTTTTGAGTATATTTTTGTTGTTCTGAATAACGATTTTCTTCATCGGTTGTCGCATTAGAAAACAACATTCTTTCACCAATAAATTGAACCGGAAATGTTAATGTTGGCCCGTTTCTATTTTTAAGCATAATTATTCTTGAATTTAAAATTTCTCCGGCATCATCTTTTTGATGTCTTATCGCCCAAACCTGTGTAACTGGTTTTTCTCCGGCTTGATTTAAATCAGACAACAATGGTTCGGGGTCTTTATATCTTCTATTGGATATATTTCTATTCAATTGATGATTTAATATAATCGGTATTTCAAACTCTTTCGTTAAATCTTTAATGTCATATGTAATTTTATCATATTGTAAATGCGTTTTCAATCCTTCATAACTTCTAATTTGTTCTAATTGGTCAATAAATACAAGCTTTATATCTTCTTTTTCTTTTAATTTTCTTATCTTTGAACGTATTTCTGGTACAGTAATACCAAAACTATCATCAAAAAATAATGGTGCTTTTTTAATAGTTTCAACCGCTTTACCGTATCTTGCCCATTGTTCTGGCGTTAGCTTGCCTAAATATACGTTTTTAAATGGAAGTCCAGTCAATTGACAAATAAGACGGCACATTGTTTCAGGTGTTGACATTTCTAAAGAGAAAAAAGCAACCGGTTTTTTCTGAACAATAGCTACATGATTAGCTATGCTGAGAGCCAGAGCAGAATTATGTGTTACCGTTCCATCTTCTAAAAGAAATAGCCCGTTTCCATCTAACATAAATCCATAATATTCATCTTTTCCAATATATTCTACTTTAATGCCTGTTAAACTTTGGTTTATTTTTTTCTTTGTAAATTTAACTTGTTTCCTCTTTATTTTAGTTGGAACTGCCCACATTTTACCATGGATTGTTATTCTATAATATATACCACTAAAATCTATAGATTTTATTGTGGCTATTTTTTCTCTTATCGGGGAAGTTCTAAAGCCAAGGCTATCTGCTAGAAATTTAATATCTTTCATTAAATTTATATTTTTTTGAGTTATCTCAAAGCCATTATGCCCCATATAGCCGTCACTATCTATAATCCCCGCCAAAAGCTCAAGTCTATCTTCTTCAGAAGAGGTTAAATAATTAAATGGAATATATTTATTATTTAAAACTTTTATATCTCTTAACCTGCCTAACATTCCCCCAACATAGGCATATTGCCAACAATTTTCTGTATTTTGATATGTTGAAACTTTCATGTTTAATTTTTTAGCATAATTATAAATATATTCAACTACTTCTTTGTCTGCAGAAGTAATTTGTGGCTTGGAAGAAGTTCCATCTCCTAACCATATTCCTAAATAATAAGGTTCTATCGGTAAATCTTTTTTTGTAAATTCAATGGGAACTTTATACCCCTTTAAGTTGTTTTTAGATTTTTTGCTTAACTTAATGTAGTCTTTAACAGAAATATTTACCAACGTTCCATTTTTACTATTCTTGTCGTTTCTACTTTGTTTTAAAGACAATATATGTTTGCTATTAACAATATAGTCTATAGCACGATTTTGCTTTATTTTATACATATCGTCTATTCCATTTGTAGTGGAAAGAACTTTTCTCGGAGAAGAATCTGCCCCCATCAACAAATCACCGGCAACAATATCTTCTACTTTTTTTATAGAACCATCGTACATTATTATTTTTGTACCTTTACCCAAGCATTTTCCTTCACCACTTCGGGCGGCGCAAATTACAAATTCTGTTGGAAAAAGACCACCAACATGCTTATCGTAAATATCAAAACCAATTTTCAATTGTTCTATTTCTCCGGACAATATCTTTTTGGTTCTTTCTGTCAATATATTTACAGCCTGTTTGCTTGTTAAAACATTTGTTGATTTTATACCACTATGTAAAGCAACTTCTGTTATATCTTCTTCAACCCTAGCAATAATTTCAATTAAATTACCGGCAGAAAAATAAAAATTTTTGTTGTCCATTATTGCTTCTAATTTTCTCATTGCTGATTTTTCTTTAATTATTTCAGCATAAGTAATAGCGTTTTCAACATCAATACTATATTTATTAATTATTTCTTGAATATCCAAAACATTTATTTTATCTGTTTGTTTACTAACTTCATCGGATAATGTTAAATAATCTACTTTTCTACCAATATTATACATTGATTTTATAATTTGGAAAAGTAATCTGTTTTTGATAACAGAAAAATCTTCGAAAATAACGATGTCCGCTATAACAGGAATTAATTTATTATTTTCAATCATACATGCCATTATAGCATCTTCCATTATAGATTGTTCTTCGTGAGTTATTTCGCTTACAAGTTTTTTCTTATCACCAAACAATAGTTTTTCTTGGATTGAATCGGGTATAGAAGAATTTCTTGGTTTACTATATGCGCTTTCAATTGTTCTAAGAGATTCTCCTTTAGACAATCCAATCAGTTCACAAATAGCACTTGTAACAATTATGGTATGTTCAATGTCATAATTCGCACCCGCCATATCGGCAGCGACTTTAAATAAGGTACTATTTCTTTCACCTTCTGGCGCACCATTAGCTAAAAATTCTAAGGCCCTCCGGGGAAGTTTTTTCTTAGCCCCATGGGGTAAATTCAAAGAACTATTTCCTCTAACATATTGTACTGTTTTTTCTGGAAATAATTTACCCATTAATCCATCGGGAATAATGCCGGGCTTTTTTCCCCAATCATCGAGTTTTTTATATTCCCCTATATATCCCCCTTCAATTATTTTACTTGGCGGTACAATAAAATAACCTTTATCCCCACGAGTATCAATACCTGTTTTTGCGTTTGTACTTGTTTTACCGTGTCCAGAAAAAATAATATGAAAACCGCCGGAAGGTGTTATTGAATGCAAACCGGCAGAATCATTAATGTCCCATTTTTCGAATATTTCAAGACCATTTATGTGTTTTTTGTCAATATCAATAACAAACAAATCAGATTTTCCTGCATATATACCAATTAATGCTTCGGGCCATGTTTTCCACCACGAATTTATTTGGTCATAATCTCTGGTTGCCGAATAAAATCCATTAGAAGTATAAGGACTTTTTTCGGGTAATTTAATCGTTTCGCCATCTTTTATATAAGATTGCCCGGGCTTTTCGCGACAAGGAAAGATATACCAACCACGTTTTGCATAAGAAAGTGCGTTTTCTAATAACTTATTTGTCATTTACATCCTTTAATTGTGATATTTTTCACGAATGTCTTTTGGCATATCCACGTAAGCATTTTCATCTTTTTCTTCGGGTAAAGGTTTAATAATTGGTGTTTTTCTAGTATATTCTGCCCTTCTTGAATAAGCTTGGGGCCAAATTTCCTTTAATCTTCTTGGGGGATAATAAATTGGGTCATAACTTTGTTCTGTAAGTAGCCAATTTAAAAATATAGTTAAAGATTCATTATATTTTTCTTCTCTGGAAACAACAAAATCAAAAAAACTTACCCAACGAGAATTATCCGCAACAATATTTAAGCGTTTTTCTATTTCTTTTTTTATTTCAGATTTTCTCTTTACTCTTTTTGCCTCCGGAGAATTAACCATCAGTCCAATCATTTCACTTAGTGGTCTTTTTTTAATAGGGCTTTCTTCTCCTTGATGTTTTATTAATCTTTCATATGTTTCATCATATTTTGTTTTTTCTTGCGTCTTTTCTTGTTGTTTTTCTTCAAAATTTATTTCATTTCCATATTCTCGCCATAAACCATTTAATCGTTCAATATTAACTTTAAAATGCATTTCATGTACAGAACGTCTATAATGTTCTTCTACTAATTTTAATTCTTCTACTAAATTTTTTCTTGCGGTTCTTTGCTCATTATAAGACAATCCTGTTTCTGTTTGTATTTCATCAGATGTTTTTCGTATCCAATCTTGATTTTTGCCTTTCCCCTTTTTTGTCCAATAAAGAAGTTGGCACAATAAAAGAACAGATACAGTTGTTGTTGTATTTCCGTTTTCATCTTTAATATTTCTAAGTTCAGGGTGATAAGCAACAACCCGCCCAAATTTCATAATATAATCACTTAATTCCATATTATATTATTCTCCTTTCTTTATAAAATAGGGACTATTACTTTCAATAGTCCCTATTTATTAATATAACATTAATTTATTTTAATAAGGTAAATCTCCTTCATTGGCTAAATTATTTGATTGTCCGCCATTTGTTCTACCGCCGAGACGATAAATTTTCATATCATCTACAGACAAATCAATTACTCCTGTCCAGTTACCATCTTTTCGTTGATATACTCGAGGTCCCCCAAATTCATTTACTCGTAAACGTCCAAAAACAATAACATGTGAACCTTTTGAAAGTTTAGGATTCATCGCAGCTAAAGCTTCTGCCCATTTTCCTTTTGTAATTGAACAATTCATCCAAGTTGTTTCTTTTACCTCCTTTCCTTCACGGTCATTGTATTTTCTTGTAGAGCCAATTCTAAAATTCAATACCGGGTTTCCACTCGCAAAATAACGCAATTCTGCATCATCCGCTAAATAACCTTCATATTGTACTTTTTGAATATGTCCTTGCATTTTATTCCTCTTTTTCTGTTTCTTCCATTTGAATTGATTCTTTTTCTAATTCGTCTAATTCTCTATCAATAGCATCATATTCATCGTCGTCTTCTTCCTCAGATGCTCTTAAATTTTGTCTATCAAGCATTACTTGAAGTTTTTCTTGAAGCTCCGAGAGTTTTGTTTTATCTTTAATAGAATTTGTATTACCCGTTTTGGTATAATCTTTTTTAATCATATTCATTAAAGCTCTGTTTTTACTACCACCAAGTTTTTTGATTAAATAAATAACATCATTTTGTACATCCTTCAAGGATTTTTCAGGGTCAGCCATGTGTATTTGTTCTAAAATAATATCTTCTGCGTTTGTGCCTGTTTTTAACCATTTTATCATTTCAATGCCATATTGAGGTGTAACTATAAATGTTTTAGAATCATGTGTGTCTGTTCTATCTTTGGAAACATAAACCTCATGGTCTTCATTTAATGTCATAAAAATAGTAAATTCAAAACTAATACCTTTTCTTTGAATCGGTTGTAAACCAATTTCTTTAATTGTTGTTTGACCGCCCTCGTTATTCATAATTGTTGCTGGTTTAGCGCGCATAGTTGTAATAATATGCATTGGTGTTTGAAGAATTTTTTCAACAAAAGCATTATGCATGGGTGTAATTTTTCCCCAAGCCGTATATTTGTTCCCAGTTCTTTTTGCTTCTTGTTGTTGTTGTTGTAATAAACCACCACTACCTGCCCAAAGATGTGAACTTGAATCTAAAATACAAACTTCTATATCTCCTCTTTTAGCGCATATATCCATTGCCTTAATAAATTTTTCAGCAGTAAACGGCTTATCTAAAGAAATAACTAAATATTCTCCAATTTTTATATTATGTTTTACCGTACCAACATATAATTCTCCGCTCCCGTGTTCTGTATCTACAATTACAATTTTGTCCCAAATCTTTTCATCGGGCATATCTGGATGTGCACCCTTTACTAGCCCGTATCCCATCAAAAGGGAACTCATTGTTTTTCCAGAACCCGGGCCACCCGATATGCCTAATTTGAGAAAAGCCTCACTGCGTTGCGCTTTTCTAAGCGTTAATATTTGTTCAACCATATTTTAATTTTTCTCCTTTATAAATGCTCTTATCATATCAATTGTTATTTCTATTGGTTTTTTTGTATAAAAAATACTTTTTCTATCAAAACTTATTTGTATAACTATTTGTGAAATTCTGTCTCCTATTTCTTTGGCTATTTTTTTATTTCCGGAATATCTTATTATTAATATTTTTTTATCTTTTTCTTCTAAAAAGTTTCTTATATTTTTTGCTAAATAAAAATATTCACTTTTTTCTTCACAATAAGAACTATCTAAATAAACAGGACATATTCTTTTAATTGTGTCCATGAGCATCCCAACCTGTCTTGTATTGCCGTCTGCTAATATAATTAATTTTTCATTGGGAGCTATATCATTTTCTTTATTCATGTCATTTTATACCTCTTCATCTTTCAATCTATTATACCATATTTTTTCATTTTTGTCAAGAGCCAATATTGTTCCTTGTTTTATAAAAAGTTGATAATAAAATAAATACATTCTTGTATTTGAACCTTTATCGCCCCCAGACCTGTCATCACGATACATTTCTTTTTCAATCATTCTTTTTATTACAGATATAGGATACCAAACACAAACAATTTCCCCATTAGGTTTATGAATTACATAAATATAAACATCAGCCTGTGTTGTTGATATACCGGATAATTTTCCTCTCGACGCATATTCAACGGCAACATTATGACTTTTCTTACAAAAAAAATCTTCCTTTATTTCAATTTTTATTTTGTTACCTTTGGAAGACAATAGCAAATAATCATATTTTTTAGTATTTTCTTTTTCTATAATTTTGTAATCATAAGATTCACGAAGTAATTTTGCAACTTTTTTCTCCGTTTTATTGGCTATCATTAAATCTATTTTAAAATTATAATTGCCCATATTAATGCTTTCTATATCCTAAATTTTTTTATTTGCCATATTTTTTTTCTAAATATTCTAGCCAATATTTATAAGATATTGGGACAACTGGTTGAATTAATTTTTCAATTGCTTTTGCGTAGTCTTGAATTTCTTTTTGTGCGGTTTTATTTCGTCTAAGTTCTAAAAAATGAAATAAATTATGTAAATCTATTTTAAAATAAAAAATAGTGTATAAATTTTGAGGCAAAATTATTCTGGCTAATTCTCTTTCTACACCAATTTTTTCTGAAAGAAGTTTGTATCCTTTTTCAGATGTTTCTGTTAATTGCTTTATTATATTTAATGTATTTTCATTTAGTTTTTTAATAAGAGTTGACATATCATTTGTTGTTTTTGGTTTTTTTGAAAATCTAATTTTTTCAGGAATATAGAATTCAATGTTTTTTCCGCTATATCTACGACTAATTTCATTATAAGAGCCTGTTCTATGTCGCATCCATTGGCGTGCAACAAATATGGGACATTTTACAAGAAAACGAAATTCTACTTGTTCAAATGGGCTGGTATGTTTCGGTACATTTGTCATTAACAATTTTAAAATTTTATCTGTAGTAATTTCATTTTCTTCATCTATTTTATAATAACTTAATCTAGCGCAACGTGCAATATCTTTATCTGTTCCAAGAGAATCGAGTAATTCTATAAATCCTTTATCTAAAACATTTATTTTATTTTCTTCCATAATAACTCCTTAATTTATTTACATTCATTTCAATGTCAGTAAAACTATTTAACATTTGAACATCTTTTGCCATATTTTTTATATAATAACTAACAACATCGGTGAAAGCTGTTTTTTCTTTAGCTAAATTTTCAATTTTTTCTATTTGCAAAATCATTTTCCTTAATATTTCTTTTATTTCATTTAAATCTTTGTCTTTCATATTATTTTTCTTTCCTTCCTTTCTCTCTTTCAATTCTCCCTATATTATACCACATTTTCATTCATTTGTCAAGGGTGACTTTGTCTTTGTCTGTGACAAAGACTGTTTTTCCCCTTCGGTCAAATGCCTCTTTTGCACTTCGCCCAAGTGCCTCTTTTGCACTTCGCCCAAGGGTGAATTTTCTTTTGACTGCGCCAAAAGCAAATTTTCCTTTTCCTGCGTCAAAGGTGACTTTCCTTTTGTCATAAACAAAGACGGTTTCTCTCCCCCTTTTTTTCGTTTTCATTGGTCCCAACGATAATCTATCCAATCCTTTTTCTTTTGCCTTTAGCAAAAACTGTTTTCCCTTTGTTTATAACAAAGGCGTTTT
>Ga0209121_10005980_pt1 | contig 10829 bp, 9 predicted proteins | sample Cruoilmetagenom3_FD_187292 | JGI IMG/M metagenome (GOLD analysis project Ga0209121, IMG submission 187292) | Oil polluted marine microbial communities from Coal Oil Point, Santa Barbara, California, USA - Sample 3 (SPAdes) (version 2) | ecosystem: Environmental > Aquatic > Marine > Oil seeps ...
AGCCGCAACAGTAGCGGAGTGTCAGATACGGGCCTGATGTTCAATATATACCAGACCCAACCCCCTTAAGAATTTTTGATAGATGAAACACTCTTCGTTGTCCATGGCAGCGCTGCCGACAGATGCTATTCCCTCCGTACGGTTCACTACCTGACCTTTTTTGTTTCTCTTTTCGAAACTTTTATCCCTGCTTTCCTTTACATTGTGGGCTATTCTGTCAATGGCCCATTCCCAGGATACTTGCTTCCACTCGGTCGCGTAGGGCGCCCGGTAGAGTACTTTATCCATTCGATTCTTGTTGACGGAAAGCTGATAGATTGAACCACCTTTACTGCAAAGCGATCCTCTGTTGACAGGATGATCGGGATCACCCTCTGTGTTGATTACTTTACCGTTTCGAGTTGACACGATGATTCCGCATCCAACGGCACAGTAAGGGCAGATCGTGGTGGTCTCTCTGGCGTATTTGATCTTCAGTGGCTGGGCATGAGCGGCAACGGGCTTAAGGCTTATACCAAGGCCGCTTGCCATCAATGCCGTACCGGAGATCTTTAAGAAACCTCTTCTGCTAACATCCATAACTCCATGCTCCTTTCTATAGTTAGTAATACTACTCCAACTATTCCCCTTTCCAAGCACGGGAGGCATGACCGTTTCCGGTTATACCCATTGTCCACTCATCATGGATCGACTCTTTAGATAAAGTGGATCGGAGAATGATCTTTAAGAAAAAGGACAAAATAACAAGGCTAAAAATCCGCATAAATTACTTAATAAAAAAACGGAAACATAATCCTTATATGCCTTTTCAACAACAGATTGTCTATATATACAACGGTCCTTAGTGTCAAGATTTTTTTGGAAATTTGCAAGTTTGGAAGTTGTTCGTCAATCTTCAAGAATAGATTGGAATTTTTCTTCCAAAGACTTCAAATCGTGTTCATCTTTTGCAAGAAATTTGAAAAGATCAAATTCGGAGATCTGTGGAAAAAGGAGTAGAAATATTGGACATATGCCCAGAATCATGGAAAAATAAACCCGTTTTACCCACAATTTGCCGGGTAATATCGGTGGTATCCCGCCACCGAACAGTTTATGCGTTTCCGCGGGAATCTCTCCGATCTGATGAGATTCTCTTTCGATTTCTGGTCCTTCAGGTGTAAAGGATATCTCTTCTATGGTGTCCAGTGATTCAAGTAATGTTCTATTCTCCGGCAATCTCTTCGCCACAGCAACCGGATCGAGACCGAAACGGAGGCAGCTTTTTAACAGGGGAAACACATCTCCCCCCCCTTTCTTCGCCATTGCCGGAAACCCCATATGGTCTGAAAGGAAAACATTGTCTTTTGTCCCGGGATTCTTCCTGTTTCGCGGATCGTGCCATGTAAACTCGACAGAACTCATACATGGAGAAGGACAGTGGTAACATGCCATGTTGCGCCATTTTGTTTTTTTTGTAATCTTTTTCAGGTTGTCTTCGATTCCAATCTTTTCCAGGACGGAAAGAAATCCTTCATTTCTATGTCCTTTATCTGCAAAAAGATTTCTTTCTATTGTCTCTTTCTGGTTAAGGTTGTCTTCGGCGAAGGGAAGACCATCAATTCCATTGAAGGTGATCCCCTTGAGATTTTTTGATGCCATCCGGAAAGCCAAACCCGCTTTATCCAGACTGCCTCTCATTCCCGTTGAAACGGAAGCACAGGAGACTTCATGATCAGCAGCGGGGCCCGTCAGGATAATCGACCGGGGATGGCTGATTTCCTTCTTCAGTGTCTGAATAGTCTGAGGGATCTCAAACCCGGCGAGATGCTCAGCGGAAACAATATTTATTGTTCCTTTGTCGACATGCAATATCTTTGGTGAAGAAGAGCTTCCTTTGATCACCAAAAAATCAATACCGGAGAACTTCATCTCCGGGCCGGTACGCAGCATAAAGGGCACGTGGCAAAGATTTCCGAACCGTGGCGATAAAAATGTCGCGACAGAAAGGCATGAAGCGGGGGCAAAGCTACCCGTCAGGGGACCAACACCGAGGATCAGAGGGTCATCATCTTTATATCGATTAAAAAGATCCGTATTTACTGCCGCGCCACCGATCTTTTCCGAGACAAGCTGATCGTCCAGAGGCACCACCTCTGAGGATGATTCAGAAAGATCGATTATTCCGACCTTCATGTTGTAGAAATTATCGAATAACTTCATAATTCAATCTTTCCCGGTACTATCTTTTGCCACCTGAATCTTATCTTTGCCGCACCGTAAGGGCATCGATCGATACATCTCATGCATGTAATACATTCGGTCATCGGTATATCCGGCGATATGCCTTCTCTCAACTTATCCGCATCGATGATCCCCATCGGGCATACTTCCGCGCATTGAATACAGGAAAATTTTTTGCACTGATTCGCGCCGATGACAATTTTTATCAGGCCAACCTTCGCAAAAAGTGCCAGGATAGCTCCTACGGGGCAGAAATACCTGCACCAGACCCGCCTTTCTGTTACTTCAAGGCCTGCCAGTGCGGCTACTATCCCCAGATTAGCGCCATTAAGGGTCCCTGTCGTTCCATAGGAACGGCAAATTGCCCCGATGGGACATATGGGACAGAAAGCCTGGAAACCAAAGGCGCAACTTCCTCCCACAGCTCCGGCAAGTATACCGTACTTTGCCATCCTGCTCTTGAGAAATGACGGCCATCCGATCTTTTTTGGCGTAATTTTATCGACAAGGTCGAGGAAAAAGCCGAAGGGGCAGATCCATCCGCAGAAAAACCTCCCCGCAAGGATGGTCAACCCGAGGATCAGGAAAGCCGACAGAATCCAGACGAGCACGACTGTACCTGATGACGCGATATTCTGGAGTACTCCTGCCGGACAGGACAAGCTCAGTGCCCCCGCTTTCAGGGAACAAAATGTTCCAACCAGGATAACGGCAAGGAGAAGGAATGAAATAGCCTGAACGGTCCATCGCAGGCCTTTTATCCACCGGATTTTCTTCCCCTTTGTAAAAGTGAGTGCGCCTGCCGGGCAATATTTAACGCACAGCGGGTCGCCTTCACAGAGATCACATTTGTTGATTTCTTCCGTTATGGGATCTTTAAACGGTGCAGCCTCGGGGCACGCCATTATGCAAAGACCACATTCAACACAGAACACCTTGTCTATCCGTACGATTCCGTCCTCACCTTTTTCTATCGCCCTGGTGGGACAGGCTTCCACGCAGAGGGGTTCGCGGCAATGCTGGCAGAGGATCGCGAAATTCCTGCCATTTTCCTCATCTCTGAGCACTTCTATGCTGGCGGACGCCGGAGCTATTTTAGAAACATTCCTCATGGAACAGACCATCTCACAGGTGCCGCAACCCGTACATTTTTTCGGATCAAAGAGAATAGAGGGATGACGTCGCGGCATAAAGTAGTCGGAGAAAGTCTTTTTCTCTTCGCGACGTGGCCTGAGATCCTCGAGGGTGATAATATTATTTTGTTCGGCTGCTTGTTCCTGCATTATTATAGTACCTGCGAACACGTAACAAATTCGAAATCAGAAGCACGAAGCACGAAACAATATCGAATGACCAAAATCCAAAACAACGTTTGTTTTGAACATTTGATATTTGGATTTTGAATTTGTTTCGAATTTCGATATTCGAATTTCGTATTTTTTGTATTAACCATTCCTGGAAGATCTAATCAAAACAGTAATAATTTAACGTTTACCCCTCAATCAGGCATTACGTAACATATATATTTCCCTCCTGCATCCGGGACAAAGCTCGAGAATGTTTAAAACATTCGGAGGTTCTCCTTCCAGCCTGTCAAAGACAAAGGTATTTACGGGAATTGGTAGAAACGGTTTACCGCAACGGCTGCAGTATTTTATATCTTTGACCACATTTTCTTCAATGGCTATTTCTCTGAGAGCTCGAATCAGATCCCGGCAGCTCACCCCCTGTGGACAAATATCGGTTCCGGCATTACATTCGGTGCAGTACCAGATATTTTCATCCAGAATGATGTCATTCCCGGTCAAGATCTTTTTGATCACCCCACGTGGCGACATTTCGATGGAAAAATTTGTATACATCTCCGCCATGGGACAGACCGCCACGCATCTGCCACATTCCACACAACCATAGACACCGGAAGATTTCTTTGCTTTGGCAATTTTGTCTTCGTTATTAGTCATCCTGTGATTCCTTCTTTACATTCGCGGCACATACCTTGAATTCCGGTATCTTGGAAAGGGGATCAAGAACCGGGTTGGTCAGCATATTGGCCCGCGCTTCCGTAAAGTGAAAGGGCGCGAAGATACATCCCTTTGAAACACGTTTCGTTATCCTGGCAGTCGTTATAATGCTTCCCCTGCGGGTTGTTATCTTAATTTTTTCTCCATCTTTCACGTCCAGGTGTATGGCGTCTTCCGGGTTGATCTCGGCATAAGCCTTTTCCGCCTCCCTGTTGAGGAAGGGTGATCGGCGCGTCATTGTGCCGGTATGGTAATGGGCAAACATCCTTCCCGTACTGAGATAGTAAGGATAATCATCATCGGGCAGTTCCTTCGGTGGAGTGTGTTCGGGAATGACGAAAAGTCCTCTGCCCCGGGTAAACCGGTCTTTATGGAGATACTGTGTGCCGGGATGATCTGAATCAGGGCAGGGCCACTGCAGGCCTCCCCGCTCCAATCTGTCAAAGCGGATACCCCCGTAGGCCGGGGTCAGTGATGCAATTTCCTCCATGACTTCTCCGGGATGATTATAGGAAAAATCAAGTCCGAGGGCGCTTCCAAGAAGGCATAAAATCGTAAAGTCTTCCTTTGCGTTCCCCGGCGGATCGACGGCCTTCCGTAATAACTGAAATCTCCGTTCCGTATTGGTGAAGGTCCCTGATTTTTCAGCAAAGCAGGTTCCCGGAAATACCAGATGCGCGAACTTTGCCGTTTCGGTAAGGAAGATATCATGAACGATGAGAAAGTCGAGGGCCTTCAGAGATTCCAGTACATGATTGACATCGGGATCACTCAATGCCGGATTTTCCGCCATGATATAGACTGTGCGTGTGTCTTTACCTGCGGAGCCGATGATTTCCGTCACGGTCAGGCCCGGCTTATCGGAAAGTTCAACCCCCCAGGCTTTTTGAAACTTATCCCTGATTGCGGGATCACTGACGCTCTGATAGCCGGGATAAACATTGGGCAGGGCTCCCATATCGCAGGCGCCCTGGACATTATTCTGCCCCCGGAGGGGATATATGCCGGAATATTCTTTCCCCACATGACCGCACAACATGGCAAGATCGCAGATGGCGAGGACATTGGCCGTTCCGCAGGCGTGCTGGGTGATACCCATGCAGTAAACTATGGCCGATTCTTTCGCTTTTGCGTAAGTTTCCGCTACCAGCTTAATAAGTTCGGGATTAATGCCGCATTCCCCGGAAGCTTTCTCAACAGTCCATGCAGAGATAAATTCATTTAATTCTTCAAAACCTTCCATTCGTGCTTTTACAAAATCCTTGTCGTATAATCCTTCGTCAATAATATGCTTCATCATGCCGCACAGCAGGGGTATGTCTGTCCCCGGATTGATGGGAAGATGAATTTTCGCGTTTTGGACGACTGCCGTTTTGCGGGGATCTACAACAATGAGTGTTGCCCCCCCGTCGATAGCCTTATAAATTTCCCCCATGATGACCGGGTGACTCTCCGCTGTATTGGAACCGATGACGAGGATACAATCAGCCCCGGCCAGATCGGAAATGGAATTCGTCATTGCTCCGCTGCCAAGGGTCTGTGCCATGGCAACAGTGGTCGGGGCGTGACAAAGACGCGCGCAGTGATCTACATTGTTTGTTTTGAAAGCCATTCGCATCAGTTTCTGGAAGAGGTAATTTTCTTCATTGGTACACTTGGCGGAGGAAAGACCACAGACGGCATCGCCGCCATATTTTGCGGCAGTCTCACGCAATTTCCCGGCTGCCATCGGTATGGCTTCATCCCACGGAATTTCCTGAAACGCATCACCCTTTCTCAAAAGGGGAGATGTCAGCCGGTCGGGATGGTGGATAAACTCGTGGGCGGACCATCCCTTTATGCACAGACTTCCCCTTGAAACGGGGTGTTCACTGTCGGGATAAGTGGCAACGGCAACGCCATCTTCGACCTTGATAATAAGGCCGCAGCCGGTTCCGCAATAGGGACAAATGGTCTTGGTAAATTTAGTACCCATCCTTTTCCCTCAGAGAGTTTATCCATGCAGGGTATTCCCTGTCCGTATCGGGTTCTTCAAAAACAACGGAAAGAATTGGTGATTTCACCTCAGGATTAAGTCCCGCTTCGTATCCGTATTTTTCCTTGAGCGTTTCGCGCATCGAAAGCTGCAGATAGAGCAGGGGAATATTGACGGGACAGGCCTCCTGACAGGCTCCACAGGCCACACAGGTATCCGACAGGTGAAAAGCCCTAATCAGATGAAAGGTTATCATCTCTGCCGGTACGGCGCCTCTTTGCACCCAGATATCATCTTCCAGCTTGCAGGGTTCACAAACGCAAATAGGACATGAATTCCTGCATCCGTAACACTTGATGCACCGTTTCAGGACGGTTGCCCATTTCTCCATCCTTTTTTTGTCATTGCCGATCAAAAATTCCCGGACTCTTTCATCTTGAAAAGGATCTACCCCTGAAACCTTCTTCCCCGCATCGAGTTTCGCAGGATAAGGTCTGTCGCAGAGACATATGGCCGCCTGTTCCTGACTGCAGGCAATTCCAATCGTAAGGATGCGTTCCTTTTCTATCTGGTTTCTCTTTATCAGTTCAATCAGGGCCCTCTCGTCACATCCCCTGCAAACGACAGCCAATTTGTAATTTTCCGGTGAGGAACGTAAAATACTCATGGCAAGCTTCGCCAGCAACCACTTTGGTTCAAGAACAAGGGCATCTAATTCCGCGGGATCTTCGAACATATGAGGCTGGACAACATTCCATCGATTCCTCATTAAGCCAAAGATACCACCGGCCTTTTTCTCTTCAAGAATCTGCTTTGCTATATCTTTTGTTTTTTCCAACATAATCAGCTTATCACTCCAAACGGCGCCAACCAGGGATCTAAGGGAGACAGTACGGCTAACTCGTCAAAGAAATTTTTTATTATCTCTTCAAACTGATAATCTTCATGTGCAGTCCCAAAGCTGAACAAAAGCCTGTTACTCCCTATACCTGTTGTGTCCAGGAGATCTTTTAAAAGTTCCATTCTCTTGATGGCAGTTTGATTCGCGTTATTATAACGACACCCTCCTATGTGACATCCCAGTATGGCTACGCCGTCAATCCCGCCGGCCAGCGCCCTTAAAATTGCATCGGTTTCAACAAGGGCCGCGCATTCCACCGGAATGACACGAAATCGGGCAGGAAGAGAAATCCTCTTCTTCCCGGCAGCATCGGCTCCGATAAGGCCGCACCACCTGCATGCAAAAACCAGTATTCTGGGCTCGTTCATTTTAACCTCTTTCTAAAACGCCCTTTTTATCATTTCACCCACCATGCGGTAATTATGTTCGGGAATCTGCATACTCCCGTTGGGACATACGGGAACGCAACTCCCGCAGGCCTTGCATCTCATCATGTTAACGGTACTGATATATCTGTCTCCCAGCTTTTCAAGATGACATGCATCGAAGGGACAGGCGGCAACACAGTTTCCGCATCCCGTGCAGAAGTCTGGATCAACACGGGCGTGGCCTGATTTCAGACCGGGGACACGGCTGAGTGTCGATGCGGCAATTTCACTCTGCCGTAAATACGAAACGGCCTTCATGGCTGCTGCCTCACCCTGTGTCATTGCCTGATCTGAAGAAACGGGCCATCTCGCGGAGCCGCAGATGAAGATACCATCCATCTTCGTTTCCAGGGGATGCATCGGATAGATCTCCGAGAAAAATCCGTAACGATCAACTTCAATGCCCAGCATCTGAGCCAGTCGCGCATTATCATTGTTTGGAACAAGGGGGGTACTTAAAACCACCAGATCTGTCTCGATCTTCCGTGTAATGCCGTTTACCGCGTCATACACTTCTACATGGTCAACATGGTCATCACCCATGATCCTGGGAGGCCGTTCTTCTTCAAAGCGAATAAACTGAACACCCTTGGAGAGGGTATCTCTGTAGTATTTCTCCAGCGTGTTTCCCGGCGTCATAATCCCCCGGTGGAGAATGAACACCTCTGGCCCCGGCTCTTCCTCTGCCAGTCTCGTGGCATTTTTAAGACTGATGGGACAGCAGATGGTCGAACAATACGGCCTTTCTTTATTTCTCGCGCCGGTACACTGAATAAAGACGGTTTTTCCCGCATCGAATGATCCTTTAAGAAATTGTCTTTCAAGCTCCATCTGCGTTATTACATTCCTGATTTCGCCATAGCGATAGAGACCTGTAGGGAAAAATATCTTTGCGCCCGTTGCAACGATGATAATCCCTGATTGGATGGAATTATCTTTTCCCTGAGATGAAAATTGAACGGTGAAATTGCCGGTGTCTCCCTCAATAGAAGCGATCTTTGACTGAGGATGAAGTGTAATGAGGGGATTGGTTTCAACCTCTCTGATATATGGTTCCAGTTTGTCCGATGCGTCTTCATTGTCAGGATAACAACGGGAAATCAATCTAAGCATTCCGCCGGGGGCATTTGTCCTTTCGAGGATGTTGACCTTAAGTCCCGTTTTTGCCAGTGATGTGGCGGCGGCGAGCCCCGCGGGGCCCGCGCCTATTATCAATGCATCCGGATTAACGGTCACAGATATGTCTTCGGATACTTCTTTATGCTGAAGGGCAGCGATGCCCATATTTATAAGATCTTTCGCCTTTTTTGTAGCGCCTTCGGAGTCATTGCCGTGAATCCAGGAACATCCTTCCCTTATATCCACCAGGCCGATTTTATGCCGTTCTACTCCCTCTTTGATAAGACCATCGACCGTGAGATTGCCTCTCGATAGAGTCGAACAGGCAGCGATTAATACCTTATCAGCATGGGTTTCCTTTATTTGAAAAGCAGCCTTTTCTATATCCGTTTCGAGACAGAGGGAATCGACAATCGATAATGAAGAAACGGAAGGATCTCTTGATAATTCCTTCCTGAGAAAATCAAAATCGATTGTATTATCGATTTCTCCGAAACACCTGCATAGAAAAACAACAATATTCGCCATATTCTATTCTACCGCATTATATTATTATACCCTCTCCCCTGGAGGGAGAGGGAAGGGTGAGGGGGAAATCAGACTAAATTTTCACCCCCTTCTTAATCCTTATTTTTTAGCCCTCATTGCTCGTTGCTCAGTCCTTGCGGCTTTGCCGCCTTAGACGCTCCGTCTTTATGCCGGGAGATTTATTCATCACTCTCATTGCGGCGGCGGACGCCTGGATAACAGATTCGGCAACATCTGCCGGTTCCAGACCGAAGCCGCATGCAGAATCAAAAGCCTCATCTGATTCTGTATTAAAAAAGCCTTCTTTGTCCATGGGAGGAATCGCCGTCTTTTTATCCTGTCCCGGACGGTATTGAATCATGGAAGGCTGAATATTCCCGTTCAATACAACCATGTCAAATTTTCGGATCTCTCTTTTTCGTGTCATAGTATTTTCAAATTGTATCGCGATCCCATCACCACCGGGCAGGGGATGAATCAACCCCGGTCTCCCCCTGATAAGTTTGATCTTCGTGCCTTCAAATTCCCTCAGGGAATATCTGTAATAATCCCGCCCCACCGTTCGTAAATCGGTATAAAAGATATAACAATCGATCGTTCGATTTCTTCTTTTCGTCCACCCGGCCTGCTTGAGGGCATGCATGCAGCAGACGGCCGAGCAGGAAGGGATCATCCTCAAATCCCTGGCGCCGGCGCACTGAATAAAAGCAATATTTTGAGGTATGGAGCGATTCGATCTTTTAACTATTTTTCCTTTATTGATTCCGCCTTCTGCCGTCCAGTTTTCAAATTCCATGGAGGTCATAATATCCGGGTGTGTACCACTTCCGTATTCCTTAAGGTGACTGAGATCAGCCTCCTTAAAACCGGTAGCCCATATGATATCATTCACGACAAGATTTATTTCTTCTTCGTTAAGGTCAAGGTTAATGGCCCCCGTCGGACATATCTCCACGCAGTCACCACATTTTGTACATGAAGGCTTATCGATCACGAAGGATGGGGGACACGCATGTTCCCAACCGGAGTGGATAGCACCGGCCGGGCACTCCTCCAGGCATCGTCCGCAGAAAATGCATTTCTTTTCATCTATGTAACGGGGATTTTTCAGGATGACGGCTGAATACTTACCGCTTTCTTTTTTCAACTCTTTTACGTGAGACAGTGTATGGACAGTAATCAAAGGATGTTCCATACATTTTTTAACATCCGTCCAGAGGGGACAGAAGGCACAGTGGTCAGTAGGGTAGAGCTTGTCCAGTTTTGAAACCTGACCGCCGAGATGACTGTCGTTTTCTACCAAATAAACGGATTGGCCCGCATCGGCCAGATCCAGAGAAGCAGTAATACCCGCCACACCACCCCCGATGACAAGAACGGCATCTTTTTCAGTCTTATGAATATGTTCAATATCAGTCATTAATCCCCAAAGCGGCCAAGCCGCGAAATTTTAAATTTTAAATGTTGAATTTTAAATTAAAGATAAAACCATTTTTATTAAAGTAATAAAATTGACAGTCTCGTAAAAAGCGCCACTATGCCACTTTGCGGCATTCTAATGGAAAGTAACTTTTACAAAGCATGTTTAAGGCCGATGGGGGCATCGGCCCCTACATCTGGACATTGTCCAG
>Ga0209121_10005981_pt1 | contig 10828 bp, 10 predicted proteins | sample Cruoilmetagenom3_FD_187292 | JGI IMG/M metagenome (GOLD analysis project Ga0209121, IMG submission 187292) | Oil polluted marine microbial communities from Coal Oil Point, Santa Barbara, California, USA - Sample 3 (SPAdes) (version 2) | ecosystem: Environmental > Aquatic > Marine > Oil seeps ...
TCCTTTGGGAAAGAGGTATGATGTTAAGCGAAATAGCTTATATCACCTCATTATCTGAGAACCTGGTTAATGAATATATTATAATTGTCAAAGAACATATGTTAAAAAATTAAATTTTATTATATAATTACGGGAGACCTAGGGGCATATGCCCCCATTACCTATTAATTTTTTTGTTCTTCCATAATTTACTTATCATGGGCCAGCAAAAGGAAATAATAGTTAGGAAAAGGAAAGTAGCTGAATAGGGCCTTGTTATAAAAATAGATAAATCATTATCAAAAATATTCATCGATTGTCGGAAAGAATATTCAATTAATTTGCCTAAAACCATACCAAGCACTATAGGAGCCGCAGAGAACCCAATCTTTTTCATATAATAACCGACTATTCCTGATATCAACATAATCCAAACATCTGTAGTATTATTATTTAATGCATACGAACCTACAAAGCACAATACCATAACAATAGGGCATAAAATATAAATAGGCACTCTGGCAACTTGAGCAAATAATTTTGCTCCATAAAGACCAATGATTAAAAAAATAATATTCGCTATAGCCATGGCAATAAAGATCGAATAAACTAATTTTGGCTGATTGGTAAATAGTAAAGGTCCCGGACGCAATCCCTGAATCATTAAACCCCCTAAAATAACAGCTGTAGTTGAACTCCCGGGTATTCCCAAAGTTAATGTAGGTATCATAGCCCCTCCTGTAGCAGCATTATTTGCTGTTTCGGGAGCAGCTATTCCTTCTAAAATTCCAGTCCCAAATTTTTCTGGATGCCTTGACCATCGTTTTGCCTCATTATAACTCATAAAAGAGGCCACTGTACCTCCCTCTGCAGGTAATATACCAATAAATGTTCCCAATACTGCTGAACGTAAAATGCACCATCTTAAAGGCCATAACTCACTAAATTTTGGTAAATCACTTATAGATTTCAAATCCATTTTTGTTTTTACCCAGGTCTCAGCTAAACGAAATATTTCAGCTGCCGCAAAAAGACCAATCATAACTGGAATAAAACCTATTCCAGACATCAAATTTACATTACCGAAGGTAAATCTAGAGAATCCGGTTAATGTATCGATACCGACAGTTACTAAAATTAAACCGATTAATCCTCCAATAATATTTTTTAATTCTGATCCAGCTTGAATATTAGTAACCATGCTTAACCCAAAAACGGCTAAACAAAAATACTCCGGTCCAGCAAAAGAAAGAGCAATCTTTGCCACTTGAGGAGCAAGTAAAATCAAAACTAATACACTAAAAAGGCCTCCAATACCTGAAGCTATTACAGCTGTTCCTAAAGCCTTGCCAGCTTTTCCCTGCTGAGATAACTTATAACCATCTAATGTTGTTATTGTCGCAGCAGGAGTACCAGGTGTATTAATTAATATAGCCGGTATAGAGCCACCATAGATAGCTCCACAATAAAGAGCTGACAACATCGAAATTGCCGGAATTGGCTCCATCATAAATGTAAAAGGTAAAACAAGAGCAGCTCCCATAGTGGCTGAAAGACCTGGCAATGCTCCAACTACTACACCAGATGTAACTCCTAATAATACAGCAAATAAATTAAATGGCTGAAAAATTGCATTAATCCCAAGTATTAAATTATCAATCATAATAACTATCCCCTCTCACATTAAAAAAAAATACCAATAAATCCCTTAGGAAATCGTACAGATAACATAATATGAAAAACCAAATAAATGAATAAACTAACTAAAAAAGGCATAAAAATTAAAATTATTGGATGTCGAACCTTCCAAATCCAAATAAAACCTAATACAAAAATAAATATTGCAGGAATCCCACCTATCCAGCTAAATAATAATGCAAAAAGAAAAGATATAAAAATTGTTTTTAAAAATCTATTTTTATTCTCACCTGTCTTATAAATTGGGATTTTTTCATTTTTTGGTTTGCCTATTTCTTGATATAACAAAAAAGCTATTAGAATAACTATTGCAACCAATATTATTTGAGGAAAAAGGCGTGGGCCAAATCTATTTTGAAGAATTTCAGGATTAGGAATCCAAAAAGAAGCAATAAAAAATAATATGGATAAAGCAATAAAAAATAAATAAATTATTATTGAAGTTATTCTCAAATTTAACACCTCTTATGATAGTTATTGAACGGATGGGTACAAATTTAGAGTACCCATCCCTTCAATAACTACTCGTTTATTTTACTAAACCTATTTCCTTTATGCCTTCAGCGAAAATTTTATATTGTTTTTCAATAAAAGCTTTAAATTCATCGGATCCTTTAACATTGTAATCCATACCACTATTTTTTAAGAAATCTCGATAAACATCAGAATCAGAAGCATCATAAAAATATTTTTCTAAAGCCTTTACAATCTCTTGATCTGTTCCTTTTTTAACTGCTATACCTCTCCAAGTACCAAATACTGCATCATAGCCTTTTTCCTTAAGTGTGGGAACTTCGGGTAAAATTCCCAATCGTCTTTCACTCATCGTTGATAAAACTTTAAGGGTACCAGCTTCTACCTGACCCATTACTTCAGAGGGATTGGCAATAAATACATCAATAACTCCCCCTAATGCCCCAACAACTTCTTCTGCGCCACTCTGGAATACAATAGGATCATATTTAATTCCTGCCATTTTTGCATAGGAGTGAATTGCAACATGATCATTGCCTCCTAAATGAGTTAAGCCCCATTTAATCTTTCGTTTCTTACCTAATTTAACTAAGTCTTCTATTGTCTTAATATCTCCTTTTACAGGAGCAACTATAGCCTGGGGGTCATGATTTAGCATAAATACTGGGACAAAATCTTCCAATTCATAATCAACTAATCCACGCTCCATACTTGTAATTAATGTGGCAGTAATAAATAACCAAGTATAACCATCAGCTTTTTGATTTTGTACATATGTCATCGCTCTAGTACCACTTCCGCCTGACATATTCACTATAACTAAAGGAACACCTAGTGCTTTCCTCAATGGAATCCCAACAGTCCTAGAAGTCCTATCGGAACCACCACCGGGGCTTGACCATAAAATCCATCTAATTTCTTTTTCAGGATAAGTGGCTGAACATACACCGCTTGTTAATATTCCTACTAATAAAATCACTATTAAACTCACAACAAATAAATTTTTCACAAAACAGTTCCTCCTTTGTTTTAATTTAAATTATTCGAGTTTCCCATTTTAGAAAATATTAGTTACTTAACTTTGTACTTATAAAACCACCTCCTTTTTTTCTAAAAATCAAATCTGTTAACTTAAGTTTATCCAATCTAATGATACTCCAATTATATTTTGAAAACAATCAGTTTAGCAATCCTTAAAAATAAATTCAAAAAAATTAATCCTGTATACTATAATACGGAATAAATTCTTTTAATAATCTTGCTGCTCTTTCGTGATTAAAAATTCCACAAGCACAAGGTTTAGATAATATAATTGCTGCCTCCTTTATAGAAATCCTTTTTCTCTTAATTTTTATTATTACATCTTTAACTAAATCCGGGGAGACCATGCCATGGCCACACATAGTAGTAATCATACGAAATTTCTCATCAGGAAGTTTTTCGGTTTTACCATAAGTCCCCATCGCAATGTTTATTGAATGAGCATCAATATTTAATTCATCTAAAACTTCTTTTATAGATGATTGTAAGCCAGTTACCGCAACAGAAAGACCTAAATCTGCCTTTACAATACGTTTAATTACTTCCTTAAATTTTTCTTTACTATCAAAAACACAACGAATTCTTGAATTATCTTTGGTAGCATCTTTAATTATCTGAACGTCAATCCCCGATAAAATGTTTTGTCCCTTTTCATAACATCCATAATTTGTAGGACCAACATCAAATACTATATCTATTAATTTTTTAATTTTTCCAGCAGCACCTTTATCATTGAATTTCATAGCTGGGGTTATTAACAATAGATAATCATCCTTAAGACTTTCATCAGAGCCCTCACGATGTAAAGTATGTGTCATTTGTTTTAATCTCCTTTAATTTGACTTACGTCCAATGCCAATGTTAATTTTCGCATTATGACGTGGAATAAATTTAGATCTATCAATAATATCCTGAATTCTTATTTTCATACCCGGTTCATAACAACTAATTAAACTCATAGTAAAAACAGTATCAATCTCTTTAGAAAGCTCATGTGTGACATTTAAACATCTTTCTAATTCATTTTCAGTGCAAATAAATTCAATAATAACTGATAATAGTCGTTCATCTAGAACTTCTTTTTTAAATTTGCCGATAACAGGATCTGCCATTAAGCCGAAAACTGGGTTAGATTCTTCAAAATTATTAAAACCGGCTTTAGCTAACCCCATAGTAATTTTTTCTACCTCATAAAGTCGGGTGCCTACCGTTGGACGCCCAATCTCTAAAGCAACTCCTACTTCCCCCTTTTTGTACCTGTTAGTCACGTCATTCGTTTTTACTTCTTCAGTTCCACGCCCTGGCATATTTGTCTCTTTATGGGTTGTCGTTGGGTCGCTAAAGAATTTACGAACTGATCGAGGATAAGTAAAAACATCATCCACTTCATAAATAGCATCAACTGGACAAATTTCCGATCGAAGGCAAGTGCCACATTCAAAACAAAGATCCTCATCAATTTTACTTACGCCATCTTCAAAATATATCGCCTGATCGGGGCAATAAGAATGGCACCTACCACATCCTACGCATCTTTCCGTGTCAATTTGCATATATGTCCTCCTCCGGAATTGTTATATACCTAAATAAATTAAATTCACTATTTAATAATTTTTTCTTCTCTTTAATTCTTTTTCTATTTTCAATAATCTGGTGATAAATTCCTACATTCTTAATATCCCTAATCATAATGACACCAACCAATAAATCACCATCAAAAAGAAGCCTTTTGTAAGTGTTATTGCAAGAATTGTAATGAGTAATTTCCTCAAATTGATTGTTTTGATTTTTAACTAATCCGATAGATATGATTGGGAAATCGAAAAGTTGTATTGAATTCATCTCAATATTACCTTTATAAGAACGTTTAATCCCCATCATATTTAAAGCTGCAATTCGACCTTGTTTAACTGCATTAGGTAAAATAGGATTAATTCGAAATTTTTGATATAATAAATCTTGCGACTCTACTACATCTCCAGCGGCAAATACGTCTACTGCTGAGGTTCTTAAATGTTCATCTACTACTATTCCTTGATTAACTTTAATTTGGTTTCTATCAATAAAATTACAATTAGGCGTTACTCCCTTACCAATAACAATCATGTCAGTTTCTAATTTTTTACCAGAACAAAAATATATTAACTTTTTATCTTGATAATCAATTATTGTTTGGGCCGTCTCATTAGTGATAATTTGAATATTTTTTAATTTTAAATAATCTGCAACTATCTGTGCACCTTTTTTATCTAATCTTTGCGAAATGATGTGGTCTCCACTAACAACTACAGTTACTTTTACTCCCCTTCTTTTTAATGCTTGAACCACCTTTAAACTAACCATTCCGCCACCTAAAAATATACAATCCTTTATTTTGTCTAATTTATGGTGAATTTCTTCAATATCAGAAAAATTACGAATTGTATAGACACATTTACTATGCATACCTGGTTGAGGTGGTACTTTTGGAGAAGCACCACTCGCAATTAAAAGTTGGTCATAGTTTATCTTTTCTCCATCTGAGCTATAAATGTATTTATTTTTAACATCAACAGAAACAATCTTTACAGAATATTTTAATTTTACACGAGGAGACTCTAATATTTTTTTGTCATAAATAAATATCTTTTCTTTGGTAATTTTACCTTCGAGATAATAAGTGATTAAAATTCGAGAATAGGGAGGCACTTCTTCGTCACCAATAAGAATAATCCGAGCTTTTGGCTCTCTTTCCAAGATAGTCTTAGCCGCACTCATTCCTGCTGGTCCATTTCCGATAATTACGTATTTCATTTTGTACATCTCCATCTACAAAATTTGTTCTAAAACTTCTTTGTCTTCAAAACCTTTAGATGATATCTTTAATTTCTTATTAACTTTAGTTAATAATTTTGTAAAATCTAGATTCCCAGCAATAGGAGCCATTGGAAAAATATAAGTTTGGATATCATTTGCAGCAAACCCTACAGCCTGAGCGAATGCTTTAGGTTGGCTCAACTCTGGAAAGAAAGCTGTTATTTGCCTTGAAGAATATTTCAGCTCATCATAAATATTTATGAATTTAGCTGTATTATAACAACTTCCCAAATAATATATATCTTTGTAATCACTTAAATATTTAACCAATGCCATAGCTGCACATCCCGTTGTCACTATTGAGTAATTTCTTGATAAAAGCTCTTTTGTTAGGTTTAAAATTCCTGCATCTTGGCTTCGATTTATATTATTGCACCCTGCAATTAAAGCAACTTTTTTACCCTTTAAATCATCCACAACAATTGATTTAAAGGATGGTGTATTAAAATCTAGTAATTTTTTATAATCAGAACTCTTATTTTTCGGTATACTTTCTGAGGTTAAATCATTGCTATAAACGTAAAGTATTTTATATTTTTCTGCTAAATGAATTAAATTGGGCATACCACATCCCGGACCTATTACTAATAAATCAGGTATATTGGCTGATAATATTATCTCTTGACTTCCATAATTAGTTAATGGCTGAATCCCTTCATAAGAGAATTCATTTAACAAAGAAAAAACTTGTACATCTTTGGATTTTTTGAGTAAGTCTAATTTTTCAGAAGAAAGCAAGCCAACTATAACTATGGTTATTTTATTAGGATAGACATTTACTCTCTCTAATTTTAGGATTTTCTCTTCTGGTGATAATCTTAAAACTTTTCTGCTAATTTCAAAAGTTTCTTGTAATAATTTCTCTGGTAAATTGTTCATTCCAGCATTTAACCAACCATTAAGGTTTATATATTCCTCATTTAGTTCTCTATTCCTTGCTTTATCTAAAAAGGGAATTAAACCTGCTATAACCTGTCTGGAAAAATTTTCTGTAATCATAGAAATACCTGTTCTGCCACAACTACCAGCTTGTGCTCCATTGTCAAATGGATCAACTCTACATGGTCCCTGCCAACACTCATTACAACAAAGGCCCAACCTACCAAATCCGCATTTAGGCAAATTCGCTTCGTGTAAATCCCACGATAATTTTATATTTTGATTAAAAATTTCTGGTAAAAGTTTATTAACGTTGGGATCAATTGATTTTTTATTTAAATCATACATTTTCTTTTGCTCCTCTTTTAATATATTCAGAAATACCTTCTTTTTTCCTTTTAACAATAATTTCGCTCATCTTTTCATCAGTTTCAATAAGTTTAAGCGCGCCTGTAGGGCAAGCATCTACACAAACTGGGTAATCCATATAAATACATTCATCACATTTATCGGCTTTTTGTATTTCTAAATAATAATTTATTGCACCAAATGGGCATACCATAACACACATCCAACATCCAATGCAGTCATTTTTATTTAGTACAATTTTCCCTTCTTTATCTTCTCTATAAATTGCTCCTGAAGGACAAACGTCTAAACAAGGTGCATCTTTACATTGTCGGCATTGAATAGGCACTGAAACCTGACCATTAGATTGTACTGATATTCTAGGTATAGGTCTAGGATTTTCTAAAATTGCCCCGCGTAAATTCTTACTTTTTGAAACCCTTTCAGTTGCACAAGCCATTTCACAAGCCTTGCATCCAAGGCATAAATTTAAATCTACCAAAATAGTTTTCATCTATATATTCCTTTCATCTAAATATTTAAAACTAAATTAATGGTTGTAACCCAAAAAGCCCAAATTTAATATAAATTTCATTGTAGCACAACATATAGAGTATCTTTTAATATCTAATAACGAGACATATAGTGTGGCGAAGATAATTCCAGGCTTTTTGGGTAATAATCATTAATATAATTTATACTAATTTACAAAATAGACATATTTTTTTGCATTAGCTATTTTCTTTAAATTTTTTCCAAAATCAGTAATGTAATATTCGAGGTATAATAAAAAGCTCATCATGCCCAAGAAGTTCAGCTTTAGTCTTTTCTCCTGAAGCTACCTTCAAGATTAAATTAAATATTTCCTCTGCCATTTCAGTAAGTGTTTTTTCAGCTGTAATTACTTTACTTGTATCAACATCAATATTTGTTTTCATTTTTTGATATGTTTGCGGATTTCCGGTAATTTTTACAACGGGGGCAATAGGAAATCCGGTAGGGGTTCCTCTTCCTGTAGTAAATAAGATAATTTGAGCTCCTCCTGCTACTAAACCAGTAGTAGACTCTCCATCCTGTCCGGGAGTATCCATTAAAAATAACCCTTTACCTGGAATAGTCTCTGCAAATTTTAAAACTCCTTTTATTGGTGATTTCCCAGCCTTTTCTATATTCCCTAAAGCTTTTTCCACCACCGTACTTACGCCTCCACTAAAATTGCCAGTAGAAATTAAATTTGAGCGTTTTTTGTAATTTGGGTTAGAAATAGAAATAGCTAATTCTATCTCAGTTTTTTTAATTACCTTAAGAAGTAATTCTGCTACCTTTTTATTAACACAATGCTCCATAAGAATTTTTTCTGCTCCTAAAAGTTCGGTTATTTCACTAAATATAGCTGACCCTCCATGGGAAATTAAGATATCAGATGTTATTCCTATAGAAGGATTAGCTGCAATCCCGGAAAAAGCATCGGTTCCACCACACTCTAAACCAAGTACCAATTCGGAAATATCAAATTTCTCTCTTTTATTGTTAGACGCTTTGTAATACAATTTCTTTAACAAAATGGTACCTTTATAGATTGCTTGTAAGGTATCTCCTTCTTCTTGAATAACTATTTTTTCTACCGGCTTTCCGGATTTTTTAACCTCATTATAAAACTCAAAAGGGGTAAACCGTTCACAACCCAACCCTACTATTAAAACTCCCCCTATATTAGGATGATTCGCTAAGTTTATAAGGGTACGAGCAGTTTGTTCCAAATCTTCTCCTACCTGACTACATCCTACTCCATGTTTTAAACAAATTGCTCCTTCAATATTCTGAGCAATTTTTTCAGCTACTTTATTTGCACAGAAAACCGAAGGAATTACTGCAATATAATTACGAACTCCTACACGACCATCTGCTCTTTTATAACCTTCAAATTTCATTAGTATTAATCTTTTCTCCTTTCAAGCGTCCTCGATTGGATTGAAGATTATGGACATGGACCCAATCGCCTTTCTTTATATCTTGAATAGCATAACCTATCATTTCTCCATATTTGATTACTTTTTCGCCTTTAAAAATATCTGTTAGAGCAATTTTATGTCCAAAATCAATATTTTCTTTAGCTATCCAAGGAATTCCCTCCATATCAAAACTTTCTCCTTTTTTTATATTACCAAGCGCAACTGCAACATTGTCCTTTTTGTTAATCCTTAAAATTTTAATCATCTTTATTTGTCCTTTAACCTATTTCCTATCATAACTATTTAAAAAGTGCACCCGAACTAGCTGAATTTACTATTTTAGAATAGGTATGTAAAAAACTATTTTTAGGAATTTTTGAAACTTTTGGCTTCCATTCTTTCCTTCTTTTTTCTAATTCTTTAGAAGATACTTTTAGCTCTAGTCTTCTTTCAGGAATATTTATTTCAATAATATCTCCATTTTCAACTAGAGCAATGGTTCCTCCCACCACAGCTTCAGGAGATACGTGACCTATACATGGACCTTGAGTAGCTCCGGAATATCGACCATCGGTTACCATTGCAACCGAATCTCCTAATCCCATTCCAACTAAAATAGCAGCCGGTAAAGAAAGCTCTCTCATTCCTGGTCCGCCCTTTGGGCCTTCATATCTAATAACTAAAATATCACCAGGTTGAACTTTCCCTGATAAAAGCAAATCCCTAACTTCTTCTTCAGAATCAACTACTTTTGCCTGACCAGAATGGATCATCATTTTTGGCAATACTCCACTTTGTTTAATAACAGCTCCTTCAGAAGCCAAATTTCCTTTTAAAATAGCAATTCCTCCTTCTGATGCCAAAGGATTATCTAAAGAATGAATTACATTTCCTGGAGTAAACTTGACTTTAGATAAATTTTCCTCTAAAGTTTTTCCAGTCACTGTTAAATCTTTAGTATAAAGCAAAGACTGTAAGGCCTTTAATAACATTTGAACACCACCAGCTTCGTCAAAATCAGAAATATTATACTCGGAAGCAGGTTTAAATTTAGCTAAAAGTGGAGTTTCTCGGCTAAATTTATCAAATAACTCTAAAGAAATTTTGTAGCCAATTTGATCAGCAATAGCAGTTAAATGTAAAATGGCATTAGTTGAACCCCCTAATGCCATCAATACTCGAATTGCATTATCTATAGTTTCCTTGGTTATTATTTTAGCAGCTCTTAAATCCTCTTTAATTAACTGTACTGCTCTTTCTCCTACTTTTTGAGCCATTTGATATCTCCGTGAATCAACAGTTAACATAGTAGTACTACCAGGGAGAGAAAGGCCTAAGGCTTCAACAATCGAGCTCATCGTAAAGGCTGTACCCATCATAGAACAAGTACCAGAAGTAGCACAGGTAGTCGATTCAATTTTATAAAACTCTTCTTCACTTATAAATCCAGCTTTAACTTTGCCCATTGCTTCTTTAATATCGCAAGTTACCAAATATTTATTGCCTATCTTTCGGGGCATCATAGCTCCACCGGTCATAAAAATAGTAGGTAAATTCAAGCGGGCAGCAGCCATCAACATCCCTGGAACAATCTTATCACA
>Ga0209121_10005982_pt1 | contig 10828 bp, 7 predicted proteins | sample Cruoilmetagenom3_FD_187292 | JGI IMG/M metagenome (GOLD analysis project Ga0209121, IMG submission 187292) | Oil polluted marine microbial communities from Coal Oil Point, Santa Barbara, California, USA - Sample 3 (SPAdes) (version 2) | ecosystem: Environmental > Aquatic > Marine > Oil seeps ...
CAGGACAATGTCAGCCTTGTCCGGATAATAAATGTTCCTGTAAGGGGCATTGGGCAGCGTACCCTAAGCCATCTTCAGGATTGGGCAAAGGCTCATGATGTCTCCCTCTTCGAGGCTTTAAAACAGGTGCTTCATCCCGATTCTATCGGGATGAAGCAATCTCTTCCTCAGCGCATTGCTCAAGCCCTGGCCGGATTTGATGCTGTTATGGCTGAGCTCATTGCCCAAAGCCGTGAGCTAAGCCTTGCTGGTCTACTGGATGAGATATGGGAGCACACCGGATATAGAAAATATATTCTGGACAAGGAAGATGGGGAGGATAGATGGGAGAACGTAATGGAGCTGAAGAGCGTTGCCAGCGAATATGATGAGCTCGACTCTGAAGAGGCCTTAACTACATTTTTGGAAAAAGTAAGCCTGGTATCGGACATAGATGAACTGGATGAGAAGGCTGACGCTGTGACACTGATCACCTTGCATCAAGCCAAAGGATTGGAATTCCCCGCGGTTTTTATTGTCGGCATGGAGGAAGGGATTCTCCCACACAGGAAATCTTTCGACGACCCGCAAGAGATGGAAGAGGAGCGCCGCCTTTGCTACGTGGGAATAACCAGAGCCAAGAAGCGACTCTATCTTTTACGCAGTTATCGTCGAAGTTTGTTCGGCGGCAGCACGGCAAACCCACCGTCCCGTTTTCTCCAGGACATCTCACCCCGCCTGATAAGACCAAGAGGACTATGGGAGGGAAGCCCGACTCCTGTAGCTAGTCCCGATTTTAATCGGGACTCCCAGCCTTCCCCACACCCTCTTGGCACTCTAACGCTAAAGATCGGTGACCATGTCTGCCACAACAAATTTGGCCCCGGCATAGTGATGAATTGCAATCCGACAAGGGATGACCAGGAGCTGACCGTAGCCTTTGAACAGGCGGGGGTTAAGAAGCTCCTGGCTAGCCTGGCACCCCTGGAAAAAATCGAGAAAGATTTCGATTTTTCCTCATAAACTATTGACAAAATACACGAAACCGTGTAGAATAAAGATGCTAAATTACACCAAAAGGAATACGGGTGGAATAGAAGAGAAATGAGAATCTATTGGCGTTAGAGGTGAATAGGCCTTATGGATACCTTTAATCCTAAACAGATATTGATAGAAGCCTTAAGAAAACAGTATCAAATTGAATCGATTCGAGGTTCAGATGTTATTGCGTTGAATTCTAAGGCAATCTTATACATACGCTATAACAAAAATGCTGGTGCTACAAAAAATCTGATTGGAAAATTTTGGTTTGGAATAACCAAGAGTGAGTATGAAAAATATTCTGACCAAAATTTCTTCATCGTGTGTGCATGTGTTTTCGCGCCAGATGAAATCGATTATCTGATATTTCCCTCCGACAAATTTGATGCAATTAAAAAAGATATTGCTTTGCAGTCTGGTCAATGGAAATTTAATCTGCTAAAGACCAATGAGAAAAGCTACCTCCTCGAAATACCTAGAAAAGGGAAATACGAGGTGACGGAATTCTTAAACTATTTTGACTTTTCTCCGCGAGAATTTCGTAGAGCTTATTTGCCTGAGTTAGGAGAATTCCAACCCAAAGTAGCGAAAGAAGAAATATTTCCTATGCCTAAGAAACCTATGCCATTAGAGGAAGAATTGCTAATGACAGCAAAGGATAGTAGTAACCCCAAAAATTTTGAATTGGCACTTGAGAAATTCTTTACAGAGATAGGCTTTCCATGTGAAAGAATCGGTGGTCCAGGCGAAACAGACGTCCTAGTTTCAGAACCAATTAGATTTATTGTTGATGGTAAGAGCACTAAAGCAGATGCAAAGTCTGCAATAAATTTCACAAGAATAAAAAGACATATGAAAGAAAACAATGGAGAATTTATGGTTATTGTCAGTGTTGGTTTTGATCCAGCTGTTGCTAGAGACGCTGAAATAGAAGGAGCAGCTTTAATTGATGTTCAAACTCTGATTACTATTCTAAGAATTCATAGAGAATATGTTCTATCACCGTTTGATTATATTGAAATCCTTAAACAGCCGGGAATAATAAGAGGCGAAAAAATTAGCCCACTCCAACAGAAAATCGAATATCAAAATAATATGCTTAATAAGTCGATGATATTACTCGGAAATCTTGATTTTACACCCAGAAGCATAGACGAAATAAAAGGCAGAATAGATTTATATTGTGAACAAAATCAGATATTAAAAATTGAAAGGAACGAAGTAGAAAGCCTTCTAATTTTCCTTTCTCATCAATTGCTCGGGATAGTGAACCGAAAGGATAATAAATTTTCTTTGTGGTTTACATCTGCGTTGTCTAAAGAAAAACTCAAAAGCACAATAAGAATGCTCTGTACTAAGCCATTGGAGATAAGATGAGAGGTGTAGAATCTAAAGAAACAGTGCCATCACCTGAAATTTGGAAATGGGTATGGGATACTCTAGAAGAAATTTCAGATGAAGTTGGTATAGAAGAGAACGGGGAATATCTATTGGCATACGAAGGGTGGGGTGGATTTTGTGTAAGCGGGATTTTCGATTCAGCGAAATCTGATGAAGAAAACGAGGATTCCTATTACAAATTTGCAGAGGAAGAAAGCAACAAAGTAATAGCAGAGTGGCTTGAAATATATAAAGACCGTCATCTAATTGATTGTGGACATGAACCTATTGGTCTTTACGGAGTTACATGGGCTTTGTTTAAGACGTTTAATGATAAGCTTGGCAAACTTGGCTATCTTATTAATGAAGTAGAGTTTCTCAGATGCCTATCAAGGTTTTAGAATCGGAGATAGTTTCTAAGATCGCTGCCGGGGAGGTGATTGAGAGGCCGGCCTCGGTGGTCAAGGAGCTGATAGAGAATTCCCTCGATGCTGGAGCCACCGAGATCGCCGTAGAGGCCCAGGGCGGCGGAGTAGGGCTAATCAAAGTGAGCGATAACGGGGCGGGCATCCCGGCATCGGAGCTAGAGCTTGCCTTCCACAGATACGCCACAAGCAAGATCGGCGATCTAGGTGATTTGGAGAAAATCTCCAGCCTCGGCTTTCGGGGCGAAGCTTTGCCCAGCATCGCCGCTGTCGCCGAAGTGGAAATCCTCAGCCAACCCCATATTGAATATGGGGCTACGGAGACCGTGGGCAGCTACATTTATTTGAGAAAGGGAGAGGTAACCCACAAGGAGAGCCGAGCCAGGCCTCAAGGCACTACCGTAACCGTGCGCCGATTGTTTCGCTATTTCCCCGTGCGACTTAAGTTTCTCAAATCGGTAAATACCGAAAATAGCCACATCGCCCATTTGGTAAGCCAGTATGCCCTGGCTTTCCCCGAGGTTAAGTTCAGCCTGGTTCTTGATAAACGCCACAGCCTGCGCACTACAGGCAATGGCGACCTGCGCCAGGTGGTAGGCGAGATATATGGTTCAGAGGTAGCTCAAAGGATGCTAGAGGTGGAACGGGAGGACAGCATGGTTAAAGTCAGAGGCTTAATAAGCCCACCTTCTCTAGCTCGCTCTACTCGCAACTATCTCAGCTTCTTCGTTAATCGTAGGTGGGTGCGCAGTCCCTTGCTAACTCGGGCAACAGAGGAAGCTTATCGTGGCTTACTCATGGATGGCCGGCATCCTACCGCTATAATCAATATATCTCTGCCGGCTCACGAGCTTGATGTCAACATTCATCCTGCCAAAGCCCAGATAAAGTTTTGCCATGAGCAAAATGTCTTTAGCAACGTACAGAAAGCCATAGAGGGTGCGTTAGCCAGGACGCCTGTAGCCAGGCCCAAAGCTACTACCTTCTCGCTCGGCTCAGGGCAATGGCAGAGCCCCCGCATGATAATGGATAACGAGCCGACTTTTGTTGTCGCCCAGTTGCCGACCCTGGAATTACCACTTTTGCGGGTTCTCGGCCAGCTAGCCAACACCTATATTATTGCCGAGGGACCTGATGGACTCTACCTCATCGACCAGCACGCTGCTCATGAGCGCATACTTTATGACCGAATTTTAGCGCAGTGGTCACAAAAGGAAGTCGAAGTCCAGGGCTTACTCCAGCCGATAACCATAGAGCTTAGCCCCAGAGAGGAAGAAACCCTGAAAGCTAGTGAAGAGCTTTTGACTGAATTCGGCTTCACCATTGATCCTTTCGGGAATAGAAGCTATCTGATACGCGCCATACCGGCACTAACGGCCAGGGCGAACACTATTGAGATAATAACTGCGCTGCTTGATGACCTTGCCGGCAAAGAACCCAATCCCTGGGAAGAAGAGATAGCCCAATCTCTGGCTTGCCACGGTGCTATCAGGGCGGGACAGCAGCTAAGCAACGAAGAGATGCGGGAGTTAATAAAGCAGCTAGAGCAAACCAAGCAGCCACGCACTTGTCCCCATGGCAGGCCAACCATGATTCATCTAAGTTCTCATCAACTAGAGAAGGAGTTCGGCAGAATAAGCTAACCCATTCTCAGCCCAGTCAGGCGTGACAAACTGGGCTCGGCCTCGGTTTAGCTTCCGTGCCACGGGCAAGACTTCATTGCGGCGACGCTCTATTATCCGATTGCACCCCTACTCTATTCCTCACAGTGAGATATGCTCGCCTATTTTCGCAACACATTGCGAGACCCTTACATGCAGAATGTGCCAGCACTACCCAGGCACAATTACTCGATTTTTCTTACTTTAAGCAGATTCGTGGAGCCAGCCACCCCAATAGGAATACCACCTGTAATCACTATCAAATCACCTGCCTTTGCTAGGCCCAGCTCTTTAGAATGCTTAGCCGCCGTATCGAATAAGTCATCCACCGACCAAGGTCCCGCTATCTGGGAAGGGTAAACACCCCAACGCAGCATTAATCTTCCCACGACAACAGCATCGGGAGTTATCGCTAGAATAGGCATTCTGGGACGGTATTTTGACACCCGTCCTGCTGTGCTGCCGGATTGTGTAAAGGCCACAAGAGCCACTGCACCAAGACTCTGTGCTGTGTGGCAGGCATTATAACTTATCAGCTCATCCGTCTTCTGCTCCAACCACCTGCTTCTTTCTGATAGTATCTGCTCGTAGGATAGTTTCTTTTCTACTTCCCGGGCAATCCTTGCCATCATTTTAACTGCGTGCACCGGGTACTTCCCAATGGAGGTCTCTGCAGAGAGCATGATGGCATCGGTGCCGTCAAATATGGCATTAGCCACATCAGTGACTTCGGCCCGAGTTGGTCGGGGAGCGCTGACCATTGATTCCAGCATCTGTGTGGCGGTAATTACCGGCTTACCTGCCTGATTGCATTTCCTGATAATCTCCTTCTGCACCAGTGGCACTTTCTCCAGCGGCATGTCCACACCAAGGTCTCCCCGCGCAACCATTATACTCTCGCTCGTTGCTAGTATATCGTCAAATTTATTAACTGCCACGCCTCTTTCAATCTTGGCAATAATTGGTATGTCTGTATCGTTCTCACCTAATATAGCTCTTACATCGGTTACATCATCGGCATTGCTGACAAATGATAGAGCCAGGTAATCAGGCTGCTGCTTGATAGCAAAGAGAACACATTCCCGCAAAGCATCGATAATGAAAGGGCCGGAGATACGCATCCCAGGCACCACCAGCCCACGCCCCTCGGTAAGTATTCCCCCCACCATAACCTTACACCTGACCTCTGTGTCTCGTCTCTCAAGCACCTTGAGTTGCATTGCACCATCATCAAGCAACACGATATCCCTGACTTTTATATCTTGAGGAAGGGTGGAAAGGTTAATTGGTATTAATTCATCGTCTCCTTCCAGTTGTCTTGTGGTGAGGACAACCTGGGCACCTTTTTTTAACCTGGCTTGGCCATCTTTCAGCTTGCCTGTGCGATATTTTGGACCGGGCAAGTCCATAAGTATAGCAACAGGGGCTGCCAGACGGTGAGATAGCCTCTTTACAGTTTGAATATTGCGGGCGTGTTCCCTGAAGTTACCATGGGACAGGTTAAATCTGGCAACATTCATGCCTGCCCTTATTAGTTGCTCAATCACGGCGGCTGAATTAGTAGCCGGACCAATAGTACACACTATCTTGGTTTGCCTTGCAAAAAATCTGGAGCGTTTCATATCACCCTCTCGTTTTACATGCGACCTCACCTCTTCTCCCTCGAAAGGGATAGGGGCTTGAAATCAATAACCTCGATACCAGCCCTCAGCCACCGGGGAGAATCTGCCCTTTTCAGCTTCCACCCTGGAATACCACGGCTTCCCGTATCTATCAGCTACCTCAGCTAGCTCCTTCAACCTTGGGGCAGCCGTATTCTGGAAAAAGTCCAATCTCTTTTCCCGGGAACGAATTTGAGCACTCTCCTGCCACAGGGCACGGCCGGCCAGAAAACCAGAAGCTCCTGCCTTACAGGCTATCTCTACCTGCTTCCTGAATGAGTCAAAGCCAACGCCAGCACTGAGCAACACCCAGGGCAGCCGGGATGCCCGATCTAACTCCTGGCACAACCCCAGCAGCTTTACCTCATCTTGCTCAAACTTAATATCCGCCGGGAATTCAGCTTTCAGTACATCAATGGGCAAGGCAGTAATCTGTCGGGCAGTTTCAATTACCAGCTTAGGCTTTATCTCAGCAAACTTTCTCGAAGATGTCCCGCCTTGATTTATCCGTTCTTCTTCCTCAATAGGATAGCTTACCGGCTCAACCAGAAACGCTATGTCTTCTTCAAGGCACTGGTCAGCAAGCTCTGCCACCAAATCGAGTTGTTTTGAGGCGATGTCTTTCAGATCGGGCCTGAAGTAGATTAAGAGCTTGACCGCTGAAGCTCCCATTTTCTTTATCTTTTTTATACTCCAGCCAGGCAGGAGCTCAGTAATTCTAGCCGCACTGTCTCCGGTATAGCCGCTCTTTTCCAGGCTGACAAGAAGTCCCTTAGACCCGGGCATGAGGCCCGCAGCTATAGCCTGAGCGGCTCCATATTCCGGGTCAAGCAATATGGCACTGGCAAAGGGCGCTACCGCCTGGCAAAGGTCAAGCTTGAAATCAACCATATCCTGGTAACTCACGGCATCGGGGTTCTTTGCGTTCAGTGCCCGCTTAAGCGCCCCCCTGTGGTCAATGGCACACATCCTCATCATCCCCTTGGAATCAGCCAATTGCCAAAGTCCTCTTAATTTGCCGATAGATATATTCATTACATCACTCCCATGGCAGATTACTTTCTTTTTTCATTCACAAAGCAGCTTTCTCATCTCTACAAGTTCAACATTCAGTTCCTTTTCCTTTTCCCAGGTATATTGAAGCGGAGTATAGGCTACCCTCCAATTTATCTCGCCCACCATATACCCGCTTTTACCAGCCGCCAGTATCTGTACAGCCGCCACACCAAGCTTACCAGCCAGAACCCGGTCACGTGCTGTCGGCGAACCTCCACGCTGGACATGCCCCAGAATACATACCCGGGAATCGAAACCCAACTTATCTCTTACCTCCTGGGCTATACGAAAACTATTGCCCGGCTGCTCAGTCTCCGCCACCACTACAATTGCACTTCTCTTTCCCCCTTTGAAATTCCTCTCCAGGTGTGAGCAAAGCTCATCAACGCTCAGTGGAACTTCAGGTATAAGAAGTTCTTCGGCGCCACCAGCGATGCTACTCTCCAGGGCAATAAATCCAGTGTGGTGACCCATCACCTCCACGAAAAATAGACGTTCATGAGACAGGGCAGTATCGCGAATACGGTCAATAGCCTCCAGTGCGCAATTTACGGCGGTGTCAAAGCCAATGCTATAATCAGTACCATAGACATCATTATCTATCGTCCCCGGCACACCAACGATGCTGACGCCGCATTCTTGCGATAACGTAGTGCCGCCTCGGAAAGTGCCATCACCCCCGATGAGAATCAGGCCCTCGATATCCCTCTTACCAAGATTTTCTATAGCCAGTGCCCTGCCCTGGTTGGTCATGAATTCTGGTGAGCGGGCGGTGCCCAGTATAGTCCCACCCTGGTGAATAATATTGGCGACGGCTTTCCTATCCAGCAGCTCAATTTCATCACGGATGAGTCCGGCATAGCCGCGCCTTATGCCAAAAATCTCCAATCCCTGAGCCATGGCTGCACGTACTGCTGCCCGTATACAAGCATTCATACCCGGCGCATCACCACCACTGGTCAATATGCCAATCCTTTTCATAGATTCCTCCTCGGTTGTCTTTCTCCTTCCAAACCTTGTTACAGCTACATTTTCCAGCAGCAAAAGCTTGGGTCTCAGGGACTCTGCCTTTTCATCTCCTGGAGTGCAAAGACAGAGGCACCGAGCACGCCGGAATTCCGACCCAGCTCAGCAGAAGCAAAACGCACCGTCTGGAAAGCCTGCTTATATGCTCTCTCTCCAGCCACCTTGAAGGCTGGCTCGAACAGCATATCACCAATGTTTGATAAACCACCACCGATAACTATCAATTCGGGGTTAAATATGTTGATTAAATTGGCCAGCCCCACACCCAGGTAGTAGCCGGTCCGACCAATAAGTTCTTTAGCCAGGCTATCACCTCGCTCGGCAGCGTCCTGAATCACTCGCGCCGTCACCTTTTCCACATCACCCTCGGCGTATTCTAAAATCGAAGTCCTCATTCCTTCCTCAATCCGATGTCTTGCCTCTCTGGCCAGAGCTGTCCCTGAAGCCAGCGTTTCCCAGCAACCTCTGTTTCCACAGTTGCAGATTGGGCCATCGTCATCAATAGTCATATGCCCCACCTCTCCAGCAGCACCAATGGCTCCATTGTAAATCTTGCCATCAATGACAATGCCCCCGCCGATGCCCGTGCTAATAGTAATATAGATGAAATTACGAGCCCCCCGGGCAGCGCCGAAATAAAATTCTCCCAGAGCAGCAGCATTGGCGTCATTGATGAGGAAGGTCTTCTTGCCCAGTTTTTCTTGTATTATGTCCCTCAGGGGAACATCTCGCCATCCTGGCAGATTCGGTGAGGTAAAGAGGATACCCGTTTCGGGATTTAAGAGACCGGGCGCCCCGACTCCTATGACAATAAGGTCTGCAATGGCAACATCCGCCTGCCCTAAAGCACGATGCGCAGACTCCAGAATAGCATGAATGACCGCCTCATGGCCTTTTCGGGCTGGCGTTATACTGTGGTCGCGCGATAGCATTTTCCCCTGAGAGTTGGTCACCGCCGTCAGTATCTTGGTGCCTCCCAAGTCAACACCAAGAATCAAATCGCCAGCATTATCACCCAATTTCAAACTCCTGTTGTAAGCCTCAGCTATAAGTAGGCCCTTTTGCCAAAGCTAGCATCTCTTTCCAAAGTAACGCTCGTTCTTATTTCCTTCATAGGTTACCCTGATAAGTATCTCTGTAGTCTCACTCCCGAGCTTGGTAATAACGACAGGCTTGGATTATGCCGATCCTCCCACCTGGAGCCGCGTCTCACTGGCAATGGCAGGTTTTGTTCCAACTCCCCATTATATTATATAATAGAGTAGATTAAAAAAGGCAGCAAGCCCCTCGTGAATAATCAAAGGCAGGTTAAAAGAATTAACTACATTCTATGGACGCTAATTACAGCTTGATGGTTTTATACCGGAAGGTTTACTAGGTTGAAAAGACTAGCCCATAGTGAAGAAAGTAAGCCAGCTTGACCATAATAGTCAGTAATAATGTGCCTTTGATAAAGTTAGTGTTATGTCAAGTCGAATCATTGATTATTACAGTTATTGATAGTATACTGTCATCATACACAGAGGGGGAGGTATTTCATGAAATTATCTTGTCTTCAAGAAAACCTGAATAGAGGGCTAAACATTGTAGGGAGAGCTGTAGCCGCCAGGTCTACCTTGCCTATTACCCAGAATATCCTTTTATCCGCTGAGCAATCGCGGCTCAAATTGGCAGCCACCAATCTGGAAATGGCTACCACTTGCTGGATTGGTGCCAAAGTGGAACAAGAAGGAAACATAACTGTGCCTGCTCGTTTGGTCACCGACTTTGTTAATTCCTTGCCCAACGACTTAATTGAAATCAATCTTCCTGCTGCCAGTCGCATCATGGAACTTAAGAGCGGACATTCTCAAGCCCATATTAACGGCATTAATGCCGCAGATTTCCCACCTATCCCTCAGATAAACGATGGCATAACTACCACCATTGAAGCAGCTAACCTCAGGGAAGGAATTACGCAGGTCACCTTTGCTGCTGCCACCGAAGAATCACGCCCCGTATTAACCGGAATTAATACTGAATTTGATGGCGAGCAGCTCAACCTGGTAGCTGCCGATGGTTTCAGGCTGGCTGTCCACAAGACAACTCTTGGCTCTCCAGTCAGTGAGAAATTTGCGGTTATCATCCCGGCCAGAACCCTCAATGAACTGAATCGCCTTCTTGGTGAGCAGGAAGAACCCGTAGAAATCACCGTGAACAAACAAAAAAGCCAGGCTCTCTTCCGCCTCAAGGATGCTGAGATAGTTTCCCAGCTCCTTCAAGGGTCCTTCCCTAATTATTCTCAGGTTATTCCTCAAAGTTATACCACGCGAGCTGTAGTGGACATTAGCGAGTTTCTGCGCGTTACTAAAATATCTTCCATATTTGCTCGCGACGCCAGTGGTATAGTTCGCCTGGTCATCACCCCAGGTGCTGAACTTACCCCAGGAAAGGTAACCGTTTCTGCTCAGGCCGAGGAAGTTGGCGACAATGTTGGTGAAATCGACGCTCTCACCGACGGAGAAGAGGCGAAAATCGCCTTCAACGTAAAATATCTTTCTGATGTTTTGTCTGTTCTTCACCAATCCCAGGTCGCCCTGGAGGTCACCACCCCCTCGAG
>Ga0209121_10005983_pt1 | contig 10828 bp, 10 predicted proteins | sample Cruoilmetagenom3_FD_187292 | JGI IMG/M metagenome (GOLD analysis project Ga0209121, IMG submission 187292) | Oil polluted marine microbial communities from Coal Oil Point, Santa Barbara, California, USA - Sample 3 (SPAdes) (version 2) | ecosystem: Environmental > Aquatic > Marine > Oil seeps ...
CAACATGCAGGGCAACATCATTGATTTATGTCCTGTTGGGGCGCTGGTCTCCAAGCCCTACGCATTCACTGCCCGTCCGTGGGAATTGACCAAGACAGAATCTATCGACGTGATGGATGCGCTTGGGTCTAACATCCGCGTTGACACGAAGGGTCGCGAAGTGATGCGCTTCTTGCCGCGCAACCATGACGGCGTGAACGAGGAGTGGATTTCAGACAAAACGCGTTTCGTCTGGGATGGTCTGCGTCGCCAGCGTTTGGACACACCTTACATCCGTGAGAACGGCAAGCTGCGCAAGGCAGGTTGGGATGAGGCGCTGAAAGCTGCGGCTGCCGCGATGTCCGGTAAAAAGGTTGCCGGCTTGATCGGTGATTTGGCCAACGTCGAATCCGCGTTCAGCCTGAAAGCACTGGTTGAAGGGCAGGGCGGTGTTGTTGAATGCCGTGTTGATAATGCCAAGCTTCCCGCTGGCAACCGGTCTGCTTACGTCGGTAACGCCACCATCGAAGACCTTGATGACGCGCAATATGTGATGTTCATCGGCACGAACCCTGTTGTCGAAGCACCTGTGTTGAACGCCCGTGTGCGCCGCGCATGGAGCAATGGCTGCAATGTTGATCTGATCGGTGAAGCTGTCGATTTGACCTATGACTACAACCACAAAGGCACGGACCGCGCAGCGCTTCAGGCCATTCTGGATACCAAGCCAGCGAAAAATATTGTCGACAATCCGTCTGTGATCGTTCTCGGCCAAGGTGCGTTGCAAGAGGCGGACGGCGCTGCTGTTCTCGCTGCTGCGATGCAAATGTGTGAAGCGTCCAAGTCTAAACTGTTGATCTTGCACACCGCTGCCGGTCGCGTTGGGGCGATGGATGTGGACGCAACGAACAAAGACGGAATGAAAGCCGTTGAATCGGCTGACGTTGTCTACAATCTCGGCGCTGATGAAGTTGAAATCGCCGCTGGTCCGTTCGTGATTTACCAAGGGTCGCACGGCGATCGTGGGGCGCACCGTGCGGACATCATTCTGCCAGCGGCTGCCTACACTGAGGAAAACGCGCTCTTCGTGAACACAGAAGGCCGCCCACAGTTGGCGATGCGTTCAGGCTTTGCGCCAGGTGAAGCCAAGGAAAACTGGGCGATCTTGCGTGCGCTGTCCGCTGAAATGGGTGCACAGCAGCCATGGGATAGCCTTGCAGGTTTGCGCCAAGCGCTTGTCGCCGCGCACCCGCACTTGGGTGACGTTGATAGCGTTGCCGAAAACGACTGGCAGCCGATTAAGACAGGCAAGTTGGGCAAGGCGACATTCCGCAGCGCCGTAAAAGATTTCTACCTAACCAATCCAATTGCACGCGCATCCCAGCTGATGGCTGAGCTGAGCAGCAATGCCAAAAAGCGGGCTGAAACCGCGATTGCAGCGGAGTAATGATGCGTCCAGCGATCATAGCAATGACGGCGCTCGCGGCTTGCGAGACGACCCAAGCCGTGCCGGAAGGCGCGGTGCGTTATGATGGTATTGAAACGCGTTTGTTGGACGGGGATCTGGTGAACTTTCGGGTGAAAGTTGCCAACACAGTTGAACGCCAAGACGTGGCAGATTACGCGGAATGTGCAGCCGCACAATACGCACTGATACGAGGCTACGGGTTTGCGCGAAATGTGCGCACGCTGGTGGATGAAGAGGGTGGCATTTGGACAGGGGATGCTGTTTACACCATCTCGCCTGCTTTGCCGCGTGGGTCGAGGACGATAGACGCAGAAGTGACCGTTGCCGAATGCGCGCGCCGGTCCATTCCGACGGTCTGAGGGAATACGATGATAGAATTTTTCACCACTACAAATCTTGGGATCATTTTGCTGATCCTTGGTCAATGTTTGTTGGTTTTAGTCCCGCTTTTGGTCGCTTTGGCGTTCCTAATGTATGCTGACCGTAAGGTTTGGGCAGCGGTGCAGATGCGCAAGGGCCCGAATGTGGTTGGCGCATTCGGATTGCTGCAATCCTTCGCGGATTTCATCAAATATATTGTCAAAGAAGTCGTCGTTCCGGCGGGGGCCGACAAGGCGGTGTTCTTCCTTGCTCCGATGATCTCGTTCACGCTGGCTGTTGTCGCGTGGTCGGTCATTCCGTTCAACGACGGTTGGGTTATTTCCAACATTAACGTCGCAATTTTGTTCGTCTTCGCAGTCTCCTCGCTTGAGGTTTACGGCGTGATTATGGGCGGTTGGGCGTCCAACTCGAAGTATCCATTCTTGGGCTCGTTGCGTTCAGCTGCGCAGATGATCTCGTACGAAGTGTCGCTTGGTCTAATCATCATTGGTGTGATTATCTCAACGGGTTCGATGAACTTCGGCGCGATTGTTAATGCACAACAAGGCGATATGGGGCTGTTGAATTGGTACTTCATTCCGCACTTCCCGATGGTATTCCTGTTCTTTATCAGCGCTTTGGCTGAAACAAACCGCCCACCGTTTGATCTTCCTGAAGCAGAATCAGAATTGGTTGCGGGCTATCAGGTTGAATATTCTTCAACGCCGTTCCTGTTGTTCATGATCGGTGAATTGATGGCCGTGGTGTTGATGTGCGCGCTCGTGACATTGTTGTTCTTCGGCGGCTGGTTGTCCCCAGTTGGTTTCTTGCCAGACGGCATCTTGTGGTTCGTCGGTAAAATGGCAATCGCGTTCTTTATCTTCGCAATGGTGAAGGCGATCACGCCGCGCTATCGCTACGACCAGTTGATGCGCGTTGGCTGGAAGATTTTCCTGCCGCTGTCCTTGTTCTGGGTCGTGCTGGTCGCGTTCCTTGCAAAATTCGAAGTAGCTGGCGGCTTCTGGGCCCGCTACGCGATGGGAGGCTGATATGAGCCAGATTGATTACACACGGCACGCTAAGTATTTCTTGCTGGCGGACTTTGCCAAGGGTTTTGCCCTCGGGTTCAAATACTTCTTCGCTCCAAAGGCGACGTTGAACTATCCGCATGAAAAGGGACCGTTGAGCCCACGTTTCCGCGGCGAGCACGCGTTGCGCCGTTATCCAAACGGGGAAGAGCGTTGCATTGCGTGTAAGCTGTGCGAAGCGGTTTGCCCTGCGCAGGCGATTACGATTGATGCCGAACCTCGCGATGACGGTTCGCGCCGCACAACGCGCTACGACATCGACATGACCAAATGCATCTACTGTGGTTTCTGCCAAGAAGCCTGTCCTGTAGATGCGATTGTCGAAGGCCCTAATTTTGAATTCTCCACGGAAACACGTGAAGAATTGTACTACGATAAAGAGAAGCTCTTGGATAACGGCGACCGTTGGGAAGCCGAAATCGCGCGCAACCTAGAATTGGATGCACCGTACCGATGAGCGACAACACCCCCTTTGATGCATGGATGAAGGCCGGTCAGGACTGGGCGAAGGGCGTCAGCCCCGAGTTCGCTGAAGTGATGGCTGCGTCCATGAAAGGGGTCGAAGACATGTTCCCGACAATGTCCAAGGACATGATGGAACAGTTCATGGGCAAAGGGGTTAACCCTGATGCGTTGGACGCGAAGACGAAACTGTTGTTGACGCTGCAAGGCCTGACCATTCAGGGCGCGCTGGCCGAGCCGCAGATTAAGCTAACCGTACGCCACGCGCTTGAAGCGGGTGCGACCGTGCAAGAAGTGACTGAGACGATCGCACTGTCGGGCATGTTCGGCGGCGCACCTGCAATGACCAAGGCTATGGAATTGGCCCAAGAGGTGTTCGCTAAGAACGCTGACCAAAAGGCCCCGACCAATAAGGACCAAGCGACATGACACCTTTAGTGATTGCCTTTTATGCCTTCGCGGTGACAACGATTTTGGGCGGTTTGATGACCGTTCTGGCGCGCAACCCTGTGCATTCGGTGCTGTGGTTGATCCTTGCGTTTCTGTCGTCGGCGGGCCTGTTCGTGCTGCTGGGTGCAGAATTCGTCGCGATGCTGCTGATCATTGTTTATGTCGGCGCCGTGGCTGTGTTGTTTCTGTTCGTCGTCATGATGCTTGATGTGGATTTTGCTGAACTGAAGGCCGAGATGGCGCGATATATGCCGCTCGCCTTGCTGATCGGCGTTGTTTTGTTGATGCAGCTGGCGATTGCCTTTGGTGTCTGGGGCTTCTCTGATGGTGTCGATAGTCGCCTCGCGCAGCCAATTGGCGACGCTGAGAACACCAAACAGCTGGGCATGATCATGTATGACCAATACTTCCTGATCTTCCAGCTGGCGGGGCTGATCCTACTGGTGGCGATGATCGGTGCGATTGTTCTGACGCTGCGCCACCGCACGGACGTGAAACGCCAAGACGTGATGACCCAGATGTCACGCGATCCGGCGAAGGCGATGGAACTGAAAGACGTAAAACCGGGGCAGGGGCTGTAATCATGATAGGACTTGAACATTACCTAACGGTCGCTGCTGCGCTGTTTGTCATCGGCATCTTCGGGCTTTTCCTGAACCGCAAGAACGTCATCATCTTGCTGATGAGTATCGAATTGATGCTTCTCGCTGTGAACATCAACTTCATCGCATTTTCCAGCTTCCTTGGAGACCTCGTCGGGCAGGTGTTTACCTTGTTCGTCTTGACGGTCGCCGCCGCTGAGGCCGCGATTGGCCTTGCGATCCTCGTATGTTTCTTCCGCAACCGCGGCACCATCGACGTTGAAGATGTCAACGTCATGAAAGGCTAAGACTAATGGAACAGATAATCCTATTCGCCCCATTGGTCGGCGCGCTTATCGGCGGCTTTGGCTGGAAAATTATTGGCGAGGCTGCTGCGCAGTGGCTGACAACAGGCCTGTTGTTCCTCGCGGCGATCCTGTCTTGGGTGATTATGCTGACGTTTGACGCGTCTGCCCATGACAACGGATACTACTGGGTTGAGATTATGACCTGGATCCAGTCCGGCACATTGGACACCTCTTGGGGGATCCGCATGGATCGTCTGACGGCGATCATGTTGGTCGTAATCAACACGGTTTCCGCGCTCGTTCACCTTTATTCGTTCGGCTATATGGCGCATGACGAACAGTTCCCGGATACGCCTTATAAAGCGCGTTTCTTCGCCTACCTGTCCTTCTTTACCTTTGCGATGTTGATGCTGGTGACAGCAGGAAACCTTGTGCAGATGTTCTTTGGCTGGGAAGGCGTGGGCGTCGCATCTTATCTGTTGATCGGCTTCTACTATAAGAAACCATCAGCCAACGCCGCAGCGATTAAAGCGTTTGTTGTCAACCGTGTTGGTGACTTTGGTTTTGCCCTTGGTATCTTCGCGATCTTCTATGTGACGGGTTCGATCAACTTCGACGTTATCTTTGCTGAGGCGCCGAAAATTGCCGAAACGACGCTGCACTTCTTGTGGCGTGATTGGAACGCGGCTGAGGTTATTGCCCTGCTGTTGTTCATCGGTGCGATGGGTAAATCTGCGCAGTTGATCCTGCACACATGGTTGCCAGACGCGATGGAAGGCCCGACACCTGTGTCTGCGCTGATCCATGCCGCGACAATGGTTACCGCTGGTGTCTTCCTTGTTTGCCGCATGTCACCGATCATGGAATTCGCGCCATCCGCGACGTCCTTTATCGTGTTCCTCGGGGCGACGACGGCGTTCTTTGCGGCGACTGTTGGCCTTGTTCAAAACGACATCAAACGCGTTATCGCCTATTCCACCTGTTCGCAGCTGGGTTACATGTTCGTAGCTGCAGGTCTTGGTGTTTATTCGGTCGCGATGTTCCACCTGTTCACACACGCATTCTTTAAGGCGATGTTGTTCCTTGGTGCCGGTTCGGTCATCCACGGAATGCACCACGAACAAGACATGCGGAACTATGGTGGTCTTCGTCACAAGCTGCCATGGACGTTCCGCGCCATGATGATCGGCACCTTGGCGATTACAGGTTTTGGTATACCGCTGCTTTACGTCGGCTTCCCCGTTGGTTTCGCGGGCTTTGTGTCTAAGGACGCAATCATTGAAAGCGCCTATGCGGGCACCGCTGGCGGCTATGCTTTCTGGATGCTGGTGATCGCGGCGCTGTTCACGTCTTTCTACAGCTGGCGTCTGATTTTCCTGACGTTCTACGGCAAACCACGCGGCGACAAGCACACGCATGAACATGCACATGAATCATCTAAAGTAATGTTGGTTCCACTCGCTATCCTTGCCGTTGGTGCGATTTTTGCCGGTATGGTTTTCTACAAGCCATTCTTTGGGAACGCCAAATACGTGGGCCAGTACTTCGGTGTGGCTTACGCCGAACAAGGCGCGCATGGCGATGATCACGCAATGGATGGCCACACTGACGAAACGCATGCAGACGATGACCATGCTGCAACCGTTGATGCACATCATGGCGACGAAGACGCGGAAAACCATGGCGACATGTCTGAAAATGACGAAGCCAATGGATACGATGCAGCCGAAAAAGATCATGGCGAAACGCACTACGCATTCGATGGTGAGCCAGGGCAGGGTGCGATTTATGTCGCGCACGACAACACTACACTGGACGACGCGCACCTTGTGCCTGTCTGGGTAAAACTGTCGCCGTTCTTTGCGATGATCCTCGGGTTTGCGACCGCTTGGTTGTTCTACATTCGTAGCCCGCATCTGCCGCGCAAGCTCGCGCAACAGCAGGCGCCGTTGTACAACTTCCTGCTCAACAAATGGTACTTCGATGAGCTTTACGATGCGATTTTCGTGAAGCCAGCGATGTGGCTCGGCAATTTCTTGTGGAAGCGCGGCGATGGCAACGTCATTGACGGGACCTTGAACGGAATTGCTTTGGGCATCATTCCAAAACTGACTCGCCTCGCTGGGCGCGCACAGTCCGGTTACGTCTTCACCTACGCCTTCGCGATGGTGATCGGGGTCGTGGTGATCATGACCTACTTTACCATCACGGGGAGCTATGAATAATGGATAACCTTCTTTCCATCACCACATTCATCCCCGCGATTGCGGCGGCAATTCTGGCCTTGTTCCTGCGCGGTGACGACGAAGCTGCACAGCGTAACGCCAAGTGGGTGGCTATGGCCGCCACTGCGATGACGTTCCTTGTGTCGCTGTTCATCCTGTTCGGGTTTGACCGTGAGAACACGGATTTCCAGTTCGTTGAAGAACGCACTTGGATTATGGGTTTCACGTACAAGATGGGTATCGACGGGATTTCGATCCTGTTTGTGATGCTCACCACGTTCTTGATGCCGATTGTGATCGCGTCCTGCTGGACTGTGAACACCCGCGTTAAGGAATACATGATCGCATTCTTGCTGCTGGAAACGCTGATGCTTGGCGTGTTCATGGCGCTTGATCTGGTGCTGTTCTACTTATTCTTTGAAGCGGGCCTGATCCCGATGTTCCTGATTATCGGCATCTGGGGCGGGGCAAACCGCATTTATGCGAGCTTCAAGTTCTTCCTTTATACGTTCCTCGGATCCGTCCTGATGCTGGTCGCGATGGTCGGCATGTATTCGGCTGCGGGCACAACGGATATTCCATCCTTGATGGGCTTCCCGTTTGGCACTGATACGTTCTCTATCCTCGGTATCCAGATCATTGGCGGCATGCAGACGTTGCTGTGGCTGGCGTTCTTTGCATCCTTTGCGGTGAAAATGCCGATGTGGCCTGTGCACACATGGCTTCCAGATGCGCACGTTCAGGCGCCTACAGCGGGTTCCGTTGTGCTGGCGGCGATCTTGTTGAAAATGGGCGGCTACGGTTTCTTGCGCTTCTCGCTCCCGATGTTCCCAGTTGGCTCGGAAGTCATGGGATCACTGGTCTTGTGGATGTCCGCAATCGCGATTGTGTACACATCTTTGGTCGCGCTGGTTCAGGAAGACATGAAAAAGCTGATCGCCTATTCATCCGTTGCCCACATGGGGTTCGTGACGATGGGTATCTTCACGTTCAACCAACAGGGCCTTGATGGTGCGATTTTCCAGATGCTGTCACACGGCTTTATCTCTGGTGCGTTGTTCTTGTGTGTTGGCGTCATCTACGACCGCATGCACACACGTGAAATTGACGCCTACGGTGGCCTTGTGAACCGCATGCCGGCCTACGCGCTGATCTTTATGTTCTTCACGATGGCGAACGTAGGTCTGCCGGGTACATCTGGCTTCGTTGGGGAATTCCTGACGTTGATGGCGGTCTTCCAAGTGAACACCTGGGTTGCGGCTGTTGCCACAACCGGTGTGATATTCTCGGCGGCTTATGCGCTGTGGCTGTACCGCCGCGTTGTTATGGGTGATCTGATCAAGGAAAGCCTGAAGTCCATCACGGACATGACTGCACGTGAGCGCTGGATCTTTGCGCCGCTCGTCATCATGACCCTTCTGCTGGGTATCTACCCCAGCCTCGTCACCGATATTATCGGGCCATCGGTCGCCGCACTGGTTGACCAAGTTGAAACTGCACAGGCGGCCTTTACGCCGTCCGCTGCATCTGTGGCCTCGCATTAAGGAACTGATTTGATGTTGTCCCAAGACCTGAACACCATCCTTCCCGAAATCATCCTGTCGCTGTTTGCGATGGGGGCAATGCTGGGCGCGGTTTATACGGTGAAAGACAAGGCGGCGACGCTGTTGGTCTGGATCACGTCCGGCCTGTTCGTCGCACTGGCGTTCTGGATCGGCACAGCGGGCGAGGGGACGACGACCGCCTTCAGTGGTATGTTCGTGGATGATGCATTCAGCCGCTTCGCCAAGGTCACCATTCTACTGACCGCAGCCGCTGTTCTGATCATGAGCCAAGAATACATGGCGAAACGCGATCTGCTGCGTTTCGAATATCCAATCCTGATCGCGCTGTCCGTCGTCGGTATGATGATGATGGTTTCCGCGGGTGATTTGATGTCCCTTTACATGGGCCTCGAGTTGCAATCGCTGGCGCTTTATGTGGTCGCGTCCCTGCGTCGTGACTCTGTGAAGTCCACTGAAGCGGGCTTGAAGTATTTTGTGCTTGGCGCGCTGTCATCTGGTTTGCTGCTTTACGGTGCGTCCCTGACATACGGTTTCGCGGGCACTACAGCCTTCACCGGTATCATCGAAGCGACGTCTGATGGCGTTTCCCTTGGCTTGTTGTTCGGCCTCGTGTTCATGTCCGCGGGCTTTGCGTTCAAAGTATCCGCAGCACCGTTCCACATGTGGACACCTGACGTATACGAAGGCTCTCCAACACCAGTCACGGCGTTCTTTGCGACTGCGCCGAAGGTCGCTGCGATGGGCCTGTTCGCCCGTGTAATGCATGATGCGTTCGGAAATTCGATCAGCGACTGGCAGCAGATTGTTGCGTTTCTGTCTGTTGTTTCGATGTTCCTTGGCGCGATTGCCGCGATCGGACAAACAGACATCAAACGCTTGATGGCTTATTCCTCAATCGCTCACATGGGTTTTGCTTTGATGGGTCTCGCGTCTGGCACAGCGTTTGGTGTGCAGGCTATGCTGGTTTACCTCGCGATCTATGTCGCGATGAACATCGGCACCTTTGCGTTCATTCTATCGATGCAGAAAGACGGCGTGCCTGTCACCAACATTGCGTCTCTGAACATGTATTCCAAGCGCGAGCCGGTGAAAGCGCTCGCAATGTTGATCCTGTTGTTCTCGCTGGCGGGCGTGCCCCCGATGCTTGGCTTCTTTGGTAAGTTCTACGTGCTGCAAGCCGCCTATGAAGCGGGCCTTGCTTGGTTGGCTGTTGCTGGCGTGGTCGCATCCGTTATTGGTGCGTTCTATTACCTGCGCGTCGTGTTCTTTATGTACTTTGGTGCGCAGCAAGACGAAGAGCTTGATCGCAGCGCTTCACCCGTTCTCTGGGGTTTCTTGGTGGCATCCGCCGCTGTGATGATCCTCGGCGTGGTGAACTTGTTCGGGATCGAGCCTCTGGCAGAAGCCGCGTCGCTTGCACTTGTCAACTAAACGACCCGCTCTTTGGGATACACCTGAGACGGCGCAGTTTTGGCCACAAGGCTACGCGCGAGTGATCTTGGACCAAGTCGACAGTACAATGGCCGAAGCGCGGCGCAGAGCGCCAACGCTGTCAGGTTCGACTTGGATACTTGCACATGAACAAACGGCAGCACACGGGCGTCGTGGCCGCGCATGGACCAGTCCGCGCGGGAATTTTTCTGCGACACTGGTGCTTAAAGTGAGCGGTGACCCCGCTCAGGCCGCGCTGCGGTCGTTTTCGATTGCCGTTGCACTTCGCCAAACATTGGCGATGACGGTGCCTGCAAAGCAACTCACCTTGAAGTGGCCAAACGACGTCTTACTTGGAGGCGGGAAGGTCGCCGGAATACTGCTTGAGACGACAGTGCAGGATGGCGGCATTGATTGGTTGGCTATCGGGGTGGGCGTAAACCTTGCGGCTGCGCCTTCTGTTGATCAGGTCGAAACCCTTGCCGTGCATCCGGTAGCCGTTTCAGATTTCGGACCAGCCCACAGCCCGCAAGATTTTCTGTTTTGGCTGGCGAGCCATTTCGCAGAGCAAGAGCAGATGTTCCAAGAATTCGGGTTTGCCCCAATCAGACGCCTTTGGCTTAACCACGCCGCGCGCTTGGGCGAGACAATTACAGCACGCCTTCCTAACGAAGACGTAACGGGACGCTTTGAAACTGTGGACGAAAACGGCTATCTGGTGCTCAACACACCCAAGGGCCCACGCCAAATCGCGGCGGGGGATGTCTTTTTCTAAGAGGCTAGACTAAGGAACGACCATGCTTTTGTGCATTGATACAGGAAACACCAACACAGTCTTCGCGCTTTGGGACGGCGAAGAATTCCTGTGCACATTCCGTACCTCAACCGAATGGCAGCGCACGGCGGATCAA
>Ga0209121_10005985_pt1 | contig 10825 bp, 9 predicted proteins | sample Cruoilmetagenom3_FD_187292 | JGI IMG/M metagenome (GOLD analysis project Ga0209121, IMG submission 187292) | Oil polluted marine microbial communities from Coal Oil Point, Santa Barbara, California, USA - Sample 3 (SPAdes) (version 2) | ecosystem: Environmental > Aquatic > Marine > Oil seeps ...
CAGGAGAAGCTGTAGGGTGGAGGACTGGTTACTTAGTTGCTACTGTATTAGATATTGTAAATAATGGCATGGATATAGCCATCTTAGATACTTCTGCTGAGGCTCATATGCCCGATACTTTAGCTATGCCATATAGACCAGATATTAGAAATAGTGCACAAGTTGATGTTAAAAAACATAACTATAGATTAGCAGGAAACACATGTCTTGCAGGTGATATAATAGGGGATTACTCTTTTGATGAACCATTAAAAGTAGGTGATAAAATAATAATAGAAGATATGATTCATTATACGATGGTAAAGACTACAACATTCAATGGAATAAAGTTACCATCTATAGCAATTATGAAAGAGGATGGCTGTTACCAAATTGTAAAAAACTTTGGTTATAATGAATATAAATCAAGAATTTAATATATAGGGGTTAAAAAGATGGGACAAAAGCGTGTAATAATTGAAGATGAATTTAAAGAAGATGAAGAAATTGATACCCATCTAAATGTGAAACATAAAGTAAAAAATTATAAAAGAAAAAGAAGAGAGTTAAAACAAAAGGGTAAAAAAGTTCAAATCTGGGTTAAAAAAGAGACTTTAGAGTATGAAAAAGAGCTTACTTTACTTCAAATAGAGTTATTAAAATTTCAAAACTATGTTAAAGACCAAGGTCTTAAAGTTTTGATGATATTTGAAGGTAGAGATGCTGCTGGAAAAGGTGGTACGATAAAAAGAATTACTGAACATCTAAATCCAAGGGGTGCAAGAATTGTTGCCCTTGGAAAACCAGGTGATGTGGAAAGGTCACAATGGTATTTTCAAAGATATACACAACATCTTCCAAGTGCTGGTGAGATAGTTTTATTTGACAGATCTTGGTATAACAGAGGTGGAGTAGAGCCTGTTATGGGATTTTGTACAACTGAAGAACACCATGAATTCTTAAGAGAAGTTCCAGAGTTTGAAAAGATGATTGTAAAATCAGGAATACTTTTATTTAAGTTTTACTTTTCTGTTTCAAAAAAAGAGCAGGCAAGAAGATTTAAAAAACGAGAAATTGACCCTTTAAAACAATTTAAATTATCACCTGTGGATAAAGAGTCTCAAAAACTTTGGGATAATTATACAACGGCTAAGTTTTCAATGCTTATGGCATCAAATACTGATATTGCCCCTTGGACAGTTATAAGAAGTGATAATAAAAAATTAGCTAGATTAAATTGTATAAAATATATTTTATCAAATATAATTTATCCTGATAAAACTGATGATAGTACACTTTTAACTATTGATAAAAATTTCGTAAATTCTGGAACAGAAGAGATAGAATATATGGAAAAAGAAAACAAATTTGCAAAGGTAAGATAGATGAATTTAAATGATTTTGAAAAGACTGATTATAATGGATTATATATTTCAAAAGTTGCCCATGTAACTTTTGGGAAAAAATATGTTGCAAGATTTCAATATGATAAAAAAAGATATGTAAAAGTTTTAGGGTATTCAAAAAAAGATAATATAACAAAAAGAGATGCAATTACATTAATGAACAATTATAAAGATAGTATTATTCAAGCACAAGAAGAACCAAAAATTGTAGCACAAGGTGAAAATCAGGTATTACCAAATAAAGAGTATGAAAAATTAATAGCTCAAAATAAAGAGATGAAAGAGTTACTTGGTGATTATAAATCTTTGGATAAAGAGATAATACAACATGGTGTTCAAAAAATTTATGAACTTGAAGAACTTAAACATTATCAAATAGAGTTAATCAAACTACAAAATTGGCTAGAAAAAGAGAATAAAAGAATGATTATTCTTTTTGAAGGAAGAGATGCTTCTGGAAAAGGTGGAGCAATTAGACGGATTACTAGATATATGAACAATAAACACTACAGAGTTGTTGCTTTAGGTAAACCAGATGATACACAAAGAAACCAATGGTTCTTCCAAAGATATATTCAACATTTCCCAACAGGTGGTGAAATGGTATTGTTTGATAGATCTTGGTATAACAGAGCTATGGTGGAGCCAATTTTTGGATTTTGTACACAAGAAGAGCATGAAATCTTTATGGAAGATGTTGTTAATTTTGAGCAAGATTTAGTAAGACAAGGGATGATTTTAATCAAACTTTATTTTTCAGTTTCAAAAGAGGAACAAAAAAGAAGATTTGATAGAAGAATTGAAGATCCTTTAAGACAATGGAAATTTTCAGAAGTGGATATGCGAGCTCAAGATTTATGGGGTGAGTTCTCTGAGAAAAAATATGAGATGTTAAGACGTACAAATTCAAGAAGTGCACCATGGCATATCGTAAGAAGTGATAATAAATATTTATCAAGAATTGAAGCAATGAAAATTATTTTAAATTCTGTGGATTATGATGGTAGAAATTATGCAATAAATTTTGAACCAAATGAAAAAATCAATATCTCTGTACAAAGAGAGTTGATGCAAATGAGAAAATCAGCTAACTACTAGTAGATTTACCAAGGAGATGAAGAGGAGTTTTTAGAACTATTCTTTGTCTCTACTTTTTTTAATAAAACAGGTGTTTTTTGATTTTCAAGTAGATTAAGCCACTTCTTTTCCTCTTTTTTAGACAATATATCCTCTTTTATTTGACTTGCATTTTCTGCTTTTTTATCTTTGTTTTTTAAATCTTTTTCATTTTTATTAGTTTGTTCTTTTTTTGCAGATTTATCATTCTCTTGCTTTTTTTCATTTTCTTTTTTATTACTATCTTTTTCATTTTGTTGTTTCTGATTTTGTTGGTTTTGGTTTTGATTATCTTTTTTATTCTCTTCTTTATCTTTATTTTCTCTTTTTTTCAATGCCTCATTTACAATATCTAAATTCTCTTTTGTCTGTTTATCATCTTTTATTTTTAATGCCTTTTCATACATCTTTTTTGCATTTTCTAAATCATTTAATTTAACATAACTATTTCCCATATTGTGTAGTTTCTTAAACTCAAGTTCTTCATAGCTTGTTGTTATATCTTTGTACATATTTAGTGCACTTTGATATTTCTTCTCTTGATATAAAGAATTAGCAAAATTATATTTACCTTCAGATGTATTTATAAAATCTTTAAATTTATTTGAAGAAGTTTTATAATCTTTGTTTTCATAGGCTTTTGTAGCATCTTTTATTGTATTAAAGTCTAAAATTGATGCTTTTATATTTTGATTATTTATTAGAATAATTAAAATAAAGATTTTTATTACACTTTTTTTTGTGGGCAAAGATGAAAAGGCAAGTAAGAGTATAAAAAGGGCTAAACCAAGAGGATAATAAAAAAGTTCAGTATAAGTTTTCTGTTTTTTTAGTTTCATATTTATCTTATTTGTTTTACTTGAAATATCATTTACAATAGAATTAATATCATCACTATTTACAGTAAAGTTTGTATAACCACCATTTGTCTTTAAACTTAACTCTTTTATTTTTTGATTTATTTTAACCATTGCTATATCACCATTTTTATTTTTTAAGTATCCATCTTTACTTGGGATTGGAGTAGGTGCATCTGTTCCTATTGTAATAGTGTAAACATTAAGATTATTTTTATTTGCATACTCAATTTCCTCTTTATATTCATCACTATTTCCACCATCTGTAAGAAAAAGAATATTTTTTGATTTATAATCTTTTAACAATTTATTTGAAGCTTCAAGGGCTGAGTATATATTTGAGCCATCATTAATATCTAAATTATAATCAAAATTCTCAATAAGAAACTTTAGTGAAGTAAAATCATTTGTTAAAGGTGAAAGAATAAAAGATGATTTTGCAAATATTAAAACACCAATACTAAGTTGATTTGGTGATTTTATAAGTCTTAATATTTTGTTTTTTGCCATGGTTAAACGGTTGGGATAAACATCTTGTGCTAACATTGACTTTGAAGTATCAATAGCTATAACCAATGGGACAAGCTCTTGATTTATATTTTGTTCCTTTTCATGACTAACTGGACGTGACAGGGCTATAACCATAAAAAATAAAGCTAGAAAAAGAAGTATATTTCTACTTTTTTTTGTTAGGTTAGAATTTGATATTAATAGCTTATTTAAGATATCTTGATTAAATATTTTTTCAAATTTACTTTTTTTTGAAATTATGAAAAAAAATAGTACAAATGTTGGTATTAACATTAAAAATAGCACGTTAGGGTATAAAAATTGCATAAACACTCTTTTATATAGGTTTGATTAAAAATTAATTTTATAAAAGCCTTAGTAAAATTTAGATAAAATCGCTCAAAATTATTATATTGGAGAAAAGTTAATGGAATTTAACGCAAAAAGAGTTGACGAAGCTAATGCAGAAATAACTGCAACAATGAATAAAGCTGCAATCGATGCAAAAATGGACAAAATTGCTAAAGAAGCTGCAAAAACAATGAACATTCAAGGGTTTAGAAAAGGTAAAGTTCCTTTAACTGTTGTAAAAGCTAGATATGGTGAGAAATTGTCTGAAGACGCTGCTAATGAAGCATTAAGAGATTTATTACAAGAAGCTTTAGTTGAGTTGAAAATTGCGAATGAAGAATTAATTGGTGAACCAGCTGTAACTAAATTTGATAAAAATGAAGATGGTAGTATAGATGTTGAACTTAAGTTATCTTGTAAACCAAGTTTTGAATTAGGTGATTATAAATCATTAATTCCAGATGTTAAAGAGAAAAAAGTTGCTAAAAAAGATCTTACTGAAAGATTAGATGAACTTGCAAAAGGTTCAGCTCCATTAGAAAAAATCAAAAGAAAAAGAATGGTAAAAGATGGCGATTTTGCTGTTATTGATTTTGAAGGATTTGTTGATGGTGTTGCATTTGATGGCGGAAAAGCTGAAAAATATGCATTAGAAATTGGTTCTAACTCTTTTATCCCTGGATTTGAAGAGCAAATTTTAGGTATGAAATATGATGAGCAAAAAGATGTTGTAGTAACTTTCCCAGAAACTTACCAAGCTGAAAATTTAGCTGGAAAAGAAGCTACATTTAAAGTTACTTTACATGAAATTCAAGAAAAAGTTGCTGCAGAATTAGATGATGAATTTGCTAAAAAAATGTTACCAAATGAAGAAGATGCTACAATGGATATATTAAGAACTAAAATTGAAGAGCAAATGAAAAGTGAATTAATGTTCTCTTACTATAGAGAAGATTTAAAACCTAAATATTTAGATAAATTAGTTGAAGAATTAAATTTTGCTTTACCTGCAACTGTAGTTGAGCAAGAAGTTAACTATGCTTTAAATAACAAAGTTAGAACTATGAAAGAAGAAGAGATTAAAGAGCTTCAAGAAGATGCAGCTAAAGTTGATGCTATTAGAGATGAATTAAAAGCTGATGCTGAAACTTCTGTAAAAGCTACATTTATTGTAGATGCATTAGCAAAAGCTGAAGGTATTGAAGTAAGTGATCAAGAAGTTACTCAAGTAATTTATTATGAAGCAATGCAAAATGGAAAAAATCCACAAGAAATTTTAAAACAATATGAAGATGCAGGTTATATGCCAGCAATTAAAATGTCAATGATTGAAGATAAAGTTTTAAATAAATTATTTGATGAAAAATTAGGTAAATAAAAATTAATAGGAAAATTATATGAGTTATATTCCATACGTTGTAGAAAAATCTGGTAGAGGTGAAAGAAGTTATGATATCTATTCAAGACTTCTTAAAGATAGAATTATTATGTTAAGTGGAGAGATAAATGATGCTGTTGCTTCAACTGTTGTTGCACAGATGCTTTTCTTAGAAGCTGAAGATCCAGATAAAGATATCTATTTATATATAAACTCTCCAGGTGGAGTTATCACAAGTGGAATGTCTATATATGATACAATGAATTATATCAAACCTGATGTTTGTACTATTTGTATAGGACAAGCAGCTTCAATGGGTGCATTTTTATTGAGTTCTGGTGTTAAAGGGAAAAGATATTCTCTTCCTAATTCTAGAGTTATGATTCACCAACCATTAGGTGGAGCACAAGGACAAGCTACTGATATTCAAATCCAAGCAAAAGAGATTCAAAGAATGAAAGATACTCTTAATGCAATGATTTCTGAACAAACAGGTCAACCACTAGATGTTATTGAAAAAGATACAGATAGAGATAACTTTATGAGCGCACAAGAAGCTTGTGATTATGGTTTGATTGATGAAGTGATTAAAAACCACAAATAATAAAGAGAGTAAATGATAAGAGAAGTTATAACTTATCCAAATAAGCTACTTAGAGCTAAATCAAAAGATGTAGTGGAGTTCAATGAAGAACTTCATACACTTTTGGATGATATGTATGAAACAATGATTGCACAAAATGGCGTAGGCCTTGCTGCAATACAAATCTCAGTTCCTTTAAATGTATTAATTATTTCTATTTCTGATGAAGATGATGCTGAAGAAAAAGATAACTTAATAGAAGCAATTAATCCAAAAATAACACATAAAGATGGTGTTCAAGTTTTTACTGAAGGTTGTTTAAGTGTACCTGGATTTAATGAAGATATTAAAAGAGCTCAACATATTGTTGTTGAATATCAAGATAGATTTGGAAATGAAATAAAAATTGAAGCTGAAGATTTTTTAGCAGTTGCTTGGCAACATGAAATGGACCATTTAGAAGGGCACCTTTTTATTGAAAAACTTTCTTTATTGAAAAGAAAGAAGTTTGAAAAAGAGTATAAAAAAGCTCAAAAGAGTAAATAATTTCATAAAAATTAATATAAAATTACATATAATTTTAAAATAATTATTATATGGATTTTATATGAAAACTATAAAAAGTGCTACTTTAGAATCTTTAGATGCAATAAGTGTTGATGTGGAGGCTACCTTTACAAAGGGATTGCCAAGTTTCTCAATTGTTGGACTTGCAAGTTCATCTATACAAGAGTCAAAAGACAGAGTAAAATCTGCACTTCTAACCAATGACTTTAAATTCCCACCCAAAAAAATTACAATAAATTTATCCCCCTCCGATATAAATAAAAATGGTACCCACTTTGATTTATCTATTGCTCTATTAATTGCGCTATATGATACTAAAACTAATTTTGATGATTTTTATATCTTTGCTGAACTTGCCCTTGATGGGAAGTTAAAAGATAATAGTTCTATTTTTCCATCCATATTATCCCTTGCAAAAAAAGTAGAGAATTTAAATGTATTAGTACCCAAATCAATTGAAGATAAAATTGCAATGATACCAAATATCAATGTTTATAGTGTAAAAGATTTAAATGAAGCAATTATTTTCTTTAATACAAAAGATAAAGAAAAATACAAAGTTGAAGCTAGAAAAATGAATTGTAATACTTTACATATAAATGATAAGAAGTATTACTTTAATAAAAAATATAATCTTGACTTTAATGATGTCAAAGGACAAATAGTAGCCAAAAGGGCTGCTTTAATTGCAGTAAGTGGTAACCATAATATTGTATTTGAAGGAAGTCCAGGTTGTGGAAAATCTATGATTATAAAAAGATTGCAATATATTATGCCTCCACAAACTGTTGAACAAATACTTGAAAAAGCAAAATTAGATTCCCTAAATTTAATAGAGCCAACCTTTGATGGAAGTATTGTTTTTAGAAGTCCCCATCACACATCAACAAAAGCTTCAATTTTTGGAGGAGGAACAAGAAACTCTAAAATTGGAGAGATAGCTTTATCAAATAATGGAATACTGTTTTTTGATGAATTACCACACTTTTCTAAATCTATACTTGAAGCTATGCGAGAGCCTTTGGAAGATTATAAGATATTAATATCAAGGGTTAATTCAAAAGTAAATTATGAGACAAAGTTTCTTTTTGCTTGTGCCATGAACCCTTGCCCATGTGGAAATCTACTAAGTAACACAAAAGAGTGTAGATGTAATGACTTAGAAATCAATAGATATAAATCAAGACTTTCTGACCCTTTTTGTGACAGAATAGATTTATTTGTAACTATGAATGATGTAAATTATGAAGATAGGGCAGATACGGACTCTAAAAGTATGCATGAGATGGTTATTAATGCTTTTATTAAACAAATAAAAAGAGGGCAGAGCAATTTAAATGGTAAATTAAGAGATGAAGATATTGCTAAACATTGTGTTTTAGATAGTAAAGGAGAAGAGATACTTGCCCTTGCAACTAGAAACTATGCCTTATCATTTAGAAGTATAAATAAAGTCTTAAAAGTAGCCCGTACCATTGCTGATATAGAAAATTCAGAAAATATAAAAAAAGAGCATCTTTATGAGGCACTAAGTTTCAGAAAAAGATAAATTTATTGTATAATGCGAAAAATTAGATTTTACGAAGGAAAACTTCGTATTGATTACAAAGGGATAAAATGACAAAATGCGGATACGTATCAGTAGTAGGAAGACCAAATGCAGGTAAAAGTTCACTTTTAAATTGGTTAGTTGGCGAAAAAATTGCAATGGTTTCTCACAAAGCAAATGCCACAAGAAAAAGATCAAATATAATTGTTATGCATGAAGATGACCAAGTTATATTTGTGGACACTCCAGGAATTCATGAAACTGAAAAACTATTAAATCAATTTATGCTTGATGAGGCACTTAAGGCAATTGGAGATTGTGATTTAATTCTATTCTTAGCACCAGTTACTGATAAAGTTTCTCACTATGAAGCCTTTTTAGAAAAAAACAAAAAAAATACAAAACACATCTTACTTCTTACAAAAATTGATTTTGTATCAAATGAAGAAGTGTTAGCAAAAATGAAAGAGTATGAAAAATTTGCCGATAAATATGAGTCAATTATTCCAGTATCGATTAAAAAAGCAACAACTCATGCTGATATTTTGGATGTGGTTGTTAAATATTTACCGGAACATCCATATCTATTTGACCCTGAGATTTTAACAACTGAACATTTAAGAGATATATTTAAAGAGTTTATTCGAGAATCAATATTTGATAATATCTCTGATGAAATTCCTTATGAAACAGATGTTTTAATCAATAAAGTTGAAGAGAAAAAGAATGTGGATGTAATAAAAGCAACTATTATTGTACAAAAATCTACTCAAAAAGGTATGATAATTGGAAAAGGTGCAACTGCAATTAAAAGAATTGGAAAAGATGCCCGAACAAAAATAGAAAAACTTACTGGTAAAAAATGTTTCTTGGAACTTTTTGTATCTATAAAAAAGGGTTGGACTAAAAATAAACAAGGTCTTAAAGAGTTAGGTTACGATTTAGATTAGATTTATTATTAACTTACATATAAGTTGTGATTTTATAATTTATATGTAAAAAATACAAAATTCTTAAGTTTCCAAATATTATAATTGTTTTATTTTATTTTTGGAAAACTTAAATGCTAGATAATATTATATCTTTTGATACTATCGATACATCACTTCTAAAAGTATCAGAAAAAATTATAGATAAAAATATCGATAAATTTATACTTCATAATGTAAACAATCAAAATCAAAATATCTTTTATAACTATTTATACCTTAGTAGTGAATATTTTATTTGCTCTTACAACAGTAAAAAAAGCTTTACAATAATTGACTTAATATTAGTTTTTATCAAAGATAAAAAGCTTGATAATAAAAAAGTACTAATTTTTTATGAAGAGCATTTTATTTTAGTAGATAATCTAAAGTTTTACTATTTTCAAAAACTAGATAAAGAGCTCTTAAAAGAGGACATAAAAGAGTATGTTAAAAAACGATTTAATTTCGACGTCCAAGAAGAGATATATGTAAATAGCTCACAACTAAATGAACTAACAATAAACAAAAAAACTACAAGCCTTAAATTTATCAAAGATACAAAAGAAATAAAAATATATGTTGGGTATATAACCACTCTTTTTATTCTTAGTTTTGCTCTATTTAGTTTTGATTATTATATAAAAGCAAAAAAAGAGGAAGCAAAAACAAAAAGAGAAAAAAATAACCTATTAAAACAAAAAAGTATAAAACTAGAAGATAGACTCTCCTATAAAACTTCTCTTTTACTTAGCAAAATAGAAAAGGATAATTTACAAATATCAAAATTTGGTTTTACAAATAAGAATTTACATATTACATTTATCTCTAAAAATAGGGATGATGTTTATGCTTTTTTGCAAAAATATAAGAATACAAAAGTTAATTCATTTTTAGAAACTAAGGATGGTTATGAGATTAATTCAACACTTACTTTTAAATAGATTTTATAAAATAGTACTATATCTTTTACCTTTGATATTTTTTTCTTATTTGATTTATACTTTTTATTATGAACTAAATAATCAAAGTAGAAGTATAAAAACAAAGCCTTTAGTTAAAAAAGAGAAAAAGATAGAGTTATTTGATTTTGCTTTAGATTTAGAAAAATATATTAAATCAAAAAGTGCAATAATTAAAAACCTAAAAATCAATCCTAAAAATATAGCCCTTCAAATTGAAGGGGATTTGATAAATAGTCTAAAGATTATTGAGTTTGTTGAAAATTATAATTCAAAGTTGAGTATTAAAAAACTTAACTTTAAAGTAAATTCTTACCATAAAATAGACTTAAGCTTAGAAATTGAACTCAATAGAGTTAAAAAATATTATAAAAATAGGCAGTTGGCACAAATAACCAATAATGTCTTATATGGAAAAACACAACAAAATATAATAAATAATATAAAGCAATCAAGCATAAAAATTGATGCCATAATTAATAAAGAAGTCTTGATAAATAACATTTGGTACAAAGTTGGTAATTTATTAAATAATCAAAAAATCATTGATATAAAAAGTGACCATATTACTTTGGAACAAAGGGGTGTTATGAAAAATA
>Ga0209121_10005986_pt1 | contig 10824 bp, 12 predicted proteins | sample Cruoilmetagenom3_FD_187292 | JGI IMG/M metagenome (GOLD analysis project Ga0209121, IMG submission 187292) | Oil polluted marine microbial communities from Coal Oil Point, Santa Barbara, California, USA - Sample 3 (SPAdes) (version 2) | ecosystem: Environmental > Aquatic > Marine > Oil seeps ...
TTAGCTTTTAAGATTAAATCTTTATGCTGATAAGGGGATAATGCACCAACAAAATGAATATTCTGATCTACATTTTTTAGAATTTTCTTGGAGTTATTCCCCTGATCAAATACTAAGGTGATATTCTCCAGTGAACCGGCAATAGCCTTAAATCTGGCTAGTATCTTTTGGAGATTATCTTTAAAGATCACCTTATCGGAAAGGTTGCCTTGATATAGCTGGTGAAAAAGGGGAATCTGATCTCGAGATACCAGTAATAACAAGCCGAATTGTCTTAGATCCATCCTCTTTTGTTTATTTCTACCCCTTTGAGCAAGGCTACACCTTTGATTATTAGAATCAATATAGGTGAAAAAATTACTGGTATCATAGAGTAGAGTATCAAGGGTTATTCTCTCTTTTTCTATTAATACTTTAAGTATATCTTCTTCTACCTGGTGAATGGCGGCAAGCGGAAAGGCTTCCATCTGATCCCAAAAATGCTGACTGTCCAGTTTATTTAAAGACATCCGCAAAAGATAAGACAGACTGGTATACCTTACCCATCCCTCATACCAGCCCCTTTTGCTGGTAGGTTTACCTATTCTACCTATAGCAGCCAATAATAGGGAACCACCTACAGTGAAACCATCCCGCAATTGCTTAGAATTTAGGTGTTTATTTATAGATGGTACAATCTGAAGTTCTTCCGCAATATTAAGCATAACTGCAACCAGCCCATGACTATAACTATGGACTTTTTTAGGGATACCTTCTTTCAGTCTTTTTAAAAGGTTAGCAGCGGTACCGAGATATTCCAGGATAACCGGTCTTGGTTTACCATTAACCCTCCGGGATTCAACTATAGACCAGTAATTATGTCCTCTGGTTTTTCTTTTCTGTAATGTTGCCATATTGGTGTATACTTTATCATAGATATATATTGTTGTCAAGGTTCTAAGTAATATTTATTATTTTATTATAAGGTATTTAATAATTACAGCAATCTTGTAAGTCTTGTACATTTATTAGTGTATACATATTTATGCTATTATAATGTTCCCAAACCTATTGATTTTATTGGATAAATAAGCCTTGGTACCTCTTTTAAGCTTGATTTTTTAATAAACTCACGCTAGATATATAAAAGAAGATGGAAGATTCTATTCGGTAAATATTATTGATGCCTTTGACCGCCGGAATAGTACCAATCCTGAGCGTAGACAGAATAGAATATCGGTTACCAAAGGCTTAGTATCTTCCTGGCAGACCTTAGGTATACCACTCTATCTTCAGATGGATAACAAACTACCTATGCGGGGGAGCAATCAGTACTCCCACTCTTTTGGACTGGTTATTCGCATCTGTCTTTATTTAGATATACAACCTCTCTTTATTCCTCTGGCAGAACCTTGGAGGAATGGGATTATCGAACATTTTCAAAATGTCTTTGATAAGATGTTCTTTCGGGCACAGTACTTTAAAGATTTTGTTTATCTTTGCAGGGAGGCTAAAGATTTTGAAAAATTTCACAACCAGAATCATCATTATAGTACCTTAGGAGGCCTTACTCCGAACCAAAAGTGTTCCGGAAATATCAAGCTTTTACCTGCTTCCTTTAGGCTTCCTAATAAGCTTACTATTTGTCCGGGATATGTACATCTTATCCGTTTCATCCGTAGTGATCGAATTTTAGATATCTTTGGAGAAAAGTTCGTTATACCAGGTAAAGTAGAGTATGAATATGTCTGGGCTACTATTGATACTGTCAAGGAGAAATTGTTTATATATCATGATTCTAAATTAGTAGTAGAATATCCTTATCCTTTACCAAAAAGCTCTATTGATTTATCAAGGTTCGATCTCTAGAGTTTACTAGGTCTATATACATATTATCATTAGGAGTTCACTAGGTCTATATACTTAAAGACTCTAAGAAGAGTTCGCGATGTCTGTATATTTAATAATTAACTATTATAACTACAGTTATATAAAAGATCTTCTAGAACAAAAATATAGCCAGAGAGTATCTTTGCCTACCATAATCGACCGAGCAAAAAGAAATAATTTTTATTTTTTAAGGCCAAAGAGAAAAGCTCATGATAGAGAGGTATTGACTAACTATCCCGGAGAACTTATTCAACATGATTCATCTAATCACCAGTTTGCTCCTTATGCTTCTGATAAAGGGTAAGGTTGAAAGACCATATAGGTGGATTCAGGACAGATTGGTTCGGACCTGTTACAGAGAGAATATTAGGGATATTAAAGAAGCCCAATTGATCTTGAATCAACTTGTCCAAAAATACAATTACAGGATAGTTCATTCTACCACCAGAGAGATACCTTATATCAGATTTCAAAGAGCAACAAGAGAGAAAAGGACTCTCTTTAGAGAATTTAGGATAAGTCCACCATTTAAGTCAATTAAAGATATCTTCTGTTTAAAAGTATAGAGAATGGAAGATTCCTATCGCAAAGTGTCTATCAATAATTTAGAATTAAAAGTGCCTGGTGCACCACTACATAAGAGGATACAACTTCGGATTGTACAAGATAAAGAATCCGGCTTATCTGAAGTGAGATTCTGGCATAAAAATAGTTTTTTAGGAATGCAAAAAGTTAAAAATTCTGAGCTTAATCTAGTGCACTTTTGAAATTTAACTAACAGATTATATCAAATTATTAAAGGATAATGATATCAGAATAAGTATGTCTGCCAAGGGCAATCCTTATGATAATCCTTTTGCCGAATCATTCTTTAAAACCCTCAAACAGGAGGAGGTGTATCTATAATATGAAACTTATTCTGATGTTATAGAAAGGGTTCCCTATTTTATTGAAGATGTGTATAATCAGAAGAGGTTACATTCCTCTTTGGGCTATCGGCCTCCCGAGGAATATGAAAAGTTATTGGCTGAGGGTGGCTCTCAGGAAGGCATGATGGCTAAGACTATAATTGTTTAGTCTGAGGGGCACACTCCATAATTTAATACATCTCCAATACTAAATCCGGTCGTATTTTTCTATCCCTTTTATCAGGGATTTTGTTTCTCTAATATATTTTGTTTGTTCAGCTTCTCTTTTTTCTATTTCTTCTGACAATGATAAAATCTCTTTAATACTTTTTTTGGAAACTACAACAACTCCATCTGCATCTGCAACAATCAAATCACCGGGATTTACTGTAATATCACCACATTTTATAGGAACATTCATTGCCTCTGTCTTATATCTACCTACAGTGGTACCTGGAGACACACTTCTTGAAAATACCTGAAAAGAAAAATCTCTTTTGATTTCTGTTACATCTCTTACTCCTGCATCAAGTATAGCTCCTGATAATTTATTTACAACAGCACCGGCAGTCATAAGTCCTCCCCAGACAGCTACATCGGGATCACTCCCCTCAAGGCCAATAACAATAATACTTCCCTCTGGTGATTCATCTATTGCTTCTAAAGCATGAGTGGGTGGCACGCTTTCTTCAGCTGGAACCTCTTTAACCGTAACTGCAGGGCCAACAATTTTTTGATCATTTATTCTCGGCTTTATTTGATGATTCATATAACCTCTTTCCCCGGTTATTTGTTCAACAGCATCTGCCACTGATGCTGTGGCAATTTTTCTAAAATCTTCATATAGAGTCTTTTTATCCATTTTAATCACTCCCGTCTATTTTTTTCTGCTATCTGTGAAAATAATTTTCCTTTTTCAATTATTGTATCTTCCATAATATATTCTTCCTGTATCAGATCACCACCCACACAGACAAAAGCAGCTCCTGCACTTAAATAATCTTCTATATTATATATATTTATTCCTACTGTCGGAACAAGTGGAATGAATGGGAAAACAGCATTAATTGCCTTTATATAATCAAGTCCTCCTACATTGTTTATAGGTAATACTTTTATTACTTCTGAACCCATTTCCCAGGCATTGTGGACTTCATTGGGTGTAAGTGTACCCATAATAATTGATATATTTGAATTTTTTCACAATTCATTTGCTCCTTTAATTAATAGAGGCGAAACAATATAATCTGCTCCAACTTTGACATTATCCTGAGCCTGTTGATAATTTAAAAGCGTTTCTGCTCCTATTAAAAGTTCTGTTTCTTTTTTCATCTTATTTATTAATCAACTGCTTCAGAAGTAGATAAAGTAATTTCAATAGTACTAAATCCGATATTTTTAAGAAGCTTAATTGCTTCTTCTGCTTTCCTTTTCGAATTTAATCGGATTACTATCGGTATAATAGTTAAATCTGTTAACTTGTTTAAGATTACTTTACTATTTTTGAGTCTCATTTTCGTCCTCCCAACTATTTATCCAAGATTGGGGCTTTCCCCCGGAAAATACTCTTTTTACTTCCTGAGCAGCTTTTTTCTGTAATTCATTTAAAGATTCTTCTGAGTACCATGCGGTATGATCTGTTACTACTACATTATCAAGTTCAAATAATGGATTATATCTATCAGGAGGTTCTTTTTCAAAAACATCTAATCCTGCTCCAAATATCTTTTTCTCCTTTAAATATTTTACTAATGCCTCTTCATCTATTAATCCTCCCCTGGCTGTATTAATAATAATGACATTTTTTTTCATCAAAGACAAGCTTGATTCATCTATCAGATGAAAATTTTCTGTTGTTAAGGGAGCATGTAAAGATATTACATCTGAATGGCTGCATAACTTTTTAATATCCACACTAATTACTTTTTCAAAGTAATTATATTTATTGCCAAAATAAGGATCATAAATTAATAATTCTTTAAAACCTAAATTTTTTGCTTTGTGATAAAAAGCTTTACCAACTCTCCCAAAACCAATGATTCCTAAGATTTTACCTTTAAAAGAATAAATAGGTTCATCAGCCCCTACACCCCAAACTCCTTTTCTTATATCCTTATCTCTTTTTACAATCCGTCTAGAAACTGCTAATAATAATGCCAATGCATGATCTGACACTTCTTCGGTACCATAATTTGGTACATTTGCAACAAAAATTTTTTTTCTAGCTGCTGCTTCTAAATCGATATTATCTACTCCGATACCATAACGAACTATAATTTTGCATTTTTTCATATTGTTAATAATTTTTGAATCTATCTTGACTTCTCTTACCATAACAGCATCCGCATTTTTTACAGAATCTAATATTATTTTTCTATTCTCATTTGTTTGTATGTCTTTTATATCTACCTGGAAAGGAGCCAGGATTTCTCTTTCCGTTCTATAATTTGGATAATTTATGTCTAATAATATTATTTTTTTTTGAGAAATCCCAGCCATACAACCCTTCCAATAATATATTAATTATCTGATCTAATTTTTTCTATTTCTTCTAATAAACCGTCTACCCAATCAGCACCAACTTCGCTTTTCAACCATTCAATAACTGGAGGCTGAGCAGCTTCACGGAAAGCTTGAACCTGTTCAGGAGTTAAAGGAATAACGGTCATTCCTACACTACTAAGAATCGTTGTAGCATTCATATCCTGTGCAGCTGTCATGCCTCTATGAATCCATTTAGCAATTTCAATTCCCCTTTCAACAACTTTTTGCTGTTCTTCAGTTAATTGATTTCTAAAGAAAGCATCATTCATCAAATAGGCATGGTAACTATATACATGGCCATCTAGTGTAATATATTTCTGATGCTGATATAAAGATGCAGCCAGTATATTAGTAACACCATTTTCTTGCCCATCTACAACACCCTGCTGTAGTGCGGCGGGCAGTTCAGGCCAGGTTATAGCAGAAGGACTTGCTCCCAGTGATCTTACCAGTGTTTCAAAAAGAGGACTGGGCATAACCCTTATTTTAAGTCCTTTCATATCCTTCGGCCAGTGCACCTCTCTTTTATTATTTGTAAAGTTACGGATACCATTATCAGCTAAAGCCATCAATCTAATACCTGTCTCTTCTCTCATTGCATCTCCGAGTTTTTTTGTAAATTCGCTATCATAAATTTTCCAGGCTTCCGCTTGATCATTAAACAAATAAGGAATGTTATAAACCATCATAGGACTATAAACACCAGCAATAGGTCCGTCATGAACAACACCAAGTTGAATTGATCCCAACTGTAGTCCTTCTAATACTGTTGGTGCATCACCCAATTGACTAGCGGGATATATTATAACTTCTACTTCATTATTAGTATTAGTTTCAACATAATACTTAAATGCTAATGCTGCAGCATGTTTTGGTTGATCAAGTGCAGCTGGTTGAAAATGAGCATAGCGAATAGTTACACTTTGAGCAGTAACTACAGAAACACCTAAAATCAATAAAAGAAGTGTTAAGACAACAAAAATTTTCATTTTACTACTTAACATAATGATCTCTCCTTTTTTTTATTTTTGAATTATCTATACAACCAATAAAATTATTTCCCTTTTTAACCTACCTCCTTTCTATTACCTAAATTCAACGTTTAATAATTACATTCATAAATCAATGCAATTTTACGAAGAATTCAGTATAATATAATAATTCTACATTTTACCATTTGCAACTACCACCTTTCGGCTTTTTTCGCCAGTTAATTTTATTTAGTATAATATTCTGTATATTTATTAAGCCCTATGAATTATTCTCTGTTTTTCCACTTGTAAAGTATCTTTTTGGAAATATCAAAGAACTCACAAAATTCCTTTACCGTATATCGAACTTTGATTCTCCTTCTTTAACCCTAGAGTAATCCTTGATGTATTTCAGTCTTGCTTTAATGATATCTTCTTCGCTATACTTTGTCATAATAACTCCTTTTAGTTGGACCGTGGGTTTTATTACCCCATAGCCTAGCTTAACTTAAGGGGTATCCATGTTTCAACGATTTACAACTAATGTAAGTATCCTAACAATCTGGGCAATATAGTAGCCACTGCAGGAAATAATATTACTAATAAAATAATAACAAATTCTACAAGTATTAAAGGGATAATTTCTATTACAAGCTTTTCAACTTTCAGCCGCCCTACTATACTAACAACAAATAACAGTGGTGCTACCGGTGGGGTTAACATACCGACTGTTAAACTTAAAACAATAACCATAGCAGTCTGGAGTACAGGGATGCCAAATTGAGTTGCTACCGGAGCTAGAACTGGAGTCAATATTATTACAGCAGGTAGAGTGTCAATAAACATACCTGAAATTGTTGATAAAATAGCAATTAAAATTAATATAAGGGTTGGATTTTGAGTTAGACCGGAAATCCATAATGCAACCTGTTGCGGAACCTGTGCATAAGCTAAAACCCAGGAAAATGCTGACCCCATGGATACCAGTAGAAGTACTGCAGAAGATATAATTGCACTTTTTAAAAATATTTGGGGTATATTTTTATGATTAAGATTCCTTGTTAAAAATACTCCAATAAAAAGAGCATATCCCACTGCAACTGCTGCAGCCTCAGTGGGAGTAAAAATACCAGTTAATATCCCTCCCAGTATAATTACGGGCATCATCAAACCAACTATTGCTCTTATAAAACTTTTAGATAATTCTTTTAGAGGAACTCTTTTTAAAGTAAAAGGATAATTTCTTCTTACTGAAATCATATAGTTGCTTAACATCAAGATGCCACCTAGTAAAAGTCCTGGTACAATACCTGCTAAAAATAATCCTGTAACAGTAGTTTTACTCTCATTTAATGCATAAATAACCATAATAATACTGGGTGGAATAATGGGTCCAATCACAGCTGAAGCAGCAGTTAAAGCTCCCGAATAATATGCATCATAGCCAGCAACGCGCATCATTTTTAAAACTAATGCACCGGGTCCGGCTGCATCAGCTAATGCAGAGCCACTAATTCCCGCAAACAACATACTTACAATTACATTTACATGACCCAATCCACCTCTTACATGACCAACTAAATCATTTGCAAACTTAATCAACATCTCTGTTAATTTTCCAGCTGTCATCAATTCAGCAGCTAAAATAAAAAATGGTATAGCCATCATTGGAAATGAATCAATCCCTGCAAATACACGCTGTGATAATACCTGTAAGGGAAGTGAGCCTTCATAAAGAAAAGAAATCAAAGAAGCAACTCCCATAACCAAGGCAATCGGTATCCCTATCGCTAAACCTATAAAAAAAGAAATCATTAAAATAGCAACCATTAAAGTTTAATCTTCTCCTCTATAGTTTTTGGTTCCTAGACATCATCATGTTATTCTTTTGCAGTTATATATTCTTTTAGAATTAGAATGAAATGTAAAAGAAAAGTTAAAGCTCCTATAGGAATACATAAATAAATATATCCAACAGGTAATCGTAAAACTGCAGTTTTATTTCGCATCGCAAACTGTGAATATTGAAAACCCAAAACAACTAAAAAAATCATAAAGATTATTATTATCAAACTTACCAATAATTTAATATAAGGAACATATTTTTTAGGCAAAATATCGTATAAAACCTGAAATGACGCATGGCGCTTTTCTCTTATAGCCAGTCCAATTCCCAGATAAGCAATCCATATCATTAAATAACGGGACACTTCTTCTGCCCAATTCATTGAAAAACCCATCAAATAGCGGGTAATTACATTTGTAAACACCAGTACAAACATTATCATTAGCATCAGTATAACAATAAAATTATTTATTTTTACCAACATCCTTTCAAAATGCTGCAATATCTACATTATCTCCTTCCGGCAATCTTTTTAAAGGAAGAAGTTTTTTTATCCTCTACATCCTTTTAGTTGCCAGCTAACCACAATTTAAAGCAATGTCAACAAACTAATATATCAATAACCATTAGGTGTGTCAATCTGTAAATCATAGGTGTAAAAATATTATTATCTTCTGCAATATCAACACCAATTACGTGTGAACATTCCTTTGCCAAGGGGGGATTTTGGTGAAATAGTACCGACTATTGTCAACCCTATATCACGGGCAATATTTGTATTTTCAATTAATCCTTATTGTCCTACTTGTATGAGAAATCACAATCGCAACATCATCAGGACCCATTATACTTGCTGGCATACACTGACCATTTGAATCTATAGAAGAATTGCACGTTATTCCCAATCTAAAAAACTTTTGGTATGCATCTATTGAAACAACATCGGATGCTCCAAAACCCTAAAATTCAATTCCTCTTGCGCTTGCCAGAATATTTACAGCCTGTTCTACTAAATCTGCATCTAGTTCTTTTACAAGTTTAGTAAAAAAATTAATTGTGTTTGATCCCACTTTTTAATTACCCCTTGGCATGTGTTTTTCTTTAAAATACCTACTAAAATTTTACACTATCATATAACTCTATCCAATCCTCTTCCACTAGATCCTCTATCAAACCACATTTTATAATGCTGAGGTTGTTTACAAAGATATCCACTCTTTTAAATTTCTTAACGACTATTTGTACCATTCGATTAACTTCTGTACCATCTGAAACGTCTACCTGGATTGCTAAAGCTTTCCGAACCAAGGATTCGATTTCATTAAAAGGATAATCATAATCAGTTATTACTGCGCTTGGTCTTTAGTTAGACATATACTCTCCTCATCTTAATTTTTAAAAAATAAAATTCTAAAACTTAACCTGTTTTTTGGTTTTAGTAACGGTACTACCTTTGTACTCTGCCTGAGGTTGCTCCTCCAGCTAAGCTTTTTACTTCCTTTACTGAAAGCAAAGGCAGATCACCTGGAATGGAATGCATAAGACAAGATGCTGCTACTGCAAACTCAAGAGCCTCTTTATCACTGTTTAAGTTATCAAAACCATAAATTAAGCCTGCAGCAAAAGCATCTCCTCCTCCTACCCTATCTACAATGTTATGAATTTCGTACTTTTTTGAAATAAGAAACTCTTCCCGATTATTAAGAATTGCCGACCATCCGTTGTAGTTTGCAGAATGGCTTTCCCTCAAGGTTATGGCAATTTTCTTGATATTGGGATATAAATTAAGAACTCTATCAGTCAATTCTCTATACTTTTCTGTTTGAAGTCTTCCTGACTCTACATCTATATCCACTTTAACCCCAAGAGATTTCTGACAGTCCTCTTCATTCCCTATGGCAATATCAGCATATTTAACCAATTCTCCCATTATCTCAGTCGCAGATTTTCCATACTTCCATAATTTTTTTCTAAAGTTTAGATCACAGGAAATAGTGATATCTTTTTCTCTTGCTTTTTTCACTGCTTCTATGGAAAGCTCTGAGGCCGAAAGAGAAATAGCTGGAGTAATTCCACTAATATGAAACCAACTTGCTCGGTCAAATACCCTGTCCCAGTTAATATCCCCTGGTTCTGCCTCAGCAATAGCTGAATGAGAACGGTCGTAGATAACCTTAGATGGTCTCTGATTGGCCCCAGCCTCTAAAAAGTAGATACCCAACCTGTCTCCTTTTCTTACAATGAGTGAGATATCTACACCCTGCCTTCTTAGTTCTCTAATACAAGCATCCCCAATTAAGTTATTAGGGATTACAGAAACATAAGCAACATTTAAACCGAATCGGGCTAGTCCCACCGCTACATTTGCCTCTCCTCCTCCAAAAGTAGCTTCTAAGAGAGGGCTCTGAAAGAATCTTTCCCAATTTGGTGGTTTAAGCCGTAACATTATCTCACCAAAAGTAATATATTTTTTCATTGTCTTCTCCCTTTCATAAATCATTTTTGCAAAAGGTGAATGGCAAATCCCGATACTTCTTGAGCTATATAGATGGCTTTAAGTTTACCATCCTTCTCTTTGGCTGTTTCGGGAAGGACTGCAATATCCTTCTTTTTTAAATAGGCTATTGCCCTATGAATATTGTTAGTAGCTATAGCAATATGTCCATGCTTCCCCAAATACTGTCTT
>Ga0209121_10005989_pt1 | contig 10809 bp, 8 predicted proteins | sample Cruoilmetagenom3_FD_187292 | JGI IMG/M metagenome (GOLD analysis project Ga0209121, IMG submission 187292) | Oil polluted marine microbial communities from Coal Oil Point, Santa Barbara, California, USA - Sample 3 (SPAdes) (version 2) | ecosystem: Environmental > Aquatic > Marine > Oil seeps ...
AGTTGCCCAACGATGCCTATGTCACTCCTGGCCTGTATTGCTCCTGAAGTGCAGATGCTCACGCATATGCCGCAGGCAATGCAACGCTCCTCCATAATCTCGGCTACCCCATTTTTCACCCTGATTGCCTTAAGCGGGCAGTTGCGAACACAGGCATAGCACCCATTACATTTTTCTCGCACTGTAGAGACAATACCCATTCTTATCCCCCCTTTGCTCTTACCAGAGCTATCTTTTTCTTCTTCCACGCCGGAGATATTTTCAACTCCTTCCTCAAGCTTGCCACCGAGCGACGGGAAATAGAGACGCCAAACGTTTCCTCCAGCTTGTGCTTAATTGCCCCATCAGATAGGGGCTCTGTCTCGGCTTCAAGGAGACCTCTGACCAATTCCTTTTTAAACCTCCTGGGCCGGGGGAAGAAATCCATAAGGGCTTTCTCTTCGCCCCGGGGTGTATCAATGCTTTTCCCTCTGATGGCGCGGCTAATTGAGCTTGGAACAAGTCCGATCCTTTTGGCTAGCTCCCTTTGATTGAGGGGTAGAAGAGCTTTCGGGTCGCCAGATTCGAAGTAGAGCGCCTGCTTTTCCACAATATCTTGCAATATCCGGGTCATGGTGTCCTTACGGCCATTGATTAGCTCTAGCCTTCTAAACAACTGCCTAATTTCCCTCACCTCAGCTGCACTGAAAGCTCCGTTCCCTCTCAATTCCTCGAACCTTTTATAGTCAACCGAGTATCTTCCGCGAGCAAAGGAAGGTGAGAAATAACCAATGACAAAGCCCTCTGGCCCCCTTTCTACCGAAGCAACCTTGGAGTAGTAAATTCCATGTTCCGAGCTAAGAGCGGAGGGGTTGTAAAACTCGCTCAAAATAGAGAATTCATCGATAAGGCTATTTATCTTCTCAAGGTCTGAAACCTCCAAATTACACTCCCGAGCCATCTCCTCTACGCTTATCTCCAGTTCAGGATATAAGAAATATCGCTTAAATTTTTCTAGCCCCATTTTTTGTATCCCATGCACGATGTCCTCCTTGTCTAGCAGAAAGGATTCAATGTCTAGAGTGCCCGTATCGGCTGCAATCGCTTCATTAGGTTGATAAAAACTAGAGGAAATATCGGTTCTGGGGTATCACTGGTAGCGAATTACCCTGGCTTCCTGGTAAAGCCTTTTGAACAAGGGATTGTTTTCTATCTCGCTGAGGAGTTTATTAAATTCCTCCTCAGGCATTTCTAGCAGGTTGGCCTGTTCCAGTCGGGCAACTAATTTAAACTCTTGCCGCGTTTGCAAGGATTGTGTTTGTTGAATCTCCAAGGTACCCATCGTATAAATCTTTTACACCATATTGAATTACATTGTCAAGAAAATTTATTTTTGCCAAGACATCTTTATCAGGCTCAAGGGAGACTGAGCGAAAAAACCCACCATCCTACCCTATAAATAAGGCATGCGTAGAAGTCGTTTCTTTAAACAATCCCTGCTACCCTAAGTAACCTCTGGGTATCCTCATGCAACTCTTGCCACATCTTAGGAATTTCTTTTTTCTCCACCCATAAAGCTTCGCCAACGTCGCTACCTATCTCGAGTTTACCACCTAGCAGCTTGGCTATATAATCAATGTAGATAACATGTAAGCTAGTTTGCGGCTTTGCCGCAAATACTGGTGAGACTATCGTTTTAATCCTATTTTTGAGCCCTTTGGGCTCACTTGATTTGACAACTCTATCAAAGGGAACCAAGGGGGTGATCAATTCTACATCTAGGTTTGTCTCCTCTTTAACCTCTCTTTTAATACCATCTTCGATTTGTTCACCGTACTCAAGCTCCCCTCCAGGGCAAATCCACTTTCCTTGCCAATAACCACCCCTCTCCTTCTTGTGCTTCACTAGAAGGATTTTGCCTTCATCATCCTGAATAATTGCTCCTACGCCTATTAATATTTGAGACAATGTAATTCTTAACTTACCAGTAACCATATATTTTATCAATTTTTCATCCTCAAGACGCACTATGGTATGTCTCAAACTAGCTTGACTCTCCAAACAATAGCTAAATTTAAAGAATAAGCTAGAGATAGCAGTGCCTATGAAACCAGCGTAGCGAACGTAAGCGTCACCTTAGGTGGATCGTATTATGTAGAGAAATTGAGCGATGAGATTATGAAGAAAGCCACCATCATAATGAAGCAGCGTTACCTTTAAGATAACATAATAAGTTGACCAGCAAAGCTAGGCATGCTATCATCAAATTGAATGTCAGCTTTAGCTGAGCTTTATCAGGAAATTGCAAATTGTCAAGATTGTGAACTGGCCAAGTATCGTACTAAGGTGGTGCCTGGTGAGGGTCACGAAGATGCTGAATTGCTCTTCATTGGTGAAGCACCAGGATGGCATGAGGATCAGCAGGGGCGTCCTTTTGTGGGAGCAGCAGGAGAATTCTTAGACCAGTTGCTGGCTTCAATTGGCTTACAACGTGGGCAGGTTTATATTGCCAATGTGATTAAATGTCGTCCTCCCCAAAATCGTGACCCTCTACCAGCTGAGATACAAGCTTGTCGTAAGTGGCTCGACCGCCAAATAGAGATAATTCATCCCAAAATGATTGTTACTTTAGGTCGTTATTCTCTGGCAAGGTATTTTCCTAACGAGAGCATAAGCAAGATTCACGGGAAAGCGCGAAAATTAGGCGATGTCATTTGTTACCCCATGTATCATCCCGCGGCCGCCCTTCATCAAGGCAGTCTGCGCAAAATCATTGAGGCTGATATGCTCCAGATTCCACAGATACTAGCTCAAGATGAAGGAGTGGTTGAAGCTGCGATTGAATCTCAACAATTAAGCTTATTTTAGACTAAAGCCATGTCAGCACAAAAACTGAAGATAATTCCTCTAGGCGGGCTAGGCGAGATCGGCAAGAACATGATGGCTTTGGAATATGCCAATGACATCATTGTTATTGATGCTGGGCTTATGTTCCCTAGTGAAGAAATGCTAGGGGTTGACTTGCTTATCCCAGATATTAGCTATCTTTTGGCAAGGCAACAAGATTTAAGAGGTATAGTCATTACTCATGGGCATGAGGATCATATCGGTGCCTTGCCTTACATTTTACCTCGCCTTGCCACTCCTGTGTATAGCACTAACCTTACTGCGAAGTTGATTTCCGTTGAGCTTAAGCAACGTGGAGTGAAGAATAAAGTAAGTATGAATGTGGTTCACCCAGGGAGTAGGATTAAGCTAGGTAGTTTCATAGTAGAGTTTTTCCCCGTTTGCCATAGTATTCCTGGTTCTGTAGGGTTAATCATTCATACTCCAGTAGGCATTGTAGTTCATAGTGGTGATTTTAAGCTCGATTATACCCCGGTAATTGGCGAGTCCACCGACCTCAACCGATTAGCTTGGCTAGGGACAAAAGGAGTTTTACTTTTCTTTTCCGACTCCACTTATGTTGAGCTTCCTGGATATACTCCTTCTGAGAAGGTGGTCGGCGATGCTCTGGAACATATCATAGCAGGGGCTTCAGGAAGAGTAATCATAGCTACATTTGCCTCGCTTATATCTCGCATTCAGCAGGTGGTTGACGTTGCTAGCAAGCATAATCGCCGTGTATTCATCACCGGACGCAGCATGAAGGAGATAGTGAACGTGGCAACAAAAACTGGTTACCTCACTGTTCCTTCTGGTATCCTTTGCGACTTCGATGAACTCAGAAATTTGCCCCATAATCAAGTTGTTTTATTGGCTACGGGAAGTCAAGGTGAACCTACCTCGGCTTTGGTGCGAATGGCTAATCGAGATCATGGTCAAGTTCAAATTGTCCCTGGCGATACAGTGGTAATCTCAGCAACCCCCATTCCCGGTAATGAGGCCTTGGTTAACAAGACCATAGATAGCCTTTTTCAGCAAGGTGCTCAGGTAATTTATGACAAGTTGGCTCAGATTCATGTTCATGGGCATGGCAGCCAAGAAGAGTTAAAACTCTTACTTAGTTTGGTTAAGCCTAAATTCTTCGTACCTATTCACGGTGAGCCTCGCCATTTAAGCTTGCATGCTAAGTTAGCCCGGAGTTTGGGTATACCAAGGGATAACATTTTCGTCCTCGGGAACGGAGATATACTTGAGCTAGGGCAGGAGACTGGGAAAGTCGTTGGTAAGATTCCTGTAGGAGACATCTATGTAAATGGCTTGGTAACAGGAGAGCTAGACAATGTTATGCTCCGTGACCGTAAATTGCTTTCGCGAGATGGAGTCGTGGTAGTAATCCTTGTTATTGACGCCGGAAAAGGCAAGTTACTAGGGAGACCTCGTGTTGTAACACGAGGTTTTATCAATATTGAGCAAGGTCGGGCATTAATAGAGAAGAGCCAAGATGTGGTGGTAGCTGCTCTGAATCATGATAGAAAGCGCTTGGTTGAGCGAAGTTTCATTGATGCCAAGGTGAAGGAGTCATTAACAAAATTCTTTTATCAGCAAACTCATCGCCATCCCATTATCATTCCTGTAACTCTGGAATGCAACACCTATGTCTAAAACAGGCTATAAGGCTAAATCTAAGTCAAGGCGGAAGGGAGTGGAACGTCGACCGTGGTGGAGGCGTCTCTTTAGTTTCATTGCTTCACCGGTAATACGAAGGCTTATATTAATCGCCGTAATAGTAGGCTTGCTGTATTTATGGGGAGCTGAGGTATGGGAGAGCATGTTCACATTATTTGGCTTTGGATTAGCCATAATAGCTATTGCCTTAGGCGTGATAGTCTGGGTGGTATGGCGAGGACACTTCTCCGCCTCGGTAAAGAGATGGAATTGGTTTATGGGAGGAATTATCCTGGCTTTAGCTGTATGGGGAGTGCTTTCTTTCTTCACTCTGGGAGGGACATTTGGTCAAACCATAATAGGTGCTTCTCATATTATAGGAGGGCTTCGAGTAGCTGGGCTTGTTCTTTTAGGTATTGTTTCTATCATTCCTCGGGAGTTTGGGCGTGCTCTGAGAACTAGCTGGCATTTTCTTACCAAGCCTTTTCAACCCCACCCCAGAGTCCCCCTTCCTCAACCCATTCCTAAAGCTATCCCACCTGAAGCGAGCCCTAGCATTGCTGAGACGAAGATAGAGCCCACCCCGGTTCCTGAACTAGAGAGAATAGTAGAAAAACGTGGGCCAATTCTCACTCCTGGTGGCTGGCAGCTCCCACCCATTGACATCTTGGATAAACCAGTTGAGGTGAAATTGGACAAGGAGGATATTGACCAACGGGCTCGACTGATTGAAGAAGCTTTAGTCAGTTATGGTGTGGAAGCTAAAGTCGTGCAGATAAATATGGGGCCTACAGTAACCCAGTTTGGTGTTGAGCCTGGCTGGGATCGGAAATATAAGGAAATAAAAGAAAGAGACAGAGATGGCAAAGTGCAAACGCGTTTAGAAGAAGTATCGAGGATCAGGATAAGGGTAGACCGCATTACTTCTCTTGCCAATGATTTAGCCTTAGCCTTAGCTGCCTCTAGCATCAGAATTGAAGCTCCCGTGCCAGGGAAATCAATGGTGGGCATTGAGGTTCCTAACACTGTTTTTGGCCCGGTTGCTCTTCGCAGCGTGATAGAGACCGCTGCTTTCCAGAAAACTAAAGCTAGGTCGAAGCTAGCCATTGCCTTGGGTAAGGGCGCTGGTGGCGAGGCCATAGCAGCAGATCTAGCCAGGATGCCTCATTTGCTCATTGCTGGTGCTACTGGCAGCGGCAAGACTATTTGTCTCGATTCCGTTATCTGCTGCTTGCTTTTACATAATAGTCCTGATGATGTCAAATTTATTATGGTGGATCCCAAAAGGGTAGAGCTAGTGACTTTTAACGGAATACCTCATTTGGCTGCTCCCGTAGTCGTGGATACTGATAAAGCTATAAAGGCGTTGAGATGGCTTAACCGGGAGATGGATAATCGCTATCGCCAGCTTGCCCAAGTCGGAGTGCGTAATATTGAGGGTTATAACAAAGACCGTTCACATGGAGAGGAGTTGCCATATTTGGTATTGGTCATTGATGAACTGGCTGATTTGATGATGGCAGCCTTCGACGAGGTAGAGCATACGCTTTGCCGCTTAGCCCAGTTATCTCGAGCCACAGGTATCCATCTCATTGTAGCTACTCAACGCCCTTCAGTGGACGTGGTTACAGGGCTTATCAAATCAAATTTCCCCACTCGTATTAGTTTCGCAGTCACCTCCCAAGTGGATTCCAGAACTATCCTTGACATTGTAGGTGCTGAGAAATTGCTGGGCAGAGGTGATATGCTTTACATGCCTACTGAAGCTAGTAAGCCTAAACGCCTTCAAGGAAGCTTTGTTTCTGATGCTGAAATGGAGAGGCTGGTATATTTCTGGGGAAACCAGGGGCAGATGAAAGTGAGCCCCATTGATTTTGATGAAGTAGCTGAGCCTGTTCCCTTGAGTCAAAAGATAGCTTCCGCCCCCGATCCTCTTTTGGAGGAAGCGAAGCGTTTGGCACAAGAGCATAAGCATGTTTCTACTTCCTTCTTACAGCGCCGCCTTCGTGTTGGCTATCCCAGAGCCGCTCGTCTCATGGAAGCACTGGAGCAGGAGACTCTAGCAGAAATACATCAACCTGATGTTAAAAAATAAATCTCATTGGGTTCGAGCCCGAATTGCAAAAACTAATTCCAGTATCATTATTATGACCAGTTAAAAATGAAGGAGGGAAAATAGATGGAGCAAATTTTGGAAGGGCTGAGAGTTCTTGACTTTTCCTCATGGCTTGCCGGTCCTTATGCCTCAGCAGTACTGGCTGATTACGGAGCCGAAGTCATTTGGGTTGAACCTCCAGGAGGTAATAAAGATCAAAGGGAAATTTACCCCAGGTTGCCTAATGGATCAAATATGTTATTTGGGATAAGCCTTGTCTCTACTAAAAAAGACATTACCTTAAATTTATCAAGTGAGGAGGGACAAGAGCTAGCCAAGGAACTAATTAAAAGGTCAGATGCAGTAATACATAATTTCCCACTAGGAACAAAACGAGAGAAATTTTTCCGATATGAGTCACTAAAAGAACTTAATCCGCGTATTATAGTGGCAAGTATTAGCGGCTTTGGTAAATATGGCCCTTATGCTAAACGCGTTTGCCTTGATTCCATTGCCCAAGCTATGGGAGGTGCGATGAGCTTTACAGGTTTTCCTGGTAATCCACCAACTAAGAATGGCCTGGGTTATGCTGACCTGGGCGCAGGACTCTACACTGCCCTAGGGATAATGTTCGCTCTTTACCATCGGCAGAAGACTGGCAGGGGACAAGAAATTGATATAGCCTTGTTTGATGTAGTTAGTTCCTTTGTTGGGGCATATGGGATAGCTGCTGAATATAAGTTTTTTGGCAAGCAAATGCGTGTCCAAGAGGGCAACCATTTTTACGGCGTCTATTCAAATACATTTAGGGCTAAAGATGGCTGGGTACAGATTAGTTGTGCAACTGATACTTTGTGGGAAAGAACCTGCCAAGCAATAGGTCGAGAGGATCTTTTACAAGATCCTAGGTTTAAGGATAATGATTCAAGATGGGAGAATCGGGAAATTATTGATTCCATAATTGGTGCTTGGACAAGCGAAAAAGCAAGGGATGAAGTAGTTGAGATTCTTCAAGAGGGGAGAGTCACTTGTGGGCCGGTAAATTTTGCTTCTGACCTGGTTGAGGACCCTCAAATTAAAGAGCGTGCAATGCTGGTTGACGTAGAAGTACCTGGCGCAGGTAAGATTGCTGTACCGGGAGTGACACTAAAATTTTCTGAAACGCCAGTGAGACCGAAGGAAGCCGTTCCAATAATTGGTGAACATAATGAGGAGATATATTGTGGGCTCTTGGGACTAAGTCCTAAGCAGCTTCAGCAATTAAAGGAAAAAGGTGTAATTTAAGATTTATTTCCCTTTAGGCGCCAAATTTCTCTAGCTTCAAAGCGTTAGCCATAGCTAACGGCATTATTTCTACCGCGGAAAAGCGACCCATGCCACCATCAAGGCAAGCACGCTCTGAGAACTCAGTCACACTATCGGGGAAACACCATTTGGACTTCAGCATAAAGGGAACTGGATGCCAGCTATGCATGGCTAGAGTTGCTGGAGTAGAGTGATCCCCAGTGACAATCAGGACATCTGGATTCAAATCAAGCAGCTTGGGAAGAGAGTTATCAACTTCCTCAATAGCACGAACCTTGGCTTCGAAGTTGCCATCCTCCCCCCTGGAGTCAGTGCTCTTAAAGTGGACAAAGAAAAAGTCAAAATCAGCATAGTGGCGATGCAAACTTTCTAGTTGATGGGTGATGCTATCACCCGTGGGTAGCACTTCCATCCCCACCAATCTAGCCAAGCCTCGGTACATAGGATAAACAGCAATAGCAGCCGACTTTAATTTGTAAATTTCAGACAAGGACGGGATACCAGGAAGGCGAGAGAAGCCACGCATAAGCACCATATTGGCAGAAGGAATGTTGGCTACTCGCGAGCGAAGCAATCTCCTCGCCTGCAATACGAATTCATTAGCTATTTCTGCTGCTCTCTCCGCTTGTGGAGATAAAGCTTGTATCTTTTTGGGAGCTAACCCCACTTGCTGAGGGTCAGAATCTGCTAGATCTGGTGACAGACCTTCGCCCCGCATAATGAGCACAAACCTGTGTTCTTTCACAGGTATAACAGAGACTTCGGCTCCACTGACACTAATATTATTTAACAACTGACATAGCTGGGCGTTCTTCTCCGTGGAGATTCGCCCTGCCCTCCTGTCAGTGATGGTTCCCTTATCATCAACAGTGCAGAAGTTACCGCGAGCAGCAATGTCTTCAGGCTTTAGCTCTAAGTCTACTCCCAAAGCTTCGAGAACTCCACGACCAATGCTGTACTTAACAGGGTCATAGCCAAAGATAGCTAAGTGCCCCGGCGCACTTCCCGGGGTAATTCCCGAACTTATGGGATCAATGAGGCCACAAAGGGAGCCTTTAGCTATATAATCCAGGTTAGGCTTTTTCGCTGACTCCAGTTCTGTCTTGCCAGTTTCGGGATGAGGCAACCCACCCACGCCATCGATTATCAAAAGCACTATTTTGGACGGGGATTTACGAGAGAGTTTCTTCATATGCTCAAACCCAATCATTGTGTTTGCCATTTTACTGCCCTGGCTCCTCGTTGACAAGCTGGGCTGACAACAGTAGGATAAAGCTTCTTGATAATGTCTAAAAATCTTATTCTAGGAGTAGACCTTGGTGGCACCAAGATTGCTACTGCTCTTGCCACCGCCCAAGGGAAAATCCTTGCTCGAGGATATAATCTTATCCCAACTCAAACTGCTCCCGACACTGTGATAAGCACCATATTTGCCACTATTGATAAAACCCTGTCTTCAAGTGAGATTGCGCTATCTAGAGTTTTGGGCATAGGCATTGCTGCTGCCGGCATTATAGATTCTGATTATGGCAAAGTCATCTTCTCTCCTAACCTTCCTGGCTGGCGTGAGGTGCCATTGAGAGAGGCTGTGGAACAGCGATTTGGTACCCCTGCTTACTTGGGCAACGATGCCAATCTAGCTGCTTTGGGAGAGTGGTACTTCGGGGTACAGAAAAAGGTTGCCAACCTCATTTATATTACTGTGAGCACTGGCATAGGAGGAGGCATCATTTCCAATGGAAGGTTATACACTGGTTGTCGTGGTACTGCTGGTGAAATCGGACATATGACTATAGATATAAACGGACCACGCTGCAATTGTGGCAATATCGGCTGCTGGGAAGCCCTAGCCTCAGGCACTGCTTTAGCTAGGGAAGCGGTAAAGCAAATCACCCAAGGTGCCAATACATCCATTGTCGAGCTTGTAAATGGCGACGTGAGCAAAATTGATGCCAAAGTTGTTTTCGAAGCAGCCAAGCAAGGAGATGAATTGGCTAAGGAACTTATCTCTCAGCTAGCATACTATTTTGGTGTCGGCTTAGCTAACTTAGTTAACATTTTTAATCCAGAACTAATTTTGATAGGAGGCGGCGTGGCAAAGATGGGTGATTTGCTGCTTCAACCAGCAATAAAAGTAGTTAAGAAAAGAGCCTTCGCCACATCAGCAGCCACTGTTAAAATCAAACCAGCTCTGCTGGGAGATGACTCTGGTGTGCTGGGTGCAGTAGCCTTTGTTTTGGATAACTTGGCAAAGGAATCGTTAGTTCGGGGGAGTGAATAAATGCCCGAATGGAGTAAGAAGTTTGAAAGGCCTGACATTATCAGGCCACCAAGCGAATGGAGAAGTTACTTTCTGCCGCTGACCAGCGGCTGCTCCAATAACACCTGCGCCTTTTGTAATTACTATGGATCCAAGCTCAGGATAAGAAAGGTTGATGAGGTTAAACGGGAGATCGACGCCTTGTCCCTCTATATGAAATATGGTATCGGTTTGCCCTCCATTCCAAGCATAGTGTATATGATAGCCCAGCAGTGGGACCAAAAAAGAATTTTTCTTCAAGATGGCGATGCCTTAGTTTACCCCTATAATAAATTGGTCGAGGTGCTGCAATATGTCAATGAGAAGTTTCCCCATCTCGATAGGATCGGTACCTATGCCACTCCACAAGATATCTTGCGCCGAAGTCAGCAGGAGCTTGAAAGTTTAAGGGAGCTTAAGTTGAGCATCTTCTACACCGGAGTGGAGAGTGGCGATGATGAAGTGCTCAAGGATGTAGGTAAAGGGGTAGATTACCAACAAATAGTTGAGGCGGGAGGAAAGGTTAAACAGGCAGGCATCACTTTTTCAGTCACTGTTATATTAGGACTTGGTGGAGTTG
>Ga0209121_10005990_pt1 | contig 10809 bp, 8 predicted proteins | sample Cruoilmetagenom3_FD_187292 | JGI IMG/M metagenome (GOLD analysis project Ga0209121, IMG submission 187292) | Oil polluted marine microbial communities from Coal Oil Point, Santa Barbara, California, USA - Sample 3 (SPAdes) (version 2) | ecosystem: Environmental > Aquatic > Marine > Oil seeps ...
ATGCTTCCTAGCTACTCGAGATGATCTTGAAAACGATATCACCATCCGGCGCGCGGACGACAGCCTTCTCTCCCACGCGTTTGCCTATCAGTGCGCGTCCGAGTGGGGATTCGTTGGAGATCCGTCCATTGCGGGGGTCAGCTTCTGCCGACCCCACCATCAGGTACTCCTCATCTGTGTCTGCGCCCTCTTCACGGACCAGAACGGTGTCGCCCAGGTGAACAATGCCGTCATTGTCTTCCGTTTTGGAGATGATCTCCGCCTTGCGCAGTTGTTCCTCGACCTCTATAATGCGACCTTCGAGAAAGGCCTGTTCCCGGCGAGCCTCTTCGAGTTCGGCATTCTCGATGAGCTCGCCTTCGCTGAGGGCACCGTGTAACCTCGCGGCTACTTCCTGGCGACGGACTGTGGTGAGAAACGCCAGCTCCTTTTCAAGAGCCTGGAATCCTTCTGGGGTTAGGTAGACTACGGTGCGATCACTCATGTGCTGCTTTCCTCCGGGCCCTGAAATATGTCAGGACCATGATAAAAAGAAAACCCGAGAGCCACGGGTGCTCACAGGTTGGGCAATCATATCACAAAGCTGCGTTTTGTAAAGGTGTTCTAGTGTGTGGAGAAGATGCAATCGGATGAGGACAGAAGCAAAAGAGTGCTATGATAATCTGATTCCCCGGTCATGCCACCGACTCGACATAGCTAGGGCCATCAACCGGCAGCGAGATGAAGAAGCAGCTTCCTTTGCCGAGCTCACTTTCTACCCAGAGTTCTCCCCGGTGGGCCTCCACGATCTGCCGGGCCACTACCAGGCCTAACCCCGTGCCCTGCGCCTTGTCTTCGCTGCCGGGCAGACGCCGGAATTTCTGGAAGAGGAGGGGGAGCTGCTTCTGAGCGATGCCGGGGCCAGTGTCGCTGACGGATATGATGAGTTTGTTCGCCTGCGTCCGTGCCTCAACGTCAATAACGTCGCCTGCGTTGGAGTACTTGACGGCATTGCTCAACAGATTCAGCAGTACCTGGTGGAGCCGTGCTCTGTCCCCGACAATCGCGGGTATGTCCTCTGCCGGCGACAGGCGCACGATGCGGTTGTGTTGGTCGGCGCTGGGTTTGATCACAGCTACCGCGTGGTTGATCAGAGCGGCAACGTCGATGACATCCCGTTTCATCGTGGTGCGGCCCGATTCGAGCTGAGCCAGATCCAGGAACTGCGTTGCTAAGTCGCTGACGCGTTCGGTCTCCTGTTGGATGGTCGTGATGGCCTGTTTGCGAGTCCGCTCATCCAGATCTGACCGGAGCAGCAGGTCTGCGTACGAGAGAATGGCGGTCAATGGGGTGCGAATCTCGTGGACGACCTCGGCTACCCAATCGCTCTGCTGAAAGAGCCGGGCGTTCTGTACTGCGACCGCTGCAACGCCGGCCAGTGTGGCGACCGTCTCCCGGTCCTCTTGCGTGAACCTGTGCCGCGTCGTGGTCGTGACTGCTTCCAGGACACCGATGACCTGCGAGCCAAAGAGCATCGGCGCTGCGATGATCGATTGCGTGGCGTTGATGGCATCAATGTTGTACATGCGCGAATCGCTCTGGGCGTTTTCGACAATGGCCATCTTGTGGTGTGTCGCGACCCAGCCGGCCAGGCTCTTGTCCAGCGGCACCTCCGTGTTTTGGAGGGTGGCAGATTCCGGGCCGGACGTGGCGGCAAAGCGCAGCGTGTCGCTGTCTTCCATAAGCAGGATCGAGGCGCCGTCGGCATCGGTCAAATCCGCTGCTGACTCCACAATCTGCTGCAGCAACGGGCGCATTTCTAGTGTTGAATTGAGCCGCCGGCTGATGTTCAGCAGTTTTTCAAGGGTGCTGATCGTATGTTTGAGGGTGGCTATTCTGTTGTGTTGGCTGTGAGTTTGTCTTGGATGCATATCCTGATCAGTAGCGATGATGGCGGCCTCAATCGGTCACGATGAACTGCACGACACGGCGTATCTGTTGCGTGACCAAGCTCTGAGGTTGGATCTCCACGATTGGTTCGCCGTTCTGAATGCTCTCCAGCGCCAAATCCGGTACGGGTGGTATGCTGGCTATCATCTCACGATGCAGTGTCTGTTCCACCATACTGCGACTAAGAGAGCCCATGGCCGATATACGGCGGATCAGGATAATGCGTGCTTTCTGGCTGCCGATACCCAGTCCGTCGAGGGCGCTCAAGGTCTGTTGGGCCAAAGCCATACCGACGCGATTCGGCTCGACGGTCACGAGAATCGACTCGCAGAGCCTCAGTGCTTCCTGGTAGGGCTCGCCCAAGTCCGGCGGCAGATCCAGCAGGATGTAGTCAAACCGGCTGTTCAGGTGTCTTAGGATCGCGCGGACGCGCTGCTTGTCCAACTTCGGGCCTACACCACAAGGCTTGGCTGTGGCGAAGAGCAGCTGCAGTCCTGTGGTGTGCTCAATCATATGGCTGAGCAGCGTCCGCTCGGAGATGTACGATAGCGGCTGCTCGAGCAGCGCCGGTAGGCTGTTCTGGGCTTCCAAGCCCAATTGGAAAGCCATCGTACCTGATCCCTCGTGGAGCTCGACCAAGGCACTGGGGATGTTGTTATGCATGCGGCAAAGTTCGATCGCCGTATTCAAAGCTAGCATACTCGTGCCCAACCCGCCTTTGGTGGGGAGAAAGCCGACGATATGTCCTTGCTCAACCTTCTCCTCGCTGGATGGGTGACGCTCCAAGAGTGCCTCGACCCGTGCGACCAGTTCGCGCGGATGTGCAGGCTTGGTGAGATAGTCATCCGCTCCCGCCTGGAACCCGGTGATCTTGTCGCGCACCGCGACCTTGGCGGTGAACATCAGGATCGGAATTGACTCGGTGGTGGGATTGCTGTGCAGCCTGGTCGCGACTTCGTATCCGTCCATGTCCGGCATCATAACATCCAGGACGATCAGGTGCGGTTGGTTCTCAATGGCCTTTTGCAGAGCTTGTTGTCCATTGGCGGCAGCTAAGATCTTGTAGCCTTGGCGCTCAAGCATCAACCCCACAAGTCTCAGGGCATCTGCATCATCATCAGCGATCAAGATCCTTCGCGTTGCCATAGTCGCACGCTCACTTTCCCACGATGAAGTCTCCCTTATTATACACTGGGCGCCGTGCATCACAAGCCGGGTGCACTGATAGTTGTTGACGTCTAGCCAATAGGTGCGAGCTGTGTGACTAGAAGGCCCGCGACGGCCAGGATAGCGATGACGATCACGCCATAGCGTGTTGTGTTACGCAGTGCGTCGCTCTCGCCGCCGCTCAGACCGACGGTACTGCAGCCGACGATGATCTTGGCCGGTGCAAAGATGGAGCCTGCTGCAGCGCCGGCGTTATGTAGGGCAAGAATTAGCGGAACGTGGAGCCCGAGTGTCTGAGCGACCTGCAGTTGGAATGCTCCCAGCAAGACGTTGCTGTTGGTGTTGCTGCCGGTCATAAAGGCACCTAAGGCGCCAATCCAAGGCGAGATCACGGGGAAGAATTGCCCCGCGAGTGCGGCCATGGCTGTCGCGAGCTCGGAAACCATCCCCCCGACCTGCATAGTGGTTGCCATCGCCATCATGGCTAGGATGCCCAGGGTCGACTTCGTACCGCTTCTGAGCACCCCCCTGCGGATCTTCTCGCCGCTGCCGGCGGGCAGACTCTTGCGCTTCTTAGCCAGCAGCAGCGCGATCAGGGCTGCGTAGACCAGCTGTGCCCCGGGGTGGCCGAAGATGGAGATGCTCTTGGTTTGGGACGCCGCGATCTGCGTGCCGTCCTGCAGTGTGAGCGCCGGCACCTGTACCGCCACGACCCAGCCGTTCAGAAGCGTTTTGAGGGAAGGTACGAAGTTGACGGCGAAAATCACAGCAATCAGCAGCAGATAGGGCAGCATCTTAAGGATCATCTGTCGCGTAGGCATCGGCGCCATCTGGAATTCATCGGACTGTCTACGTCGTATGGCAGCCCACCACGCGCCTACGATGATGCCGGCCAGCGATCCTAGCATAGCTGCGATGTTAACGATGCCGATTCGCACCGCGAGGTACTGCACCAGCACCATGGCGGTGGCCATGGATAGCATAGGCACAATCTCTCGCCTCGGCAGTTTCTTGCCTGCGGCGATCCATAGGACGATGAAGCCCACTACAATGCACACTAGGCCGAGCATAAGGGCCATCCAGGAGGCGATGATGGCGCCATCAAGACCGGTGGCTGTCACCAGGGCTTCGTAGGAAGCACCCAGCGAGCCGAATGAGACCGCCCAACTGTGCCCCAGCGAGGCCATCACGACGGCCTCCAATGCCGGAACTCCCATAGTGACGAGGATCGGTGCGACCACCGCGACCGGTACCCCGAAGCCGCCCACGCCTTGGAGGAAGGAGGCGAATCCCCACGCCAGCAGCAACAGCTGGAGTATGCGTCCAGGCGCCAACTGCCTGAGCATCTCGCTCATCGAACGGAGTGTACCATCGGCTTCGGTCACGCGGAAGAAGAAGAGAGCGCCCCAAATGATGTAGAGCACGTAGACGGCGCGGAAGAAGCCCTGGACCTGGGCCCAGAGAAGGGCCTCCCGTCCGACGCCGAATCTGAGGAGGGCGATGATCAGTGCGGAAATCCATCCTGCGGCCCCGGCCTTTGATCCGCTCCAGCGGAACCCTGCCATGAGCGTGAGAACGACAATCAGGGGAACTGCGGCCAAAACTATATTCATGGGACCCTACCTTGATTTCTCAGACAATCACAGCACCACAAACAGAAGAGAGGAGATGTCGACACTGTCCTATGCCGACGTCTCCTCTGTGGGCAGCGGCGGGTGTGGCGCCGCGCTGATGTTTTTCATGGAGCATGAAATGCAGATCAGTTCTCTCCGTAGAGCTTCCCCTTCAGCACCATCAGTTCGCGTTTGAATTGATCATCCTGTTCGAGGCGGGCTCGCACGCGCTCGTAGCCGTAGAGCACGGTGGTGTGATCGCGCCCGCCAAGCTCAGCGCCGATCCGAGGAAGCGACGCATCCGTTTCCTCTCGCATTAGGTACATCACGACCTGGCGTGGGTGGGCAATGCGGCGGGTTCGGCGTGAGCTGCGTAACTCTTCGGGTGTCACATCATAGAAAACCCCCACGGTCTTGACGATATCTTCGGCGGAGATCTCCGGGCGGTTGGGCAGCAGGCTTGCCAGGGCTTTCTCTGCAACGTTTCTGTCAAGCGGGAGATCGGTGAGTTGACTCATCGCAACGACGCGATTGAGTGCTCCTTCGAGTTCTCGGATATTGCTCTCGATGTTTGTCGCGATGTAGCTCAACAAATCGTTGGGAACCTCGATGTTGAGCTTTTCGGCCTTGGTCTGCAAGATGGCCATACGCGTCTCATAGTCGGGTGACTGGATGTCCACGACCAGGCCCCACTCGAAGCGTGAACGCAGCCGCTCCTCCAATGTCACCATGGCTTTGGGCACCCGATCACTGCTCAGCACGATCTGGCGGCCGTTATCCCGCAGTGCATTGAAGGTATGGAAGAACTCCTCCTGTGTGCTTTCCTTGCCTGCGATGAATTGGATGTCGTCAACCAAGAGCACGTCGGCTGTCCGGTATTTCTCCCGGAACTTCTCCGTAGTATGGGTTCGAATTGACTCGATCAGGCCGTTGGTGAAGGTCTCGGAGGTGACATAGAGCACCTGCATGCTTCTCTGGTAGCAGTGATGCCCGATGGCATGGAGCAAGTGCGTTTTCCCCAAACCCACACCCCCGTAGATAAACAAGGGGTTGTAAGCCTCGGCAGGGGATTCTGCGACTGCTTGCGAGGCAGCCTGCGCCAGGCGGTTGCTCGACCCAACGACGTAAGATGCAAATGTGTAGTCGGCATTGAGCCCGGGATCATATGGCAGTTGCCGTGGCATTGATTCCTCTTCTTGGAAAAGCACCGGGACAGCCTTGTTCGGGCGTTTGCTCTGCCATACCACAAAGCGCGCTTCCACATCCTGATCTGTCAGGCGGGTGAGCGTGCGTCTGATAACCGGATAGAGTCGGTTTTCCAGCCATTCTACTGCGTAACCATTCTTGACGCCAACAACCAAGGTGCTTTCGTTTTCCAGGCCGATGCTGTGAGTGTCGCGCAGCCAAGTATCGAAGGTTGCGCGCGCCATCTTCAGTTCGAGTTCACCCAGGGTTGCCTGCCATAATCTCTGAGGGTTTATCTCATCCATACACATCCTCTTGAATGGTGACGGTGTTAGAATGCTCTTACATAATCGCGCTCTGCAAAGTGCGGCAATGTCTGTGGTTGCTCAGACGCTCCAAGCTATCCCGGGAGTGTCCCGGGGCGGTGTTCATACCATCAGCCCGTAGTCTTCGACATCAGTTCTGGATTCACTGGGCGACGATAATTTCTGATCACCATAGATATTCTACCAAAAAGCCCGCCCTCAAGCAATAGCTCGGCGGCGATATTCCCTTAATAAGGTATAAACTTTAATCTTGCACTCATGTATGTGGAGAGCAATCTGCATTATACCTAGATGTGCCGTCTATGGCGATGCTGTTAGCCCTATATGCTGTGGATGATGTGGATATGTCTGTGGATAACGTTGAGTCATTTGTCCTCACACAGCATTTGGCCATGTAGCGGCTGTTATGACACAGAAAATGCATTGCCGGTCCGGCCGCCACGTCGTCCATTGCGCTTCAATTCACGGGACAGCTGAAGGTTAACAGGGCCGGCCAGTGCTCCTCCCCCAGAGCCCAGGCAGAGCCCAGCACCATACAACGCCGGCGGGTTTCATCCAGAAGGCCGGCCGGTGCCACCGTTTGGCCATGGCGCGGCAGGGCAACAACGGACACCGTGTCTCCGTCGTGTTCATCGTCAGCTTGACGCCCTAGATTGCGTCTCATAGGTGATGCAGACGTCTCTGAGAACACACGCTTCACACCTGGGGGTGCGGGCCACACATACTGTGCGGCCATGCCGAATCAAGTTGAGATGGAGCGGATAGTAGAGGGACTCGGGAATGAGCTCTTCCAGGAGTTCGTGTGCCTTTTCGCGCGACGTCGAGCCAGGGATCAAGCCCAGGCGTTTGGCGACGCGATGCACGTGCGTGTCCACCGGAAATGCCGGACGCCCCATTGAGAAGAGTAGCACGATGGCTGCCGTTTTGGGGCCGACGCCGTTCAGGGCCAACAGCCACCGGCGGGCTTCCTCAAGCGGCTGGTCGCGCAGGAACTCTAGAGAGATCTCGCCTTGGCGCTCGGTAATGGCCCTCAGGGCCCCCTGAACGCGCGGGCCTTTGGTGGGCGCAAGGCCGGCGGGGCGCACGGCATCGATGATCTGCTCCACGGGCGCGTCGCGCACGGCTTCCCACGTTGGAAAGCGCTGCCTGAGCCGGTTGTAGGCGACGTCACGGTTGCGATCGTTAGTGTTTTGGCTGAGTATGGTATTGACCAGGGCTCCGACAGGGTCAGGGTCCAGATCCGGATGCCATTCCGGCGTCCCGTATACCTCCCCGAGGCGCTCGTGCACCACCAAGGTCTTCTTGTAGAGGTGATCTGTCTCGGTCACTTGATGTGCTCCCACGCTTCCCGGGCTCGTCGTGCCCATTCCCGTTCGGCTTCAAAGGTGAGGTTTTCCTCCACCGCATCCCACGGCACCCAGATTGTGAAGAATTGCTGCTCATCCGCGTGGGGACGTTCCACTCGCCGGCGTGTGCGCATCTGCATCAGGAAGTAATGCTCCGACCGCTCCACCCGCCTACCGTCGAGGAAGAAGGTGATCAGCTGCTCGCCAAGGTCGGCGATGATTGCCAGATCTCCGTAGCCGGTCTCTTCCTGCGTCTCGCGCAAAGCGGCCTTGGCCATTCCCTCATTGGGCTCCAGGTGGCCCTTGGGAAGGCGCACTTCATCACGGCTGGGACGAATCAGGAGCAGAGCCTGGCTGCCGCTCTCGTCGATAACGACGCCGCCTGCGGCTGTGTAGGTGACCGTCTTGTGTGTGTCTGTCATAGGTTCTCCGGGTGCGACCTCTCTATATATACCGGATATCTCCCTGCTCGCCAGTCGACGCTGCTCTATTCGAGCAGCCTCCGGTTGAGCACCTGCACAGATGTCGTGTAGGTGGTCAAGTCCTGGTGAAGCCGGTTGACGTCATTGCCGTAGCGAAGCCGGCGGGCCAGGAAGGCGAAGGCCTCGTCCTCTACGGACGGCACCGTGAGGTCCTTGGCGTTGCCGCGAACCATCCGGAGCCCGTCAATGAGCCATCTCAGGAACGTGTGGGCCTTGCGGAGCTGGGCATAGTCACGTTCAGAGAGCAGGCCGGCGTTGGCCAATGCCCGCATAGCATCGCGGATATTGGCGTGACGCAACGAACTGTCTTTGTGCCCATGTCTGATCTGCAGTCCCTGGACAAGGTATTCGACATCGACCAGCCCGCCGGGGCTGTACTTGGCGTTGAAGGTCCCGCCGGTAACGAGGTGCCGGATCTGGCGTTCGCGCATAGCCCGCATCGCTGTGACATCGAAGAGGCCATACCTATAGGTGAAGGCGTCCCTCAGAGCCACGATGTCCTGGCCCAGGGCCGCACTGCCGGCAATCGGTCGCAGTTTGACCAAGGCCTGGCGCTCATAGGCCCAGGCAGATCCGTCCGGGGCAAAGTAGCGCTGGAAGGATCCCATGGGTACCGCCATGCTCCCGGATTTGCCGTAGGGGCGCAGGCGCAGGTCAATCTCGAAGATGCCCTCGCGCTTGGCTTTTATGACCTGAAGGAAGATCCCCACGAGCTTTTCATAAAACTCCGCGGCGGAGATCACCGTCGGGCCGGAGGTCATACCGTTGCCGCTGTAGAGGAACATCAGCTCGATGTCGGACGCAAAGCCCAGTTCGCGCCCGCCGCACTTACCCAGCGCACAGACAGCCATCTCACTGATCACGCCGTCCTCAAGATAGGGCGTACCGTACTGGCTTCTGAGATCCTCGTGGCACAGGTGATACGTCGCGTTGACAATCACCTCGGCCAGCGCCGTCAGCTCCTCCGAGAAATCCCAGAACTCTGTCGTATGTCCGAGGATGTGGCGCATATCGATGCGGAACATCTCGCGGTCCTTGAAGGCATTTAGGGTTGTCTGCCACTGGTTGCTCTCCGAAGGGGGGCGAGGGCTCGTGTGGACCAGCGCCAGGGCGCTTTCCAGCTCGCTCTGCAGTTGCCCCCGGGATTTCTTGGTCTGCAAGGCGTCCACGTCACGAACCACAGGGAAGAGGTTCGCATACTGCATCCGGAGGAAGTCGTCCCACAGGAATTCACTGACTCCCAGCAAGCGTGCTAGCCGGTTCAGGACTTCCGGGCTCTGCAGCGAGGCCAATTCGTCGGGCCAGTTGGCCTGCCGGAAGAGTTGACCGATGAACTCCCGGAAGTGGAGTAGTGCGGTCTCAGGATCCGGTGTATGGGGCAGCAAGTGGGTGAAGTGTTTGATCAGAACCACGGCAGCTCGCAGCTCGCGCCGGCGTTCCTCTGATTCGATCTTTCGGCCGTTTGCGTCGGTCACGAAGAGGGTATCGTGTGCGCGTCCCCCGTACGACTCGACACTGACGCGCGCGATGTAGGTGCGGCTGTAAGCCAGCGCATTGGTCAGTTCGTAGAGGAAGCCCATCGTGTCCGGCGCGTTGATGCGCAGCACGGTGTAGTCTTCTGAGGCGTCGTTGTCGATCTCGATCTGGACGGGGTAGAGGGTGGCTTCGGTGGAGGCTTCATTGGGAATCACCGACGCGACCCGTTTGACCAGCGTCCCTTGGGCCTCCTGGCTCTTGCCTGCCTGCATTTTGCGCAGCAGCTTGCGCAGGTCATCGGCATAGGCCCGCCAGGTAGTCTCATCCACACCGTCGCTAATGGCCTGGACTGTGAAGGTGTCCACGATCTTGCGCGGTTCACGTCCTCTGCGCCGCGCCTCCTGGGCTTCCTCACTTGGTCTGTAGGTGAATACCTGACCTTCGACGATCGAGAGCCCATATCCAAAGAGCAGTCCGCAGATCAGGGAGAGCTCTCCGGGATAGTCATATCCGACAATGGTCACACGCCAGTAGTTACCATCCAAAGGCTCTGCTTCCACCTGAGCCAGCGTATCACGATCGATGCGCGCGGCCAGGTGTGCGTGATGCTCTATTTCCTTTGGAGAGAAGATAGTGGTATAGGATGCATCCATCCGCGCTATGTGAGCGCTGCTGACACCGGTCGTCTTGGGCACTCCTCTGGATTCGTCCATGGGTCTCTCTCCCAAGTATTTCAGATAGACTGCTCTGATAGCAGCGCGGTGCTGTTCATAGCGTGCCTTGAACTGCTCTCCCGCCTGCGTTCCCTCGAAGCTCAGCCGTCTGGCCAGCTGCGTGAGGGCACCCAGTTCCCGTGGCAGAGTGTGGGTCTGCCGGTAGTGCATCATCTGCAGATAGTGCTCAATCGTCCGCAGGAAGATGTAGCCATCGCTCAGGATCCGCGCGTCCTCGGCGGCGAGGTATCCCAGGGCCGACAGGCGGCCGAGACTGTCCAGCGAGTTGTGGCTGCGGACGCCGGGTTCTCCCGCGCCGTGCGCCAGCTGCAGGTATTGTATGATAAACTCGACGTCGCGAATGGAGCCCTTGCCCTGTTTGACCTCGCCCCAGGCCAGTCCTTTCTGCTGCAGGCGGCTTTCGGTGAGGGTTCGCATTTTGAGCACATTCTCACGAGCTTCATCGGCGGTGATGTCAAAGACAGTGGGTGTCGCATCTTTCAGAAAGGCCCTGCCGGTGCTTAGGTTGCCGGCCACGGCGCGCCCTTTGAGCAAAGCTTGCTTTTCCCACA
>Ga0209121_10005991_pt1 | contig 10808 bp, 12 predicted proteins | sample Cruoilmetagenom3_FD_187292 | JGI IMG/M metagenome (GOLD analysis project Ga0209121, IMG submission 187292) | Oil polluted marine microbial communities from Coal Oil Point, Santa Barbara, California, USA - Sample 3 (SPAdes) (version 2) | ecosystem: Environmental > Aquatic > Marine > Oil seeps ...
GCTGAAAGCTTCTTGCGGCCCTTGCGGCGGCGATTGCGCAGCACGTTGCGGCCACCGGGAGTGGCCTTGCGGGCGAAAAAGCCGTGGCGGCGGGCACGCACGAGATTGCTCGGCTGGAATGTGCGCTTCATGGTCGAATACCTCAGAATTCAGAATAAAAAGGGCCGCCAAACACAGGGCGGCCTCAACACAAGGGCGCGCTTACTGAAGCACGGGGTCCAAGTCAAGATACGCAAGACGCAGATCGGCAATTTCTGCTTCGGCCTTTTCGCTGCTTCCCGCCTCGCCCGCAAGCTCTGCTTGACTACCCGCATCCATCCAGCCGCGCATTTCGCTTCCCGTCAGCCACAGCGCATCTTCAAACGGCACCGAATTGGTCATGGCGTAAAAGGCCGCAGCTTCTTCCTCAGCCATGCCCATTTCGGCGTAATAATTGAGATAACGGCGATGTTCAGGCGCGCTCAGCGGATAATCTTCTGCACCCATTCCGCGATCATCGAGCCAGCCGTGCACCGCAAATTCGCTGGCAGGATCAATTTCGCGGCTGACGCCGGCAAGAAACAGTTCCACCGCGCCGGACCGCACCGAGCCGCCTTCGGGCGCACGCGTGGCGATTCCATGGGCGCGAATCATCCGGCCCAAGCGCAAGTTTGCGCGATCATCATGCGTGCCGGGCGCTTCAATAAATTCCAGCGTGTCGATCGACGGATAGGCTTCCAGCACCGCTGCGAAATTGGCGGGCGAGCGATGGGTGGTGATGTCAACGAGTGCAACCGTATTCGCATCAAGCACACGGAACGCGCCGAATGCAGCAATTGCATCGCTTTCCGCCGCTTCTTGCTGCGGCGAGACATAGCGACCCGCGGTATGGGCCGAGGTCTCCATCTCGACCCATTCCTCGGTCACCACGACATATTCCTGCGCCGCGACAGGCGCTGCAATCAACGCCGCAAGCGGTGCCAGAAGTGATGCGAGGAAAGGTAAACGCGGTGCCATCACGCCATAAGTGCCAGCTACAGCCTTCGGGAATCCGAAAATACGGGGTTTCCGCCAGCTTAACGCTGTAAGCACTCGACAGGGGCGAGCGCGCCGCTATCACATTGCGGACAAGGGGGTTTTCGCTTGGTTTCACTGGTTTCGACAGTCGCATATCTGGGGCTGGAGGCGCGCGCTGTTGAGGTGCAGTGCCAGCTGGCCGCCGGAATGCCGCGCTTTTCCGTGGTCGGCCTGCCGGACAAGGCGGTGGGCGAAAGCCGTGAACGGGTGCAATCCGCGCTCTCTGCCATGGGCCTGTCGCTCCCGCCCAAGCGCATTACCGTAAATCTCTCACCTGCCGATCTGCCCAAGGAAGGATCGCATTACGATCTGCCGATTGCGCTGGCGCTGCTCGCGGCAATGGGCGTGGTCGATGCCGAGGCAATGAGCGAATGGGTGGCCGTTGGAGAGCTGGCGCTGGACGGGCGGATCGTCGCATCGCCCGGCGTTCTGCTGGCCGCGCTGCATGCCAGCGAGACCGACAAGGGCCTACTGTGTCCCGCCGCGCAAGGGCCAGAGGCGCGCTGGGCAAGCGATGTGCGCGTATGCGCCGCGCCGGATCTCACCAGCCTGCTCAATCATCTGCGCGGACAGCAACGCTTGCCCGATCCCGAACCCGGCGAAGTCGAGGCTGCTGCGCACGGACCGGACATGCGCCAAGTGAAGGGGCAGGAAACCGCCAAGCGCGCGTTGGAAATCGCTGCCGCTGGCGGACACAATCTGCTGATGAACGGCCCGCCGGGTGCGGGCAAATCGATGCTTGCCGCGTGCTTGCCGGGAATTCTCCCGCCGCTGACCCCGGCAGAGGCGCTCGAAGTGAGCATGGTCGCCTCGGTCGCGGGAACGCTGGAGGGCGGCAAGATCAGCCGCGCCCGCCCGTTCCGCGCGCCGCACCATTCGGCCAGCATGGCGGCGCTGACCGGCGGCGGATTGCGCGTGCGACCCGGCGAAGTCAGCCTCGCCCATCTGGGCGTGCTGTTCCTTGATGAATTGCCCGAATTTCAGCGCGCCGTGCTCGATTCGCTGCGCCAGCCGCTGGAGACCGGCAAGGTCGATGTCGCGCGCGCCAATGCCCATGTTGCCTACCCTGCCCGCGTGCAGCTGATCGCGGCGATGAACCCGTGCCGCTGCGGCCATCTGGGCGATCCCATGCTGGCGTGCTCACGCGCGCCCAAATGCGCGGTCGATTACCAGAGCAAGGTGAGCGGCCCGATGCTCGACCGGATCGATCTGCATGTCGAAGTGGACCCGGTCAGCGCCGCCGATCTGCACTTGCCGCCAGCCGCCGAGGGTACTGCCGAAGTCGCCGCCCGCGTGGCTGCTGCGCGTACCCGCCAGACTGCGCGCGGCGTCCGCTCCAATGCAGAGCTGGATGGTGACGCGCTGGAGGAACACGCGACGCCTGACGAAGCAGGCCGCGCTCTGCTGATGCAGGCAGCCGAGAAAATGCGCCTGTCCGCGCGCGGCTATGTGCGAATGTTGCGCGTGGCGCGCACGATCGCTGATTTGGCGGGCGCAGAGAAAGTGGGCCGCGTGCATATTGCCGAAGCGCTGAGCTATCGGCGGCAGGCGCCGAGGGCGTAGCTCGCGATTACTTCACTTATCATTCGGTGTTCTGGCAGGCACTTCTTGCTGCTGGCTCAGCAACAATCCTCGGGCTTTTTCTCCGGCTCGCCTTTGACGTAGCCGCCGCTGTGGCGGTCCACTGGCACGCCGATCTTGTCGGGGGTTTGCCAGCCCAGCTCTGCCCAGCTTAGCTGCCGACCATCATGCGCGTGGACACCGATGGGGGCCACCGGCAAGCCATCGCGGCAATCGACCAGCACCAGTTCAGCGCTGAAATTGTCGGCGTATTTCTCGCCCCATTGGCGCAGCGCGAGCATGGCGGGAAGCAGGCCAAGCCCCTTTTCGGTCAGGCGATATTCCACCTTGCGCCGATCATGTTCGCAAGGTGTCCGTTGCAGGACGCCGTGGTCGACGAGGTTGGACAGGCGATTCGACAGGATATTGCGGGCGATACCCAGCTCTGCCGAGAATTCTTCAAAATGATACAGCCCGTTGAACGCCGCGCGCAGGATCAGGAACGACCAGCGTTCTCCCATCACTTCCAATGCGTGTGGCAAGCCGCAGCCCAGCTCACCCAGCGGTTCTCTCATGCCCATAAATACATCTCTATCCAGTGCCTTCCATACAGGAAATATGCGGAAACCAAAAATATTCGCAAAAGAGTTGCGAAACGCAACTTGTATAGATAGGTAGCGATCAGCAACCCGTTGCTAAACGCAACTCATATTGCTGTTGAAAGGACCCGCCTATGTCACGTTTCGCCACCACCGCCACCGCTGCTCTTCTCGCGCTCGGTGCCATCGCTACGCCTCTCAACAGCGCCTCAGCGTCTCAAGTGCCCGCTCATACTGGCAACAGCTATTTCGCTGTCGAGCTTGTCCAACCGACCGAGGAAACCCGCACCATCGCAGGCGGTGTCCAGTTCCGCTGCGAGGGCACGACCTGCACCGGCCCGCGCAGCCGCGACCGCGCCTTGCGTGTATGCAGTGAACTGCGCCGCGAAGTTGGCGCCATCGCCAGCTTTACCGCGGATGGCGAAACGCTTTCGGAAAGCCAGCTGGCGCGCTGCAACGGCTGACGCTGCACAACCCGATCCCGCCACCGCTCTCCATCGCAGGTGGCACTCCACTGCTCCGGTGCGCCCCCGCGTGCCGGAGTTTTCTTTTGTGCCGATCAGAGGAGGCCCCGCGCGCTCAGAGCATCTTCCAGCCGCTGCGCATCGGTGAATACATGCCCCTGCCACCCGCGCGCTATGGCGGCCGTGATATTCTCTGGCTTGTCGTCGATGAAGAACAATTGCTGCGGTGGCAGACCAAAGCGCGCCTCTGCTATCGCATAGATTTCCGCTTCGGGCTTGGCGACATTCTCTGTGCCGGACACCACGATATCGGTGAACAGGTCGAAAATCGGCTGGGTCGGGCGAAAATCGGCCCAAAATTCATGCCCAAAATTGGTCAGGCCAAACACAGGCACGCCGCGCGCGTGCAGGCGGCGCGCAAGTTCATGCGTGCCGGGTACAGGGCCGGGCACGGTTTCATTAAAGCGGGTCGCATAGGCGCGGATGAGATCGGCGTGATCAGGGAATTGCGCGATTCGCTCTGGCACCATATCGGCGAGCGCACGGCCTTCATCATGCTGGTGGTGCCATTGTTCAGTGACGACATTGGTGACGAACCATTCCAGCTCGTCTGGATCGTCAATCAGCTTGGCGAACAGGCAGCGCAGATCCCACTGGATCAAAACCCGCCCGACATCGAAGACGACTGCACTCATTGCCCGTCCTTTCAACACCCAGGCCCTTCAGACATGCAAAAAGCCCCCGTGGTGGCGGGGGCTTTGCAGAAGACCGGTGCCGCGAATCACTCGCAGCACGGCATCAATTAACCCTGGCGGGCCTTGAAGCGGCGGTTGGTCTTGTTGATCACATAGGTGCGGCCGCGACGGCGGATCACGCGGCAATCGCGATGGCGGTTCTTCAGCGACTTGAGGCTGTTGCGGATTTTCATGGTCTATTCCTGCAAAAACAAGCGGCACCGGAGATGGTCTCCGATGCCGGAATTTCAAGTTGCGCCAATATGGTGACGGGTCGCCCAAGTCAACTGTTAGTGATCTCTTGTTTTCGCTCCGCCATCCGGCGAAGTGTCCTCGGTGCTGCTCGCTCCGCTACGCTTTGCGGCACCTGCGGGCGGGCGGTCGCCCTCGCCGGTCGGCTATTCGCCGCCCGGTTTCTCGCGAATTTCCGCCAGCTTTCGCTCCCAGGCGAGCGCGTGATCGACGATAGCATCGAGATCGGCGTGCTGCGGCTGCCATGGCAGGGCCTGCTTGATCCGACTTGGGTCCGAAATCAGCGAATCGGGATCGCCCGCGCGGCGCGGCGCCATCACCCGGTTGATCTGCATATTGGTCACCCGGTCCACCGCATCGAGCACTTCGAGCACGGAGAAGCCCCGGCCATAACCGCAGTTCATCGTCATCGAGGTGCTCGGCTGGGCAATCAGCTCTTCCAGCGCCAGCACATGCGCCGCCGCCAGATCGCTGACGTGGATATAGTCGCGCACGCCGGTGCCATCGGGCGTGTCGTAATCACTGCCGAACACGCTCACGCCGTCGCGCTTACCCAGCGCCGCCTCAACCGCGACCTTGATCAGATGCGTCGCGCCCGCCGTCGATTGCCCGCTGCGCGCCTGCGGATCAGCCCCCGCAACGTTGAAATAACGAAGCGCGCAATAATTCATGTCATGCGCAGCGGCCGTGTCGGCCAGCATCTGCTCGGTCATCAGCTTGGACCAGCCATAGGGGTTGATCGGCGCCTTGGGCGTGTCCTCGCGCACCGGCGATTCTTCGGGAATGCCATAGGTCGCAGCGGTTGAGCTGAAGATGAAATGCGGCACGCCTGCCGTCACGGCCGCCTCGATCAAGGCACGGCTCTTGACCGTATTGTTGTGATAATAGTCGAGCGGCTTTTCGACGCTTTCGGGCACCACGATGGAGCCTGCGAAATGCATGATCGCTTTCGTGCCTTGCTCGGTGAAAATGCGTGCGAGCAATTCGCCATCCGCAATATCGCCTTCATACAGCGGCACGCCATCGGGCACGGCGAATTTGAAGCCCGTTGTCAGATTGTCGATCACCGCGACCTTCCAACCGCTATCAAGCAGGGCAAGAACCGCGTGGCTGCCGATATAGCCGGCACCGCCGGTGACGAGGACGGGTGTCTGAGTGCTCATGGGCGCAAGCGCCTAGCATGATTGGGCCTGCGGGCAATGGGTCACGCAATGCGTTTAACCACTGCGGATAGGCACAAGCGCCTTTCTTGTGCATTATAACAGCATGAAACATCACGTCATCACACTCCTCGCCGCATGCGCCCTTACCGCTGGCTGCGCCACTCCCGCCTATGTCTCGCCCGTCGAAGTCACGCGCTTTGTGGGCGAAACGCCCGCCTTCCTCGCCCAGGGCACCATCGAAATCACCGCATCTCCCACCATGGACGCCGATTCGCTCGAATTCGGCATATATGCCGACGCTGTACGGCAGGAACTGGAATCGCTCGGCTATCGCAACGTGCTGACCAATGGCGAGCAAGTGGCGATGATCGATCTGGAATATTTCGTTGGCGAAGGTGAACGGCGGCGCGGGGGTGTTGGCGTGGGCGCTGGTGGATCGACCGGCTCTTACGGTTCAGGCGTCGGCGTGGGTGTCGGCATAAATCTCAACAGCCTGATATCCGGTCCGCCCGCAGATCGGATTGAGCGGCAGATATTCGTCGCCATCCAGTCGCCCGAAGGTGGGCCAAACCTGTGGGAAGGTCGCGCGAGCATGGTTGCCACCCGCAATAGCGACTATGCCGATGAAGCCGCCGCCGCTACGCGCATGGTCGATGCCCTGTTTGCGGGCTTCCCCGGCACGTCCGGCGAAACTATCGAGGTAGAATGACTCAGCAAAATATCGTGATCGACGCCGCTTTCGACAGCGGCAATGTGGAAGTCGTGTCCATCGACGGTGCAAATGCGCAGCTGCGCATCCCGCACGACCGCAAAAGCGAATTTGCCCAGTGGTTCCACTTCCGCGTGTCGGGCGCGGCGGGACGCGAGCTGGTGCTGACTTTCGATAATCTCAAAGAAAGCGCCTATCCGGCGGGTTGGCCGGGCTACAACGCCTGCGTTTCAGAAGACCGCGACTATTGGGGCCGGGCCGCCAGTTCCTACGATGCCGATAGCGGCAATGGCACTTTGACTGTGCGCTACACGCCCGCAGCCGACATCGCTTATTTCGCCTATTTCGCGCCCTATTCGATGGAGCGGCATCACGATCTGGTGGCTGAAGCCGCGAGCGCCGAAGGCGTGGAATACCGCCGCCTTGGCCAAACGCTCGACGGGCGTCCGCTCGACTGCCTCGAAATGGGTGAAGGCGAGATGCAGGTGTGGTTCTATGCCCGCCAGCATCCCGGTGAAAGCATGGCCGAATGGTGGATGGAAGGCGCGCTGGAAGTGCTCACCGATCCCGCCGATGTGGTGGGCCGCGCATTGCGCAAACATTGCCGCTTGCATGTCGTGCCCAATTGCAATCCCGATGGCTCGTTCCGCGGCCATCTGCGATGCAATGCCGACGGGGTAAACCTCAACCGCGAATGGGCGGAGCCAAGCGCTGAACGTTCTCCCGAGGTGCTCGCGATCCGTAATGCGATGGACGAAAGCGGCGTCGACTTTGCGATGGATGTGCATGGTGACGAGGCGATTGCCGCAGTCTTCCTCGCAGGTTTTGAAGGCATTCCCAGCTGGACCGACGAACAGGGCGAGCGCATGTATCGCTACCAGCGCATCCTCGACCGTCGCGCCGGCGATTTCCAGACCAGGAAGGGCTATCCCAAATCAGCGCCGGGCAAGGCCAATTTGGCGATCAGCACCAATCAGGTGGCCGAGCGTTACGGCGCGACTGCAATGACACTGGAAATGCCGTTCAAGGACAATGACGACTGGCCCGATGAAGCGCAGGGCTGGAGCCCGGAACGCTGCAAGCTGCTGGCACGCGAATGTCTGGCGGCGCTGGCCGAATGGCTGGAGAGCGACGAGGGCTAAAGCTCTTGCCGCTCCGAATTACGGCTGCACCACAACCCAGCGCATAGCCTGCCCATTCGCGGGGTTCTTCAGCCGCATGTTGGTCGTCCACAAGGTCCATGGCCGCCCGGCATAATCGGGTTGCAGCCACTCTTTTTCCAGCCACAGATTGCGCTCGATCCGTGACGCGATACCGTATGTGCGCTCAAACTCTTCGCTGACCTTCAGCACCACCGGCTGTCCGGCATGGCCTTCGACCTGGTTGATGAATGTGGTCAGCTCGCTTTCCAGCGCAGCCTCGACCACCGGATCGCCGCATTCGCTGGCGGGTTTGTCGAGCGCGATGGCGGGCGGGAGAAGCTGTGGGTCGCGCGGCACGATGGTCACGAAATTGGCCGCCTGCCGCTCTGCCGGGATGCACGGATCATAGGCATGGACCGCGCCGTGCATGATGCCCGTGTCGGTCAGTGCGGCCAGATTGCGGCCGAACAATTCGTCGCGCCCCTCTGCCCCGCTGCTCGCTTCGAGATAGACGAAATCGGCGCGCGCGGTGCGCAAGGCGGAGATATCAATCGGACCATCGCCTGCCCCCATCACCACGCCCTGCACCGGGAATTCCGCGCGCGGCGGCGTCCAGTTCTGCGTGCGCCACCACAGGAACACGCCGGTGCCAATCAGCGCGAGCAGCAGCAGCGCCTCAACCCAGAAGCGCCAGACAGATTTCTTCTTCTTGCCCATCGGGCGCGACCCTTGATTGGTGTAATTGGTGGCAGTGCCAGGCGGCTCTTGAACCGCTCTAGGTTAAGCCTTGATATGCAGCACGCAAATTAATGTAAACAATCGCCGCGCGGTTTCAAAATCGGTTTCAACCTTGCCGTCCAGCGCCTCAGTCAATTGCCGCGTTCCGCGATCATGAATGCCCCGCCGCGCCATATCGATAGTTTCGATCTCCTGCGCGGATGTGCGGCGCAGCGCCTTGTAATAGCTGTCACATATAGCGAAATATTCGCGCACCACGCGGCGCAAGCGGCCCAGTCCCAGCCCTATAGTGCCCGCATCGGCCCCGGCGCGATCTTTCAGCCCCAGCGCCAACATCCCTTCGACAATGCCAAGGTGGACATGCCACGGACCGGCATGACCGTTTTCCAGCGCCCGCAAGGGCCGGAAGAGATTGTCCTCCACCAGATCGCGCAATGCGACCTCGCGCTCTTTCTCAATCTCTTCATTGCGCGCGATGACGGTCGCTTCATCCAGCGTGATGGCTTCAATCCGGTTGCCTGCGTCCTGTGTCATCGCCCGCTACCTTGGCCCACTGCGGGTGCATATTGCAATTGCGAAAAGGGGGCGGCGGGTATTCGTCCCCGCTTTCCACAGGCAGTGATGGAAAAATGTGACAAGCTGCGACTTGCCCGCGCCGCATTGGCTGCGCATTAAGGCCGCATATGTCAGATGAAGACCTCTTGATCCGCAGTGATTCTGTGGCCGCCCCTAATAGCGCTGACGCGGCGCCCAAGGGCCGCGCCCTGCCAACCAATCTGGAAGCAGAGGCGGCCTTTATCGGCGCCGTGCTGATCGACAACCGCGTGCTGGAAGAGCTGCCGATTGAGCTGGCGCCCAAGCATTTCTACGCGCCTGTCCACCAGCGCATTTTCGACCGCATCCAGATCGGCATTGAAAAGCAGATGATCGTCACGCCGGTGACGCTCAAACCCTATTTCGAGAATGATGAGGGGCTGAAGGAATTGGGCGGCAGCGCCTATCTCGCCCAGCTTACCGCCGACGGACAGGGCCTCCTTGCCCCGCGCGAACTGGCTCAGCAGATTTACGACCTTGCCCTGCTGCGCGAACTGGTCGGCGTGGGCCGTGAGCTGGTGGAGAACGCGCTCGACACCTCGCAGGATGTCGAGCCGATGCGCCAGATCGAAGGGGCCGAAGCACGGCTGTTCGAAGTGGCGGAAGGCGCGGTGAGCGAAAACACCGGCACCAGCTTCCGCAGCGCCTCGCATGAAGCGATCCGCATGGTCGAAGCGGCGATGAATTCGGGTGGCGGCCTGTCGGGCAAGACCACAGGGCTGGAGCTGATCGACAACAAGACCGCCGGCCTGCACAATTCCGATCTCATCATCCTCGCCGGGCGTCCGGGTATGGGCAAAAGCTCGCTTGCGATGAACATCGCCTTCAATTGCGCGGAGGAGCATTTGAATTTCCAGCGCGATGGCGGCCCGCACAGCTACGGCGCGCCCGCCGCTTTTTTCAGCCTGGAAATGAGCGCCGACCAGCTCGCCACGCGTATCCTTGCCGAACAGGCCGAGGTGTCATCCGAGGCGCTGCGTTCGGGCAAACTCAACCGCGATGAATTCCAGAAATTGTCCTACGCGGCGCAGAAGCTGTCCGAATTGCCGCTCTATATCGACGATACGCCAGCGCTGACGATTTCCGGCCTGCGCACCCGCGCGCGGCGATTGAAGCGGCGGCACGATATCGGGCTGATCGTGGTCGATTACCTGCAATTGCTGCAAGGTTCTGGCCGCGCCAGCGACAACCGCGTGAACGAGATTTCGGAAATCTCGCGCGGGCTCAAAACGCTCGCGAAGGAATTGCAGGTTCCGGTAATCGCGCTGTCGCAGCTCAGCCGTGCGGTGGAATCGCGCGAGGACAAGCGCCCGATGCTGTCCGACCTGCGCGAATCCGGCTCAATCGAGCAGGATGCCGACATGGTGTGGTTCATCTTCCGCGCCGAATATTACCACGAAGCCTCGCGCCCCGACATGCCGAATGAGACCAGCTCCGAATCCGATCAGGAAAAGTACCGCGTCTGGGAAGACCGCTATCTGGAACTGAAAAACCGCGCGACACTGATGGTCGCCAAACAGCGCCACGGCTCCACCGGCAACGTCCCGCTGCACTTCCAGAGCGAATTCACCAAGTTCACCTCGCCCAATATGAAGGACTATTCGGACTACGGGTTCGAGTAGGGGTGGCGGCTGATCGCGGGCAAACGGCGAAGTCGAAATTTAACGCGAGAGATGGAGACCCAATTGCTGGCTTACTGTTTCAAGGGCGCTGAAGGAAGGTGCGCCACGCTGGCAAACGAAGACCTAAGTTTGCTTCCTGCCGAATTCGGGCCTTGGAAAAACCTTGGAGAGATGG
>Ga0209121_10005993_pt1 | contig 10807 bp, 10 predicted proteins | sample Cruoilmetagenom3_FD_187292 | JGI IMG/M metagenome (GOLD analysis project Ga0209121, IMG submission 187292) | Oil polluted marine microbial communities from Coal Oil Point, Santa Barbara, California, USA - Sample 3 (SPAdes) (version 2) | ecosystem: Environmental > Aquatic > Marine > Oil seeps ...
TTTTGGGATTAATATCTCATAGAAATAACATTAAATTTAAGGAATCAATGCATGAGGACTTACCGTTAAAAAAAGCGTCTCGGAGGGTGAGCGGGCATGGTTCGTGAGATTGTAATCTCACGGGAGTGAACCCGAGAGCCGAGCGGCAATTTCCTCGCCGGGGAAATTGACCGCGTCTTTTCGAATGGTAAGTCCGAATAGCCAATGGTAATATGACATTTATTTTAATAATAATATGTGACATATTGCATGAAAATAACAGAGGTTATATTTTTTTCTTGACATTCTCTTTCATTTAATTAAGGTAATAAAGTGCTTATAATTATCCTTACTCTATTCTCAAGTACCAGGGAAAGTGGTATAGATACATTTGGTTCTGATGTCACACATCTCGTCTCTTCTCCGGTTAGATGGAAAAGAAGTGACTATGTCAAATTTACCGGGGTTGCCGCATCATTCGGGACAACTATGCTCCTCGATGATGAAATCAGAGAAAAAGTCCAAAACTACAACGGCAATTTAAACGACCTTGCAGATATGTTCACTTCCCTTGGCGGCGGATATGGGATTGGGCTTTTAGGCGGCGGCCTCCTCATCGGATATCTCTCAGGCAATGACGAACTTAAACATCTATCACTGCGCACCTGTGAAAGTGCACTCATTTCTTCGGGGCTTACCTACCTTATAAAGATGACAGCTGGTAGAAAGAGGCCCTACTTAAAGGAAGGGCCTTATGAATGGACAGGGCCAAATATGGAAGCAGGAAGGATGTCAATGCCGTCCGGGCATACAACATTTGCCTTCGCAGTCGCTTCGTATCTCTCTTTTGAAACCGAAAATCCCCTGATTGATGTACTCTCGTATACCTGCGCAATAATGGTCGCATATTCAAGAATAAAGGACGACAAACATTGGGCATCAGATGTATTTTTGGGTGCGGCAATAGGAATCAGTGTAGGTATTACGATATCAAAAATTGATTAACAGTTAAGTAGTTAATTTGGAAATTAGTTGATTGGTTAAATGGTAATACATTCAATACAATTAATAAGTAAAGAATGAATTTAAAGACAAAAAAGGTAAAAATAAAATGGAAATAACATTAGAAAGTTTAGAGGTCTGGCAGAAAGGAAGAGAATTAAGAAAAGATATTTCAAAGTTAACCAAAACCTTCCCTGAAAAAGAAAAATTCAGATTAGTAAATCAAATGATAAGGGCTTCACGCTCCGTAACCGCTAATATATCAGAGGGATATGGAAGATTTCACTATCAAGAAAATATCCAATTCTGCCGTCAAGCAAGGGGCTCGTTATTTGAACTTTTTGACCATTTAACTGTAGCGCTTGATGAAAAATATATTAAAGAGAACGTATTTAATAAATTTAGGAAGAAGATATTTGTGGTTGCTCGAATGTTAAACGGTTATATTGGATATCTGAAAAGTAGAAAAGAAAAAGAGAATAAATCCCTTAATTGATCTGTTACTAATTCACAAATTAACAAATCAACTAATTAACTATTAGCTAATTTTCTCCAGAAATGTAAAAATTGAATTCCTGGGGACAAACACCGTAAGGATTCCGTCATAAGAGAATCGAAGTCCCGTGACTGTAAAGACCAGTTCCCTGATTTCGTCACGCGTAAGTTTCCTTTCAAATTCACATCTATATTCTGTTATTCCTTCCTTTACTCTCCTGATGCCACATTTCCCCGCCAGAACTCCAATGCGAGCCCACTTGAAGATTCTCTCTAAATTGGGAGGCAATTTACCAAAACGGTCGGCTATCTCCTCTTCCATCCTATCGATTTCTTCCATGCTCTCGACAGATGAAATTTTCCTGTATAAGGAAATTCTTTCTTCCTGGTGCGGCATATACTCAATGGGAATATAAAAAGAGCCCAGGAGCGACACCTCCACTTCAAGCGGTTTACTTACTTCTTCACCTTTCACCTCCCGTATTGCTTGCCGTAGCATCTTCAGATATAGTTCATATCCAATTGCAACTATATGACCGTGCTGTTTTGCTCCCAGTATTTCACCGGATCCCCGAATTTCAAGGTCCCTGAGCGATATCTTAAAACCTGCACCCAACTCTGAATAAGTCTTTATAGCGGAAATCCTCTTCCTGGCATCCATTGTCATTCTGGAACCAACTATGAGATAACAGTATCCCTGACGTATTGACCTGCCCACCCTTCCCCTCAGTTGATGCAGATCTGCCAGCCCAAAATTCTCTGCTCGGTCTATTATTATCGTATTGACATTTGGCATATCAAGCCCTGACTCAATTATAGCGGTAGATAGCAGAAGATCATATCTTCCAAGAGCAAAATCAGTCACCCTTCTTTCGAGGACTCTACTTGGCAGTTGACCATGCCCTACTACAATACTAATCTCCGGAACCACCTTCTCCAGTTTATCTTTCACCCACTGAATGCTTTTTACCCTGTTGTGGACGAAAAAGACCTGGCCACCCCGTTCAACTTCTTTAAGTATTGCATCCCTTAAGATTGTATCATCCGATTCTATGACCTCGGTGATCACACTTTTCCTACCCTCGGGAGGACTCTCGATTAGTGAAAGATCCCTTATGCCCAGTAGAGAAAACTGAAGCGTTCTTGGAATTGGGGTCGCACTCATCGATAATACGTCAATATCAACACGCAATCCCTTAAATTTGTCCTTCTGCTTTACCCCGAAACGCTGCTCCTCATCTATTATTAAAAGTCCCAGTTTTTTGAAAAAAAGCGATTTGCTCAACAATTTATGAGTACCGATCACGATATCACACTCCCCCGTTCTAATCTTCTTTTTAATCTCCTTCACCCTTTCCTGGGTAAATCTCGATAGTAACTCTACATTAATGGGAAATGGTTTCAGGCGCTCTTTAAATGTCCTGTAATGCTGCTCTGAAAGAATCGTAGTGGGCGCAAGCAGAGCAACCTGCTTTGAATCACATGCAGACTTAAAGGCTGCTCGGAGAGCCACTTCCGTCTTTCCGAATCCTACCTCACCGCAGAGAAGACGGTCCATAGGCTTCTCAGACTCCATATCACGATAGACTTCCTCTACGGCTTCCATTTGGTCTTTTGTCTCTACGAAGGGAAAAGACATTTCCAGTTCTCTTTGAAGGGCTGTATTTTCACTAAATGAATACCCCCTTGCTGATGCCCGTCTGGCGTATAAAGAGAGCATAGAATTTGCCAGTTCCTTCAAGTCCTCTTTTACCCTATCCTTTTTTCTCTCCCATTTCTTCCTGGAAAGACTGGAGAGAACGGGTTTCTTTTCACCGCCGGCTATATACTGAGTAACCAGATAGGATTTCTCTACAGGTATAAGAACCCTGCTATCATCCTTATACTCTACTGAAAGACAATCCATCATCTTTCTATCTATTTCCACTCTTTGCAATCCCTGGAAAAGCCCCACACCAAAATTCTCATGAACCACATAATCCCCGACGTTAAATATCCTTCCTTCCTCAGCCCGCACCCTTCTTTCAGTCTCTTCCCTTTTTACTCGTAGTAACCCGAATATATCAACCTCTGAAAAGAGACCTATTTTCAATTCATCAATTATAAATCCTTTAGAGAGAAAACTATTGATATAACCAATATTTGGGAATTCTTCACTAAAGAGACCTCTCAATCTCTCTATCTCGCCAGGAGTGCGGACAACTATAAATACCCTGTAATCTCCTAAATTTCTTAGCTCTCTTCTAAATAGAGTTAGGTCCCTGTGAAATGATGGAGCTGGAGTGAACCTTAGTGAATTTCCGACTGATTCAAACCTGACATCCGGCAGAAAATCCCGGGAGCTGCTACCTACCTTAAAAAAGTCGCTCAATTTATCCCTTACGGGAACACGAACCTCTGTTCCTATAAGAAGATTTATCTCCTCTACTCTTTCTGTTGATAACTGCGAGTATGGATTAAAGAATCGTAGTGATGCTATCTTCTCCCCATCCAGCTCAATCCTTAAAGGACTCCCTAAATTTGCTGTCCAGAGGTCAATAATACCACCTCTTTGAACATACTCGCCCTTTTCATAAACACGGCTCTTCTGAATGAAATCTCCCTCTAAAAGGGAATTCAGAAATTCAGCGAGTGGTAATAATTTACCTATCTTTAATTTAATATTTTTCTGCTCTGGAACCTCCAAATCCAGAGCTTTATCATTTAGTATAAGTAGGTCAAAATCACGAGAAGCGATAGCAGCGGAAACCTCAAGAATGCTCTCAGAAGACAGTAGATATACACGGTTAAAAAAGAATTTCGCATCACGCCATACCTTTAGGGGGTCCTCACAGGTTATAAGAACAAGGGGGTTATAGTTTTTCAGTCCATAAGCAATAAGATGTTCGCCTGGGTATGGTGGCCGTATTAAGACCTTTTTGTCTCCTATTTGTCCTTCTAAATATTTAAATAATTCTTCTTTCAGACTCACAGAGACAGGCCCATAAAGCCTGAAAAACCAAGAAAGGCAAGTGCCATAAGGGCCGCTGCAATAAAAGATATCGGAAGGCCTTTTAACGCTTCCGGGATAGGAGCATTCTCCAATCTCTCACGTATTCCTGCAATGACAACAAGGGCAAGGAGAAATCCCATTGCACTACTTATTGCGAATACAACGCTGGAAAGTAATCCAAAATCATTGTCTATATTTAAGAAGGCAACCCCAAGGATTGCGCAGTTAGTGGTTATCAGGGGGAGGAATATACCAAGAGCAGAATAAAGACCTGGGATCTGTTTCTTGAAAAATAACTCAAGAAATTGGACAAGTGATGCAATCACTAATATAAAAACAACGGTTCTAAGATATACAAGATCAAAAGGAATCAGAACATACTGATATAAAAACCAGGTCAGAATTGTAGAAAGAGTCATAACAAATATAACACTCATACCCATACCAAGGGCCGTCTCTATCTTGGACGAAACCCCAAAGAAGGGACACAGTCCCAGGAACCTCATAAGGATTATGTTATTCACCAAAAAAGCCGAAAGGAAAAGCAGAAATAAATTCATTTACTTCCTCCTCTAAAATGATTGAATAAACCCATGAGAAGAGCGATTGTCAGGAATCCACCAGGTGGCAAGATCAAAAGCAGAACCGAAGAATTAGTAAAAGCTTTCCCAAATACACAGAAGCCCGGGAATACACCTGGAATATTTAACCAGATACCCTGTCCAAGTATTTCCCTTATCGTTCCCATAATGAAAAGAACGATTGTAAATCCAAGTCCTATGCCCAACCCATCCATAAGTGAATAATGTGGTGGATGGTGATAGGCATAGCCTTCTGCTCTCCCGAGAATACCGCAGTTTACAACTATTAACGGCACAAAGACACCCAGTTGTCTGGAAAGAGGAGGGACATACGCCTTCATGGAATAATCAACCATTGTAACAAAGGTAGAAATGATCACGATAAAGATGGGGATACGAAGATTCTTGGGAATAACATTTCGAAGTAATGAAACTATCACATTAGAAAAAACAAGCACAAATATAACCGCTATTCCCATACCAAGACTATTATATGCAGATGTACTCACTGCAAGGGTTGGACAAAGACCTATCGCAAGAACTAGGACCATATTATTCTTAACTATACCGTCAATAAAAGTATGCCTCATCGTTCCCTCTCCAGGATTAAATCCTTATATCCTAACTTGATCGCTTCCTTCACAGCTTCTGAAGTAATAGTTGCTCCACTTAATGCATCAAGTGCATCAATATCATATATATAGATACCAGAAAATCTCTTTTCAAAATCCTCATCAGCAACTTTGTCCCCACAACCCGGCGTCTCTTTCATCCCCTCTTCTGGACGTTGAATGTGAATCTCAAAAACTGTATCTTTCCGAATAGAGACTACAACCCCAACAGAACATACAAAACCCTCTCCATAAGATATATAAACAAACCCATCCTTTCCCTTCCAGAGTTTACCCTCCATTATTCCTTCAAACTCACCCCCTCCACGGAAGCGTTCTACATCATCACTATACCATTTGCCATCTAAACCCCCACTATAAGAAAGGTATTTACTGAATTCTTTAAGTCCCTCTCTAACCGCTGCCGTGGCTGCACGAGAGGATATTGTCGCAGCAGTTATAGCATCGATTTTCCCATTCTCGTTATCCTTCTTTAACCATACCTCGTCAATACTCCGATTGCTGAACTGGTCTTGAAACCACTTTTCCGTGACCTTCATCCCAAGTCCAGGGGTTTCGGATAAACCCTCCATTGGTATCTTTACTTTTACAATCATCCCACTGGAATCTACCCCCACAATGGGCCTTATGAAGCTGGAGAATCCCTGCATACCATAACGAAATACAATCCCCACACACACATCATTTTTAAGGACCCTCCAGAGGGTATCATTTTTCACGGTTTCAAAAGCCACAGTAGAATCAGGAAAAACCTCTGCTAAGGATTCCTTGATTCTTTCCTTGGCACCTTTCTCAATAACTGGTTTTGTCTCTTTGTATACAAAGGAGAGTAGGAAAGCTGAAATAACCGCTACTATAAAAAGGACCGATACCTCACTAGACTTTTTCCTCACTTTGACCTCCCGTATACTCTGGGTTGAAGACGATCCAAGAGAGGGACAAACATGTTCATTATCAATATAGAATAGGAAACACCTTCAGGATAGCCTCCCCAGGTCCTGAAGAGTACACAGAGAAACCCACCGGCAATCCCAAAGATCCACCTCCCTTTCAACGTCACCGGGGAAGTTACCATATCTGTTGCCATAAAGAGTCCACCCAACATAACCCCACCACTCAGGATATGGAAAATAGGATTAACAGTGTTTATACCCAAAAGATATAAGATACCAGAGAAGGCAAAAACCGAACCTATATAAGAAACCGATATTCTCCAATCTGCATACCTCATTGCGAACAGGAATAAAGCCCCAATGAGCAGGAGAAGTGCAGAGGTTTCCCCGAGACACCCTCCAGTGTTACCTACGAATAATGCCTTAAGCATTGTTCCTGAATTGAGTGCATGGATAACACTCGCTTGGGGATTTAAGGACAATAGTGTTAGAGGGGTAGCCTGTGTTATCCCATCCAGATTGGAAAGACCTGACAATGTTCCGCCAATTGGTGGCGTCCAGTTACCTGTCATAAGTGATGGCCAGGAAGCAACAAGAAAAGCCCTTCCTGCAAGTGCCGGATTGAATATGTTATACCCGAGTCCCCCAAAGACCTGCTTTACTACAAAAATCGCAAAGAAACTACCCGCAACAGGTATCCACCACGGAGAGTTCACTGGAATGTTAAAAGCAAGAAGAATTCCTGTAATTATCGCACTCCCATCAAAACACCGGATTTCCCGGTGTGTAGCACGTTGAAAAATCCATTCTGTAATCAGTGCCGATAAAACAGAGAGCGCAGTAAGGAACAGCGCCCTCCACCCGAAAAAATAGACAGAACCTACGAGGGCTGGTACCAACGCCAGAACCACTCCATACATTATCCTCTCCGTACTCTTGCTGGAACTAATGTGAGGCGCAGGAGATAGCTGCAACATCACTTCCTCCTTTTCATTATCTCGTTTTTAGCATACTTGAACTGCTGAACAAGAGGTATATTAGAAGGGCAAACGTATGCACAACCCCCACATTCCATGCAGGAAAGAACACCCATTTCTTCCGCCTTATCAAAATTTTCCGTCTCGATAGACTTATTTATCTCCGTAGGCATAAGGCACATTGGACATACATCAATACAAGCTGCACACCTTATGCACGGACTCACTATACCGGAAAAAACTTCTTCTCTATTCTGAATCAATATACCAGTGGTGCCTTTAATAACGGGTACCTCGGGGTAAACCTGGGCGATTCCCATCATTGGGCCACCATTTATAACTTTCATCAGAGTTCCAATAACCCCACCTGCCTTTTCGATTAAATAATCAAAAGGGGTTCCAATAGGAACAAGGAAATTGGAAGGATCTCTAACAGAACCGGTGACCGTTACCACTCTTTCGTATAGAGGCTTGGAATAACAAACCGCTTCATAGACAGCCAGGGCTGTCCCAATGTTCTGGACATAAGCACCTGCATCAAATGGTAAACCGCCCTCGGGAACCTCTTGCCTTTTTACAGCCTGAACAAGTTGTTTCTCGGACCCTTGAGGATACTTGGTTTTATGGATAGATATATTAAAGGAGGGATATGAAGAAGAAACCTCTTTCATTCTCTCCACTGCATCCATTTTGTTAGACTCAATAGCAATCCAAACCCTATCCGGATTTATAACCCTTCTTATTATATCTATTCCTTTTAGAATATCTTCAGCTCTCTCAATCATCAAACGATAATCAGCTGTCAGATAGGGTTCACACTCAGCGCCATTTATTATGAGATCCGCTATTTTTTTGTCGGGGGGAGGCTGCATCTTGAAGAATGTAGGGAATGCTGCTCCACCCATACCTACTATACCGCTTTCTTTAACGATTTTAATAATATCTTTATTTGAGAGGGTTCCCACTTCTTTTTCGTCACTCTTCCATTCTTCTGTTCTCTCGGGGTCTACCTTTATTTTCATCGCTAACTTTCTTCCTCCCAGAGGATGCGGATAATTAACAAGGCCCATATATACACCAGCCACAGAGGAATGTAGAGGGACAGAAAGCTTTCCATCGCTCTCGGCAATCTTCATCCCAACTTCTACCTCGTCCTTCTTTTCTATTATCGGTTTTGAAGGAACACCTGTATGTTGAGATAGAGGGAGATATACAATTTCCGGAGGTTTTATCCTTTCTATTGGTGCGAGGCCTGCGAGTTCCTTCTTATCTTCAGGATGAACTCCACCTTTAAAAGTTAGGAGTCTCAAAGCTCACTTCCATTGACGTTGATTTAACAGAAGTTTTGCTACCAATGTACCCGAGGATAAGACCAAGTACAACCATTCCTATAATTATTGAGTTAGTCGGGAAATAAAAATGAACGAAAAATCGCGAAACAAACATGTAAATCAGATAGAGAAGACCTGCACTTATTGCGCCAGCAATTCCACCTTCTATCAGACCTGCCAGTATGAACGGGGCTTGAATGGTATGTTCGCTGGCTCCTACCAGTTTCATAACCTCTATCGTCTGTTTCCTGGCAATCACTGTAAGTCTTATAGTATTAGCTACTACGAATACGGAGGAAAAACCAATAACCACTCCAAGGAGAACATCAAAGAGAAAAAGTATCCTTACCAAATGGTCCAGCCTATTTATCCATGATTTGCCGTACTCAACTGTTTCGATTTCACTAAAAACACCTACTTTCTCTGACACCTCACTAACCTTATCAGGAGTAGTAAAAGCATCCTCTAACTTTATCTTAAAAGAGGGAGGAAGTGGATTGGTTTTTACTGCCTCGAGGAGAGTGGTGGCATTTGGCATTTCAATCTTGAACTCTTCCAGGGCTTTTTCTTTACTGACATATTCTACAGATTTTACTCCTACCATTGCTTTAATCTTGCTTGAAAGTTCTTCCCTTTCCTCATCTGTTAACTCCCTTCCCAGAAAAGCATTTATCTCTACTTTTTCCCTCGCTGCCTGGATAACGCCAAATAGATTAAATGTTCCCACCAGAAACAATCCGAAAAGGAAAAGGGAGAAAAACATAATACCTATAGCTATAAAAGTTGTCACCCCATTGCGCCTGAGTCCTATAAGGGCTTCTCTTATTACAAACACTTTATCCCTCTACCATCCGCCCTTCCTCGAGATGAACGCTATTATTACTCACTCTTTTTGCCAGTTCAACATCGTGAGTTGCCATAAGAATAGCAGTACCGGAAGTATTTATATCTTGAAGTATCCTTACAATCTCCATAGAACCTTCAGGGTCAATGTTTCCAGTAGGTTCGTCGGCAAGCAGTATAAAAGGCTCACGGACCAGAGCTCTTGCGATAGCAGCCTTCTGCTGTTCTCCGCCTGAAATTCTGTAGGGAAATTCATTACGTTTATGGGATAATCCCACAAGTGCAAGTGCTTTCATCACCTTTTCTTTCGTCTTTCTCCCTGATTCTCCAGTAACTTCAAGGGCAAAAGCAACATTTTCATAAACAGTCTTATTTCTTAACAATTTGAAATCCTGAAAGATAATACCAATCCGACGACGAAGCAGTGGAATCTCGTGTTTCTTTATCGTGGATGAGAGAAACCCAGCAACAGCAACCTCTCCCTCATCAGGGAATATATCCATATATATAAGCCGGAGAAGAGTACTTTTACCCGACCCGGTGGGGCCGGTAAGAAAGACGAAATCCCCTTTATCTACACTGAGGCTTATATCATTTAAGGCATACCAGTCCTTTCTAAATGATTTTTTGACGTTCCGTATTTCAACCATTCTGAACTCGGTGTAGAATATATAAACTACTTCTGTTTGTCAAGGTTTTTATTCCCCCTACATCTTTCCTAATTATCTCTCGCAAAGGACGCAAAGGAATAATGTTTTGTAGGGGTTTCATTTATGAAACCCGGAGGATTTCTCGCCAAGCCCGCAAAGGTAGCAAAGTTCGCAAAGAAGGAATTTGGTTTATAAAAGAGAGGATTTCTCGCCAAGCCCGCAAAGGTAGCAAAGTTCGCAAAGAAGGAATTTGGTTTATAAAAGAGAGGATTTCTCGCCAAGCCCGCAAAGACTGACAGCTGATGGCTAAATGCGGAATAATCCGTTGGCCGGTTAGTCGGTTGGTACGTTAGGACTATCGTGGTAAGTGATAAGGGATACGTGCATATTCATCTTCTATCTCATAACACATATCACCTGCTTGTCTTCTTG
>Ga0209121_10005994_pt1 | contig 10806 bp, 12 predicted proteins | sample Cruoilmetagenom3_FD_187292 | JGI IMG/M metagenome (GOLD analysis project Ga0209121, IMG submission 187292) | Oil polluted marine microbial communities from Coal Oil Point, Santa Barbara, California, USA - Sample 3 (SPAdes) (version 2) | ecosystem: Environmental > Aquatic > Marine > Oil seeps ...
TGTCGGTGGCTATGATAGCATCCAAGAGGCCAGCGCGGCGATGGCGAGTCTGCGAGATGAGCGGTTTGCACCGATTCCAGAGCATGCTGCGGTATACGACAAGCTCTATCAGGAGTATGTCATACTGCACGACACCTTCGGGCGTGGTGCAAATGATGTGATGAAACGGCTCAAGGCGATTCGAGCGGCGAGTCTGAGCTGAGGGGAGTGTTATGTTAGAAAGGCTGCGTGAGGAGCTCTGGCAACTGCATTTGGAGTTGCCCAGGAACGACTTGGTGAAGTGGACCGGTGGCAACATTAGCGGTCGTGATCCGGAGACGGGCTATGTGGTCATCAAGCCGTCCGGTGTGCGGTATGAGGCGCTCAAGCCGTCGGATATGGTCATCATGGACCTTGAGGGCAAGCTCATTGAGGGCGCTCTCAAACCCTCATCGGACACAGCCAGCCATCTCTACATCTACCGGCAGCGACCAGACGTTATGGGGATTGTGCACACACACTCGCCCTACGCCACGGCCTTCGCTGCTGTAGGGAAGCCGATCCCCGTCTGTCTGACAGCGATGGCGGACGAGTTCGGCGGCCCGATTCCTGTCGGGGATTTCGCGCTGATCGGTGGTGAGGCGATCGGTGAAGTCGTAGTCGAAGCGATCGGTACATCGTGCGCAGTTTTGCTCAAGCAACATGGTGTTTTCACGATAGGGGCGAGCCCAACGGCCGCTGTGAAGGCAGCTGTGATGACAGAGGACGTCGCCAAGACTGTCTGGTTGGCGATGCAAATCGGCCAGGTGGAGGTGATCTCACCCGATGATGTGGAGAGCCTCCATCATCGGTACACCCATGTCTATGGACAGTGAGTTCGTGTCCGAAACTCTCCGTTCCCGGATGCTTCGGAGTGCACAGAATGTGTGCCTGGAGAGCTGTCTGAGCTGTGCCAGCCGTTCCGGAGGTCTGAAATGGCTGGCACAATCTATTCCTGCGGAGGTGGTGTAGAGAGATGGCCAAGATCACGGTGGTAGGGAGTGCCAACATCGATCTGGTGGTGCGCACGCCGCGGATGCCCGTGAAGGGCGAGACCATCCTCGGTGGACCGTTCTTTTCCGGCCCCGGCGGCAAGGGCGCCAACCAGGCGGTTGGGGCTGCGCGGCTGGGTGGTGATGTGACGATGGTTGCCCGATTGGGTCAGGATCAGTTTGGTGACACGGCAGCCGGCAATCTCCGACAGGAGGGTATCCGTCTGGATTGTGTCTATCGATCCGTAGATGCTCACACCGGTATCGCGTCGATCCTCGTTGACAGCGCGGGCGAGAACATGATTGTCGTTGCATCGGGGGCCAATGCTGAGCTGAGTCCGGCTGACGTTGAGTCCAGCGCCGATGCGATTATGGCGGCAGATGTCATACTGGTGCAACTCGAGTCCCCAATGGCAACTGTGCAGCGCGCGGTTGAGATCGCCCACCAGGCTGGGGTGACGGTGCTCTTGAATCCGGCCCCGGGTCGGCCCCTGGCTGATGCGTTGCTGCGGCAGGTCGATGTGTTGACGCCAAATCAGACCGAGGCGCAGATCATCACGGGGCTGGTCGCGGGCACGCCGGCAGAAGCTGAGATCGCGGCCCGGGCGCTCCTGAAGAAAGGCGTCGGTATTGTGATCATCACGCTCGGCGCTGCGGGCGCTCTGGTGGTAACCGCCACCAGAGCGGAGCACGTGGCAGGTTTCACCGTTGATGCTGTGGACACAACAGGCGCAGGTGATGCGTTCAACGGGGCCCTCGCGGTGGCACTGTCCGAAAGGCAGCCCTTGGCGCGTGCCGTGACCTTTGCCAACGCTGTGGCTGCACTGCAGGTGGCGCGTCAGGGCGCTGCGGCTGCCATGCCGCGGCGGAGCGAGGTCGAAGCGTTTCTGTTGGGAGCTGGCTGAGAGAGGGATCTGCGGGAGGGAACTCCATGGACGCGCTGGCAGCAATTCGGAAGCGACGCAGTGTGCGGGCTTACACCGGCGATCCAGTGCCGCGAGCCGATCTGGAGACCATCGTGGATGCCGGCCGGTTGGCAGCGACCGGGTTCAACCGCCAGCCGTGGGACTTCATCGTAGTCACCGACGCTGCCATCATCGATCAGCTCACGGTTGCTGCGTCGTGGATGGCGCAGGCCGGGGCTATCATCGCTTTGGTGGTGGATCCTACTGCCGAGTACTGGCTGGAGGATGCAGCGGCGGCTGCGGAGAACATGTTGGTCGCGGCAACCGCGTTGGGATACGGCTCGTGCTGGCTGGAGGGCCGCACCAAGCGACATGAGGCCGAGCTCAAAGCTCTGCTGCGCGTGCCCGAGGCCAAACGGCTGCTGACGTTAGTGCCGATTGGGGTGCCTGTGAGCTGGCCCACTCACGAGAAGCGATCACTCGACGAGGTCATTCATTGGGAAACTTACTGAGATCGGAGCTGGGTATGGCTGACTCTCCCGTGGCGTTCGATACGTTGGTGCAGGGGTTTCGGAGGCTGGGTCTCGAACCGGGGATGGGGCTGATGGTCCACTCTTCGCTGCGCAGTTTCGGCCACGTTGAGGGAGGGGGCGCAACGGTGGTCGATGCGCTGATGGAGGTGCTCACACCGTCGGGGACACTGCTCATGCCGTCGTTCAACCATGGGGCCCCCTTTGTAGCGGACGGGCCGGGCGTTTATGATCCCCGGAAGACGCCCACCATCAATGGTGCTATCCCCGATGACTTCTGGCGGCGACCCGGGGTCGCTCGCAGTCTGAACCCCACACATCCCTTCGCTGCATGGGGGAAGCATGCGGTGCGCTACACAGCTGAGCATCATCGTACGCTGACCATGGGACCGGCATCGCCTCTGGGCTTGCTGCATCAGGATGACGGTTACGAGCTGCTCCTGGGCGTCGACTACACGAGCAATACTTTCCACCACGTGGTGGAGATGTCGTCCAGTGTACCGTGCCTCGGACAGCGTACAGAAGCCTATCCCGTGATCCTGCCCGATGGGCGGCGGGTAAGAGGACGCACGTGGGGGTGGCGACGACGCAGTTGCCCGTTTACCGACAGCAACCGCTACGCAGATCGGATGCAGGATAAGCATCGTGTGGCGACCATCGGACAGTGTCGCGCCGTGCTCTACCGGCTGCAGGATTGCTTTGGAGTCGTGGCCGAGATCCTGGCTCACGGGAGAGATGGATTCCCGGCTTGCTGTGGATGCTCTATTCGCCCACGTCGCGTCTCACAGACAACGGCCTCGGATTGGAACCCGATTGCCGGCTGCCTTCTGCCTGATTCTGATGCGCTCACCTACTAGGAGGGTGTATGTCCGAGCTTCGTGTTGAGACGTTGGTGATGCCGGCGGCCGAGGTCGGTCCTGAGAATCCACTTCCCCCTTTGAAGTCGGTGGGCGAAATTCACGCCGTTGATCAGGCCAGTTCCGGTATCCCGGCGGAGATGCTGCGCAACATAGCCTATGGCCGCGTGGCCAGCCTTCTGCCCTACACGATGCAGGACCGATACACACGTGAGCGTACCTCACGTGACTTCCGGGTAGCGATTCTGGAAAATGAAATACTGCGGGCGACGTTCCTTTTGGAGGTTGGGGGGCGTCTTTGGTCCCTGTACCACAAGCCTTCCGGGCGCGAATTACTGGAAGTGAACCCTGTGTTCCAGCCGGCGAACCTGGCGCTGCGTAATGCCTGGTTCAGCGGCGGGGTAGAGTGGAACATCGGTACGACAGGACATTCGCCGTTCACTTGTTCTTCTCTCTTTGCCGCGCGTGTAGAGACGCCTGAGGGTATGCCCATCTTACGGCTGTACGAGTGGGAACGGCTCAGGCAGGTGCCCTTCCAGATTGATGCCTATCTGCCGGACGGCTCTCCCGTGCTTTTCGTGAGCGTGCGTATCACCAATCCGCACCAGGAGACTGTGCCGATGTATTGGTGGTCCAATATCGCAGTGCCGGAGACACCACGGACGCGCGTTATCACACCTTCCTCAGCCGCATACAGCTTTGGGTACGGTGGAGTGGGCCTGGCCAAGGTCCCTGTCCCCGTACTCGACGGGGTAGACATCTCGTATCCGACGAACATACGGCGGGCTGCGGATTTCTTCTTCCACATACCCGACGGTACACGTCCCTGGATTACGGCTTTGGACGAGGAGGGGCGTGGCCTGGTTCAGGTCTCGACCGCACGTCTCAAGGGGCGCAAGTTGTTCCTATGGGGAGCGGGTGAGGGCGGCAGGCGGTGGCAGACGTTTCTCTCGGAACCTGGGCATGCCTACATCGAGATTCAGGCCGGCTTGGCCCGCACGCAGCTGGAGCATCTAGCGATGCCGGCTCGGAGTGAATGGACGTGGATTGAGGCCTATGGTCTGATGAAAGCTGATCCGGCGATCGTCCATGGTTCGGACTGGCAGCGTGCGAGCGATAGTATCGCGCAGCGTACGGAGGTACTGATACCGGAGGTGATGCTCCAACAGGAATTGGCCCGCTCTTCGCGGCGGTTTGACCAGCCACCGGTTGATATGATACAGCGCGGCTCGGGATGGGGGGCATTGGCACTGCTTGCCCGGCAGCGTCAGGGACGCCCCGCATTTTGTTCGGAGGGTCTTGTCTTTGATCGGACCTCGCTGGGTGAGGCGCAGCAGCCGTGGGTGTCGCTGCTGGAGACAGGACTGATGCCGGTCGCGGATCCCCTTGATGAAGTGGTCGGCTATGTGGTGGATTCGACGTGGCGCGATCGGCTGGAGCAGGCTGTCCGCAATGACGCAGATAACTGGCTCCAGTGGCTGCATCTGGGTGTGATGCGTTATCACGCCGGTGACCAGTCTGGGGCGCGGGATGCCTGGTATCGGTCGATGGCTCGGACGGGCAATCCCTGGGCTGCACGGAACCTGGCTGTGTTGGCTTGTGATGAGGGATTGGCGGATGAAGCTGTGGCCTACTACACCGCAGCGCTGGCGCACATTCCCGGTCATCTACCGCTGGTGATCGAATCGGGTCGCCGATTGCTCTCACTCGGTCGTGCAAAAGAGTGGCTGACTTTGGTGGAGGCATTGCCGCCCAGCGTTCGTCGGGTTGGCCGGGTGCGCCTCTTGGAGGGTCGGGCGGCGCTTGAGACCGGTGATCTCGACCGCGTGGCTGTGCTGTTTGACGGCACCCTGGTTGTGGATGATCTGCGGGAAGGAGAGCGTTCGCTTTCAGAGCTTTGGTTCGAATATCACGCCCGGCGGCTTAGCCGTGACGAGGGACTGCCGATCGATGATGCGCTACGGGCTCGGGTACGCCGAGACATTCCCGTGCCCGTATTCCTGGATTTCCGGATGTCGGGAGAGAAATAGCAGGGAGTCGTCGCGTCTCCTTTTTGGGTTACGGGCTGTGACGTCTAGTCGACTGTTGCGCGCCGTGCCCCAAAGTCGATGGCGATAAGGTAGACCTGCGCTGCCTGGGTGGCGGTCGCGTCAGTGGTTGCCTCAATCAGCAGACCGTTCGTGGTCTTCTGGATCTCCAGGGTCGCACCGGCGGCAGGCTCCCACGGCCAGCCTGCCGCTGAGATCCACAGGCTATGGTTGCACCACGTCGCGCCCATTCGGCCTGTGGGCAGTATGTATCCCTCGGGTACAGCCAATCCACTACACGTCGCTGGCTGTTCATTGGGTGGTATGCCTTCCGCGCAGGCGTGGGTGGTGACGGTTGCCTCATAGGTGTTGGCGTCCTTGCCGTCGAGTACGTAGATCTTGTCGGTATCATCTCTTAGGATCATAAGGCTGCGGAAGCGAAGCTGCGGGTCGTCCTGATCTACATTCTGCCGGAATATCTGGACCTGTCCTGAGACTGTTACGATCGGGCTGGTGGCACAGAGAACCTGGATACCCAATGCAGTTGCCTGATTTATCACGGAGTGGAAGCGGTCATCGAGCGCGCCACACGTGGAGGATGTCTCGCCCGTTGAGGTGACTCTGGCTGTCGCGGTCACGAGAGGGGTGTGCGTCGGCTGCGGCGTGGGTGTGGGCGGCGGGGCCTCTCTCACAATGATCTCCACGAAGAGAACCGCACCGAAGAGCCGACCGTCCGGGGTTTGCAGGCGCCAGGAGCTCTCATATTCTCCGGGCTTTGCCGGCGTGGTCAGTTCAACGGATATGATGATGTCTCGCTCCGGGCTTGTCTGTGAGACCGGTATCTGCTGGGGGCCGGGAAGTGGGTCGCCGGCGATGCGTACGAGTGCGGTGCCGGTCGGCCAACTGCAATCGCCGGTGTTGCGCACCTGCCACGTCTTCTTGAACTTGGTGTTGGGGGCCAGACGCGTGCCGTCGGTCAAGCTGAGGTCGCCGACGAAAGCTGCATCAATGGTATCTGTTGCGGGATCGCATACCTTGTATACCAGTGTTGGAAGCACTACCGGCCGCGGTGTTGGTGATGACTTGGGAGCAGCAACTGTCTCTGTTCGCTGTGCCGGCACCGTGATCGCAGTGCTGGTAGCGGGGCTCTCCACTGAAGCCGGCTCGGCCAGGGGGGTGGGTGTTTCCGTCGGTATCAGCGGCTCCCGGGGCGTAGAGGTACCAGCAGGTGCACAGGCAGTCACCCATAACAGCAGCAGCAAGAGCCACTTTTCGCCGCGGCATCTGGAGAGAAATCGTTTCGGTTGCATATGGGCAGTGTCCTGTCAACGACAAGATGGCTCAGGGACTGATACTGCCCACTATACCCAGAACGTGCAGCTTGTCCAAAGCATGTCAACTTTGGTTTGATCCGTACCCTCTATGCTGAGATTGAGATCGCTGGTGGTGCTGTCGCCTGCCTTCTGGAAGGCACAGACAGGTCTGTACTGGTTTTTTCGTGTTCTCGTTGTACCAGCAACCAGATAGCGAGGCCGCCGACTACGGAGAGAACGCCTCCGCTGAATAGACCGAGAAAACTTAGTGTCTGGTTTGTCTTCGTTGCACGGGTCTCATACTGTCGCCAGGCTTCTGCCACGAGATCCTGATTGAGCTGTTCTACAAAGGCCCGGGTAGGGTGCAAGGGCGGCAACACGCTGACGACAGCCCGCTCGATTGCACGCTGTTCTCTGAGTGGAACGTAGTCCTGTAGCACCACATACTTCTTGGTACTTCTATTGAACATCCTCGGCTCCTTCGCTCATAGCTCGCTTCAGGCTGATCAGGGTTCGATGATAGAGCGCTTTGATGGCACCTTCTGTGCGTCCCAGTATCTCGGCGATCTCTGCATTGGACATATGGTCCACGAATTTCAGGACAATGAGTGTCTTGCGGTCCTCCGGCAGTGATTGGATAACGTCCAACAGCTTCTGCTGTGTCTCCGCCGTCGATACCCAGGCTTCGGGTGAGACGATGCTCGAGACCAGCAGTGGCGCATCCTCAACATCAGTCGAGACGGTTGGGCGGTTCTGACGATCTCTGTACCAGTTGACCACCAGGTTGTGGGCAATCCGGAAGAGCCAGGCCTGGAATGGCGCTCCTGTCTCCCGGTAGCTCTGCAGACTTCGCAGGGCTCGGTAGAAGGTTCGTGACGTTAGGTCTTCGGCCTCAGTCCGACTTGAGGTGTGACGATAGTGGTAGTTGTAGATGCGGGCGACGTATTTTTCGTAGAGTTCACCGAAGGCTTCCGGATTGACCTTGGCTGCAATCACCAGGTCACGCTCATTATCATAGCTCATAGGATCCCCTGGATGGCTGGTTAGAGGTTCGGACGGCCACATTGGGCCCCCCGACCACGATGTGCCAAGTCGAAGTATAGCATATCCTGTAGCCGATCTCAGGGCAATTGTCTGAGTAGGTAAGGTTCCACAATGTACAACACGGGTCTGCTGAGAAAGTTGCGCTGAGTTTCGCTATTTGGCGCAAGGTTAGTGAATGGTTGCTATTGCAGGGTCGGCGATATAATATGGTTGGCTAAGTATTTCCTTGGATTATCGGCTGATGACGGTTCACCGCAGGAATGAGCTCGCTGCGGCGTTGTTTGGGAGTCGGAAGGGAGCGCCTCGATGGAGCGTGTGCCAGGAATTGACATCTCACGTTGGCAGGGCGAGGTAGATTGGCAGAAGGTCAAAGCCGCAGGTTATCGCTTTGCATTCGTCCGCGCCACGATCGGCGACTTCTATACTGACCCGCGATTCTACGCAAACTGGAGCGGCGCTCAGGATGCCGGTATCTTGGTCTCTGCCTATCACGTGGTCACCCCCAACAAGCCGGCTGAAAGCCAAATCGCCAATTTCTTCGCTGTGCTCGATGGCCGAGTTTCTGATCTCCCATTGGTCGTAGATGTTGAGCGTGACGATGGCGCAGAGTTGACCGAGATCACACAATGCCTCAGGGAGTGCCTCCAGGCTGTTCTGGCCCGCGATGGTCGCGTGCCCATCATCTATACCGCACGCTGGTGTTGGCACCGCTATGTACTGACCTCGGCTGAGTGGCAGACCCATGATCTATGGATTGCCAGCTACACCACGGATCCAGTCCTGCCAAGGGATTGGTCCACGTGGCGCTTTTGGCAATATTCAGAACGGGGCCAGGTGTCTGGCATCAGCGCTGCGACCGACTTGAACTGGTTTGACGGTACGTATGAGGATCTGCTTGCCTATGCCGGGAGTGATGGTGAGGTCCCCGAGATACCGAATACCGGGTGGCGGCTACGCGTCACAACCTCAAAGCTCAACGTTCGTAGTGGACCAGGCACCGATTTCGAGGATATCGGCGACCTCCATGAAGGAGATGTGATCGACATTCTGACCCTATCTGGTGAGGACGTGTGGGTCGAGTTTGAGCCCGGCAAATGGGCCGCTGTTGCACTAGAGGGCGAACGCTATCTGGAACCGGAACCCAGCGAATCGGTGCACGAAGGATCGGACACGGAGCAATAGACAGAGGGGGGCATTGGGTCTGAATGCCAGATGGAGAGACAGCAACAAGAGTCGGCAACGCTGAGTACAAGGGGGCAGAGGCGCGCCTTCTGGGTGGGACCGCTTCTGAGGTGCAGGAATCTTTGCGGGCAGCGATCGGTGAGTAGGCTGAGCCCCCGAACACTGGAAAGCCTTTCACACCTGCCGCCTATTGCATGTATCGGATTACCCGTGTACAATGTTATTATGGGAGTGTTACAGACGCGCACGATCGTCAGACGTAGGCTCAGCACAACCATCCTGGTGGCAGCTATCGTTATCGGGGTGTTGGGGCTACTTCTGCCTGTTCCTCTCTTGGCTCGCTTTATGCCGGATGGCGCACCGGATGATGCCCGCGGACGTTATTTCGAAGAGACCGGTTTCTGGGTGACCGGCAGCTTCCTCGATTACTTTGAGGCCAATGGGGAACTAGAGATCTTTGGGTACCCGATTTCCTCACCTTACAACGAGAACGGCCTCCTCGTCCAGTATTTCCAGAAGGCCCGTATGGAGTGGCACGCTCTGAACCCGGAACCCTATCAACTTCAGTTGGGGCTTCTCGGGGATGAGCTGGGTTTCCGCCAAGATCCCGTGGCGCCACCGGTCTCGGTGGGCAAGGTCTATTTCTCCGAAACGGGGCACATCGTCACTTACATGTTTCTGAGGTATTTCGACGCCTATGGTGGTGTGGAGTTCTTCGGATACCCTATCAGCGAGATGCTGCTCGAGAACCAGAAGGTCGTGCAGTACTTCCAGCGCATGAAGCTCATCTGGGATCCTGCGACCTCGCAGATGGCCGTCGGGGACCTCGGGGAAATCTACGTGAATGCACATCGCGGCACGATTCCCTCTGATGTTCTGGAGCCTGCTTCTTACAGGTATGGTAGCAAGGGTGTTCAGGACCTCTGTGTGGCCATCGGTATGTCAAACTCAATGGTGGGGCAGGATGCGGGGCAGAATGTGACCGTTGTCGTGCTCGATGAGTGGCTCGACGAGCCGGTACCCGATGCGACTGTGAAGCTCACGGTGAGTGATGACTCCGGTCAAGAGTTTTCGGAACTCACGCGGATTCTGAGGACCGACGGCGATGGACGTCTGGAAGCCTATTTGCCACTTGATGGCATCCGGCGGGGCACCTGGCTGGTCCTGCAGGTGGAAACTGCCCTGGGCGCCGCGCGAGAGGTGCAGAGGGAGTTCTTCCTCGTCTGGTGGTAGATGACGCGGTGGTGCCGCGGCCGGTGCGAACGTGTCTGGAATAACACAACGCGGACTTGAAGAGTCCGTGTTGCTCTGTGTTACCCAAAGCTACGTCTGCGGCTGTCCACCTCGAACGCCCCAGCCTCAAGCGCTCCTTGAGGTAGGTGGAACCAAGACTGCTTGGGCGCTGCCACTCCACCGGCAAGGCATCCCGGAAGTTGCCACACGTGTTACCGCATGATGTAGCTTCTGCATCCTGGTCACGTGGTCGCGGTCTGTCTTTCGTGTCATCCCGATGGCTCCCGAAGCACTTAGCGCTAATCGGGTTCTGAAGAGAAGACGTAGCCGATGCCGCGCACATTCAGGACATACCGGGGGTTCTCCGGCGTGGGCTCCAGTTTGCGCCTGAGCCTCCGAATGTGAACGCGTACGATTGAGCGTGCGCCCCAGGCATCAGTTTCGTATCCTTGGGCGCACTTGACGAGTTCTTGTGGCGAGCAGACCTCGTCGACACGGTTCATCAGGCACTCAAGCAGCCGGAACTCCGTCGGCGTCAGGTCTACCGGATTACCTCGGTAGGTGACCATATGCTTGGCCCTGTCCAGGGTGACCTCGTCGACGATAATGCGATCATCAGCGGATTTCACCTCGATCTCCAGATCTTCGAGGTTATCTGTCTTAACCAGCTCCTGAAGCGTGTTCTGGAGTTGGGCCACGAGCGTG
>Ga0209121_10005995_pt1 | contig 10806 bp, 10 predicted proteins | sample Cruoilmetagenom3_FD_187292 | JGI IMG/M metagenome (GOLD analysis project Ga0209121, IMG submission 187292) | Oil polluted marine microbial communities from Coal Oil Point, Santa Barbara, California, USA - Sample 3 (SPAdes) (version 2) | ecosystem: Environmental > Aquatic > Marine > Oil seeps ...
GCTATCCAATTCTTTATAGCGAAAGGCGGAAATTGGCTGGCGTTGGCGGTAGACAAGATTTTCCACCAACGATAGCCGCTGATGGATTTTCTCCGATGTCCAGCGAATTTCGTGACGCATAGTTTTAACTTAGACCTCAGGTATTATTATACTTGGGGTCTTTGGCTTAGTCACCGATTGCGATCGTGCTCTCGGGATCGAAGAAGCGCAACGATTCTTGTTTGAAATTTAGATAAATAGTTTCGCCCATCTCCATTTTGGGTAGAGCGGGAGCAACTATTTTGATGATCCTCTCGCCCAGTTTAAAGGCAATGACCTGATGCGATCCTTGCGGTTCAACGACAAGCGCCGTTGTATCAAGAATGGATTTCCACTTATCGATTTCCAGGGAAACACCATCGGTATGGCCAACTTGATAATGAAAAATACTGACTGCCCTTTTATGGGTCATAACATTTAATTAATTAAGATATATCATTAAGAATAAGAGGTCCCGTCATTTAGAACGCTACAGCATCTAGCTTCATAGATTTTATCAGAACTTTCGGTAGGTCTTATTAGCACAATAAAGCTCCGGCAGATTAGTCGCTTGCGCAAAACTCCCCAGAGGGAGGTAAAGTATCAACACCTTGGCACCAAGCTTTTGAAGGATGAGCCAAGATCATCGATTATTTACCAACTCTGGGAGTTGGTTGAGTGACTCGCATAATCAAAGTCAATGGGAGCGTTATCCAATGAGCCGAAATCCCATGCTCAGAGATAGACGCGGCACCCCATTTTCGAGGCTATACGGCAGTCCACTGTTTGCCAGCCCCGTAAATATTTATTAGCGTTCGTACCTGCCCGTCGGTTACCCTTTTACACCTCCAGCGGTTAATCCTTCTGTCAGGTAACGTTCCAATGCCAGGAAAAGTAAGACAATCGGTATAGTCATAATAGTAGATGCAGCCATAACTACATGTGGCCGCGGGCTGGGATCGTTGAAGATTGTGTTAATCTTGATCGGCATGGTGAACATCGCGTGGTCATTCAAGAATACTAATGCATATAGAAACTCATTCCAGGCGATCATAAAAGTGTAGATACTAACGGACACCAGGGCAGGGATGGACAGCGGTAAGGTAACTCGCCAGATGACCCCAAGGCGACTGCACCCATCTATCAGTGCTGCTTGCTCAATTTCATCAGGAATTGTGCGAAAGTAGTTGGTCAACATATAGAGAGCGACCGGTATTGTTTGAGCCAGATAGGTGAAGATCAATACGCCCAGGTTGTCTTGAACGTCAAATCCAAGCCGGTCGCCGATTTGCGCTAACATGGCAAAAAGTGGAATAATGAGCAATACCCCAGGGAAAAGATAGACCAACAATATGCCGTTGAGAAGTGCATTTTTCCCCTTGAAGCGTAAGCGAGCAATAGCATAGGAGCCAAAGATGGCCAGAATTACCGCAATAATCGCTGTTGGAATGGAAACTTTCAGGGTATTAATGATATTCAATCCAAATTTCTGGTAGCTGGGGTTATCAGGATTGAACAACTCGTCGTACGCGTCCAGGCGAATTGCACTAGGGATGTAAACAGGTTCACGTCCGCCAATTTCAGCTCGGGTTTTAAAGGATGAACTTACCATCCAGTAAAATGGAAACAGGATACTGGTCAGGAAAAAGATCATTGTGGCAGCAAAAATGAAGCGCGGCCATGTGATCCAGTCTGCCAGGTGCCCGATAAAGTTTTTTCGTTCGGTGCTCATATCTATTCCTCGACTTTTTTCATCACTATAGCGACATAAAAGGCCATAAAGACAGCCACTATCATAAGTAAGATCATAGCTGTCGCGGCACCGCGTCCGAAGTCAAACATTTGGAAGCTGAATTGATAAGTCAATACCGGAAGCACTCTCGTTCCAAAACCACCCCCTGTAAGCAGGTATATATCATCAAATTTGTTGAATGTCCACATCAGCCGCAAAAGAAAAATCGCCCCAAGTACATAACGTAATTCAGCAAGAGTAATATGCTTGAATTTCTGAATAGTATTGGCTCCATCGACCTCAGCTGCCTCGTAGAGTGTATTGTCTATGGCTTGTAACCTGGCAAGGATCATTAGCATCGCAAACGGAAAGTAACGCCAGGCCTGTATAAAGATCACCAACGCCAGGGCTAAACCACGAGTGGCAAGATATGCTTGAGGTGCATCGATGAGACCCAGGCGCATGAGAATATCATTGAGTACTCCCGAAGGTCGAGGATCTAAAATCCATTTCCAGACAAAAGCAACGCTCACAATAGGAGCAACATAAGGGAACAAGAAGATTGCCCGGGTCAATCCGCGTCCGCGGAATGGACGATTCAGCAGCAATGATGCAATCAGTCCAACGGCGATTGTCAGGATTGTGGAAGCGAAAGAGTAGACCACACTGGTGACTGCAGCCCCCCAGTTTTGAACATCCTGGAATTTGAATGCGAAATCATTGAACACCTTGCTGTAGTTTTCAAACCCAACAAATGGAGCATGAAAAACATCGTTGAGGTTATGAAGCCCTACGTCATGAAAGCTAACCCAAATGCTAAAAATGGCTGGAAATATAATTAATCCGAATACGATCAGAGCTGTTGGAGAGATCAATGACCAAGCCAACCGAGCCTCGCGCGCCCGCGAAGAGTTCCATCTCTGCTTAGTTAATAAAGACATAATATTTCCCTTCCTCTTACTGTATGGTCGTTAAAACTGACGGGGGTGTAGCTGCTAGCAGCTACACCCCGGAAGAGCTTATATTCTACTCACTGCGTTCAGCGTATAGTAGTTCAACTTGTTCTTGTAACCATTCGGCAGCTGTCTCGGGAGTCATTGTTCCTTCAAGAGCTATATTGCTGATAGCTATCGGAATCAGCAAACGACTTTCGATATCACCAACTACAGCACGTTGAACAACGCCATAATCAGGCCGGAAGAGCCAGCGCTGCATGGTATCAAAACCATTGGCAATTTGGCTAAGGGTTTCTTCAGAGTAGGAAGCAAAGTAATCACTGAGAGTTCCCCATTCAGCAACAGCACTTTTTAGTACCGGCACTTTGCCAAGGGGAGCCGTCGCAAGGACGTCAATGTAGTTTTGGCCAGTCATGAAGAATTTGACGACTTCTTGGGCCATAGGATCTGCTCCCTCAAGAATACCCAGGGTCACTAACTGACCGTAGGAAGCGGAGCCATTCGGTCCTTCCATCATCGGAGCGAAACCAGTGAGGGCTGCCAGATCATCTATGAGCTCGACTTGACCGCCACCCTCCATTCCGGAACCTTCAACCAAGTCATCCATGATATAGGTGCTATAAAACAGCATGCCGGACTGACCAAGTTCATAAGACTCACGCGCACCACGCCAGTATTGCGGGCCGGGCATGGCACAGCGTTGTAGATCTGCATAGAAACGCAGTGCCTCGATCATCTCAGGTGTGTCCATGGTAACGTTGCCATCTGCATCAAAGGGCCAGGCATCATTAGAAATAGCAACCTGCTCGAAGACCTGGTGAGGGTAATTTTGTCCGGGATCAGTTCCCAACGTGAGGGCGTATAGTAAATCGCCCGAACCCGGAATTGCATCACAAGCAGCATTAATGTCATCCCAGGTTAAGGGGGCATTCAACCCAAGGTCAGAGAATGTGTCATTTCGGTACCAGATAGCCTGAATCCAGCCATCGTAGGGAACAGCAGCGTATTTCCCGCTGGCTGGGTCAACAACCATTGCCAGTGGGCCAGCGCGGAAATCATCTTCGCCAATGCTCTGGATTGTAGCAACTGCGGCGTCCATGTCCAGGATGCCATCGGCAGCAAACACCGAAACACGCTCAATACCCATACGGACAATATCGGGTAAGCGGTTAGCTGCTTGAGCTGTGGCGATACGCTGGGCGACACCAGCTTCTTCAATAGCAACGATACGCAGATCAATCTCAGGATGTTCCACCATGAAGGCTTCTGCAATTGCTTCGTAGGCCATGACGCGATCTTCCTCGTTGTCCGTGGTCCAGAATTCAATGACAGTTTTGTCCTCAACAATTGCTTCTGGCGGCGCAGGTTGGCAAGCAGAAAGTATTAATGTTGCCAGAAGGGTGAGAAGCATTAACTTCGAAAACTTTTTCATTTTTCTATCTCCTTTTCATATTAGTTTGTTGGAATTCGATTTCATAACTTTTTTTACTGAATTGATTAAATTTCAATAGTACCTCCTTAACTGACTTTTTGCCTTTTCTCCGGTAAGCATCCACAAGATTGTCGGATGACAAGTGAAGGTTTTAATATGATTTGCTTATCCTCTATAGCTTCATTTTTTATAAGTTTTATGAGCATCTCGCAAACCATTCCCCCAATTATGTGGACGGGTTGATTTACTGTTGTCAGTGGCGGATGGGAATGTTCTGCCATAGGAGTATCGTCGAAACCTGTAATCGCAATATCGCTTCCAACAACAAGATCCCGCTCCTGTACAGCACTCATGGCACCAAAAGCCATTAAATCATTACATGCCACAATCGCGGTGGGCGGAACGGGCAAGTCCAGCAGAATACTCCCTTGTTCATATCCACTGGCATGTGTAAGGTCACCAATTCTGATGTATTCGTCACTTAATTTAACCCCATATCGCGCCAGACCGGTTCGTAGACCATTCAATCTTTGGGTCGAAAATGCCAATTCGGGGTCTGGAGCAATGCACGCGATGCGAGAATGTCCTTGTCGAACAAGATGCTCTGCAATTAAACGCATCCCATAATTACCATCCTCATCCACCAGAGGAAAGTTCACAGGTTTGTCAGTGCGTCCAAAAACCGTAAAAGGGACCCCCCTGTCTAGAAGATAATCAATCCGAGTGTCTTTACGTCGAGTACGAACAATAATAAAACCGTCGACTCGACGGCTATCTACCAGTTTTTTGTATGCATCAAGCTCTTGCTCACCGGGTGGTTGGGTAGAAACTAATAAGTCGTATCCCATTTCAGCAGCTTTGTTTCCGATACCTGCCAATAATTCGCTGAAGAATGGATCAGAAAATCGAGGCCCAAATGTAGGTAAAACCAGACCGATGGTATCGGTCTGTTGTTTTTGGAGTCGTTGCGCCAAACTGCTGGGGGTGTAACCCATTTCAACTGCTGTCTGCTTGACTAAGGTTTTGGTTTCAGCGCTGACATCATCATAATCATGCAAAGCACGCGAAACTGTAGTTATTGAACGCCCCACTTTTTCGGCGACATCTTTAAGAGTAACTGGCAATGAGAGTTATTCCTTGACTAGGGAGTCTTGTCTACCAGATATCCAAAACGTTTCGGATTACTCTTATTATAGCCCAAAACGTTTTGGGAGTCAAGGAATTCATGTGCGTTACCCAGAACATACTATTGCCCGGGATGTAAATACTAAGGGAAGAACTATCGACTGATATATATCTGAACTTAATCAGTTTTTAGCGTACTTGTTTAAAATTCACCAGGATCAAGTTTTCCTGACAGGATTCCGAAGTCTTCAGATAGTTCCTGCTGGAAAGCGGCAAACCTGAGGGATCCTCCAATTGTATCCAGAGGGTATCTTCGCATGCCAGCCTTGGATTCTCAAGTATGAATTCATATCCTGATTCCCCATAGATTTCTGCTGAACCGGTGAGCGTATAAAAATCAACTTCATACTGTCCCAATGTCCCGCCCAAGTGTACTGTCAGCCCAGTCACTGGCGCATCCCGAAGGTCCCACACCTGACCACCGATAATGAGCGACTCACAGTCCAATTCCGGATGCAGCAAGTCATTACTCAAAGCCTGCGGACTGCCCTTTAAAACAAAGGGCATCGGTTTTTCTGTCGCTGTCGGCGTAAATGTGGGCGTTGCCGTAGGAGTTGCGCTTGGTCTTATTGTCGGTGTGGATGTGTTTGTGCATGTGACAGTCGGACTGGGCGTTAAGCTCACGATACTTGTTGGCGTCGGTGTAATTTTCACAAACGGACCAATCTGGTTCAAGCCCAAGACCCAGAAGAACAAAACCAAAATGACACCCGACAAGACCACATACAGAAAAATCTTCCATAGAGGAGGACGCTTTCGATGTGCCATGCTCTGGATCTTGACGGGCTCTTCAGCAGGCAGATTGCGTTTTACGGGGGGGACATATTTTTTAGAAGCCATAGTTATTTGATAAAGATCTGGATATCACTTTGATCGTGTTGGCTCTGCAGCCATGCTTTGAGGGCTTGTCGCTGCATAGCTAATTTGGCATCCGTTGTAAGCTTATGCTCCATATCATGCTCCAAAACCAGCACAATATGGAAACCCAGGTCACTCTCAATGATCTGCGAATGTTCACCCACCGCAAGTGTGAAGGCTGCTTCTTCAACCGCGGGGACGTTCAAATATCCGCGCGGGAACCAACCCAGTTCTCCACCCGTGATGGGATCATAAGTCCAGGCGAGATGGTTGAAATCTGTCCCAGAATTCAAACTCGTTAAAGCAGATCGCGCACCTTCGCTGGTATAAGCAAATATTTGTTGGGCATGTACCTGTTCAACCGCATCAGGTATAGAAGCAATTATTTGATCGCGCTGCCAGGTCGCAGCAATTACCAGGCGCATGGCAGCCTCAAATGCCGCTGAATCATAGCCTTGTTCAGTTTGCCAGATGGCTAAAGCCTCCTCGCCGCCCATCTCAGCAGCCAAATCACTAATTCTCTGAGCCAGGAGTTCATCCGAGACATCAAAACCAGCCTCGTGAGCAGCCTGAGCGAGTAAGGTCTGATCAATAAGATCGTTCAAAACAATAGTCCGCACTTCTGCGTCGCTGGGTAAGCTCTCACCAAGACTCTCAATCGCCTGTTTGTATCGAGCAACTTCACCTTCATAAAAAGCTAAAGGTATACCCACACCGTTTACCAGCGCGGCTAACGGTTCATTGGTAGCTGTTGGTATCTCAGGGCTTGTGGTCAGACTTGGTTCGGCAGGGCTTGGACTGGTAGTGCTGGTATTTTGCCCATTACAGCCAGTTAAGCCCCAGGAAGAAATTAAGATGCTAACTACAAGTAAGCCTATCCATAAACGCTTATCTCTAAAGATCATGTCCTTCATTATACCTGCTGATGCAAAAAATACCACCCAAATATAAAAAAAGAGGACGGGTTGTGCCCGTCCTCGCTGTTGAAAATTTTACTTCTAGTACCCCATACCGCCGCCGGGTGGCATTGGTGGCATTGGTGCTTCTTTCTCGGGGATGTCGGTAATCAAAGCCTCAGTGGTCAGGATCATAGCAGCAATGGAAGCTGCATTCTCGAGAGCGCCGCGTGTCACCTTCGCAGGATCGATCACGCCGCCTTCAACCATGTCAACATACTCTTCAGTGAGCACGTTATAGCCTATGCGATTGTTCTTGCTGGCAGCTTGCTTCTGGCGCACATTCGCAACGATCACAGAGCCATCTTTACCAGCATTCTCAGCGATCTTGCGCATCGGGATTTCAAGTGCGTTGCGAACAATATTGACGCCGATCTGTGCATCCTCATTATCCATCTTCAACTTCGCAATATCCTTCATGGCATTGATCAATGCAACCCCACCGCCAGGGACAATACCTTCTTCAACTGCAGCACGAGTCGCAGAAAGGGCATCTTCAACACGATGTTTCTTTTCTTTCAGCTCGGTCTCAGTTGCAGCACCCACACGGATGATGGCAACGCCGCCAGAGAGTTTTGCAAGCCGTTCTTGCAGTTTCTCGCTGTCGTAATCACTGGTGGTGTTATCAATTTCAACACGGATCTGTTCAATGCGTCCCTTAATGGCAGCCTTATCGCCCTTACCGCCAATAATGGTTGTATTATCTTTATCGGTCTGAACTTTTTCAGCCTGGCCAAGATCTTCAATGGTAGCGGTTTCCAGCTTACGGCCGGTCTCTTCCGAGATCACGGTGGCGCCGGTCAGAATAGCAATATCCTGAAGCATAGCTTTTCGGCGGTCGCCAAAACCGGGGGCTTTGACAGCAATCACGTTCAACATACCACGCAGTTTATTAAGTACGAGTGTGGCTAATGCCTCACCGTCAATATCTTCAGCGATGATCACCAGGTCACGCTTTCCAACCTGCACTAGTTTTTCAAGCAAGGGAACAATATCGGTTGCAGCAGAGAGCTTCTTGTCATGCACGAGCAGATAAGGTTCTTCGATTACTGCTTCCATGTGTTCGGGGTCGGTAATGAAATAAGGGGAAATGTAACCACGGTCAAACTGCATACCTTCAACATATTCTGTTTCGAAGGCTAAACCGCGCGATTCTTCAACAGTGATAACACCATCTTTACCAACTTTATCCATCACATCAGCAATTAATTCGCCAATTTCGGTGTCTTGTGCTGAAATAGTGGCGACACTGCCAATCTCTTCCTTAGTGGTGATATCAATAGACTGTTTGCGGATCGAATCAGCAACTGCTTTTGAAGCTGCCTCAACGCCGCGCTTGAGCAGCATGGGGTTTGCCCCAGCAGCCAGGTTCTTGAGACCCTCGGTCACGATAGCGTGCGCCAACACAGTCGAAGTGGTAGTACCATCGCCAGCAATATCGTTGGTCTTTGTGGCAGCTTCTTTAATAAGCTGAGCGCCCATGTTTTCAAATGGGTCTTCTAATTCTATTTCCTTCGCAACGGTCACGCCATCGTGGGTGATCGTGGGTGAACCAAACTTGCGGTCTAAAGCAACATTACGGCCCTTCGGACCAAGCGTGGTTGTAACTGCATTCGCCACAACATCGATCCCTTTCTTTAAGTAACGTCGCGCTTCTTCAGAAAAAACTAATTGTTTAGCCATAAATTCTACTCCTTAGATGATTAACTATTATTTTTCGCTAAATATTGCGAGCACATCACTCTCGCGCAAAATTAACAATTTCTTGCCATCGTATTTGATCTCGGTGCCAGAATATTTGGCAAACAATACGACATCGCCTTTTCCCACATCCATGGGCACTCGCTCGCCTTTATCGTTGCGATCGCCAGGGCCAACAGATAGCACATTACCCTTTTGGGGTTTTTCCTTTGCGGTTTCGGGAAGGACGATACCTCCTGCAGTGACCTCTTCTTGCTCAATAGGTTCAACCACGAGGCGGTTTCCTAGGGGTTTGATCGAAATTGCCATACTTACCTCCATATATTTTTTTCAATAGTTTCAAAGTTTAGCACTCTTAATAAAAGAGTGCTAAAGCAATTCTTATAATACATGCCTTAAGAACATAAGTCAAGAGATTTTAATTGAATCTTATAAAACATTTACAGTTCCCCCTTAGTCTATTGATATGCAAATATCTTCACCTGCTTTAACGATACCCATGATGGTTGGATCGTCAGCATATTTCTCACGGATCTGTGCAAACACTTCCATAGCGGTAACACAATAATCATCCCCCGGGCGGTGCAGCCCGGACAGAACCGAGCCATAGGTAAAATAATATACGACTGTATTATCGCTCAGCGGCAAGCCTTCAATAGCCACCATAGGGTCAGTTTCCGGGTTGCACTCCCGAACTTCGCAGCTTTCTTCAGCTGTACAACCTTCCACAGCGCATTGCAGCGCAGGTATAGCTCCCTCATAGTTACGTGATTTGTGGTAGATCAAACCCAGCTGCCCATACACGTCCGGACTGTAAGGATTGAACATCAAAGCTTTATAGACATTGCGAGAAGCGGCAAAGAACTCACCATCCCGGGCATAAGTGTTAGCAATAGCCAAATATGGGATTGGGTCTTTGATGCCCAACTGCTCATTCAGGTTTGCCGCCATGGCAAAATATTCTAAAGCCTGGTCATATAGCTGCAGATGGCGGTAGACCTTCCCTACTGAAATATAAAGAAAGGTCAGGTTGGGTGTGATCTCGATCGCTTTCTTATATTCCTGGATCGCCAAATTATATTCACCCAAGGTTTCGTAAGTATAAGCTTGAATGCGGTGTACATCCATCAGGCTGGGGTCGCGTTCTACGGCTGCCTGGATATACTGCTGTGCCTGCACCCACTTCAACTGGTCAACCAATATCTCGGCATAATAAGCCAGTGCAAGGGTATTGGTGCCATCCAGCTGTAAAGCCAGCACGACTTCAGCTTCTGCTTCATTTAACAGAGCTTCCGATTTCTCGCCAGCTAATGCCGGGTTAGCATTCCAATTCAACACAAAAGCTCTGACCGCCAGCACCGAACTATCCCTGGGTGACAATTCCTTCGCCTTATCAATTGCAGTCATCGCATCCGTCAAGCGTGCCTTACGTTCAGCATCGGTCGTCAACAGGCTGGATGAATAGGTTTGCACACGCGCCAGCTCTACGTAAAGGGCAGGATCGTTTGGGTCAACCTCGGTTGCTTTTTGAAAGGATTCAATCGCCTTACCCAGGCTGCCAGCCATGAAGTGTGTATTCCCCTCAACAACGTAAGAATAGGTTGTGCGTGTCGGCGTATGGGTTGGCATGAAGGGTGTCTCGATGTCACCCCTGGCATATGCGCGTAAAATAGCCAGAAAGGCTACAATCAAGACCAAAAGCACTAAAACCCGGTAGGGATTTGCGCGTCTGGGTTGTTTACGAAAAGTGGGCTCTTTACCTTCAAGATACATAAGTTTTAAGGTGTAGGTATTACGGTTGGCTCTGTTTCCACAGTAGCTTCTATTGTCGCGGTTGGAGGGTTGGTCAGGTTTTCCTGGCAGATGCGGATGATTTCTTCCGCGTTGTAAGCTGATGTTTCGTCATCCGGCACACCCTGGATAAGGGCTTGGGCTACTTGAACAGCTTCATTGCAGCGATTAACCTTT
>Ga0209121_10005996_pt1 | contig 10805 bp, 11 predicted proteins | sample Cruoilmetagenom3_FD_187292 | JGI IMG/M metagenome (GOLD analysis project Ga0209121, IMG submission 187292) | Oil polluted marine microbial communities from Coal Oil Point, Santa Barbara, California, USA - Sample 3 (SPAdes) (version 2) | ecosystem: Environmental > Aquatic > Marine > Oil seeps ...
AATATAATGCTTTTTTTGCTATACATAACAAAGCTTTATCGGATAAGATATGTGCGAAATTATTTCTTGTAGAATGTCCGATAGAGTCTTGTTATGTATGTGGTGGCTTTCAATTAAACTTCTTAGCAAAAAAAGCTCCTGGCGGGCGGTCGTGGGGATGAGATGACCAGAAGTTATTTACCAGGAAGTCAATAAAAGCAGGAACAGATCGTTTTAATAAAATACCGGGAGAGAGAGAAAAAGAGACCATCTATAATCAATTTTGTAAGACTGGCCTATTTCAATAATTTTCCTAATGATTATTATATTTTAAGTGGGGGACTATATCAAATTAGTGAAAACCACCATTTCATATAACGGAATCGGGCTATGCGAGTCGGTGATAACCGATTTGGGCGAACGAAGTGAGCCGTATAGCCCGTGTTATATGACCCGTTAGGGCAAGGTTGCGAAGCGACTGCAGAGTTCCGAACCCTGCCGTATTTTTTATTTACTTCTTTTTTGCAATCTTTCTTGAACCGCTTCACTTGTTAACTCACGAATTGCATCAGAGGCAATCCATTTTGCACTTTTTGAATCCATTTTCTGAATCTCTTTTGCGGTCTCAATTGCCTTCCTGCTCAAACTGTGATTCCGTTTCCCAATATTCCTCAACGCCCAATTGACTGCCTTTTTAACATAGTTTCTATCATCATCTGCTTCCCGTTTTATCGCCGGCAGAAAGACTAAAAACTTTTTGTCTGTCGCTTCTTTGTCGTACCATGCCAAGCATGCCATCAAAACAAAACCAGCACGTTTTTCAAATTCCTTTTCACACCTCGTCCATTCTAATGCCCTCTCCCATGCCATAGGCGTTTTATCAAACAAATTCATACAGCACTGATCACATACATCCCACGAGTCAAAATCCTTTATCCATGCATCCATTTGTTTTTTTGTCACCTGATTTGAGTCATCAATCATACTCACGAGTATGCGGGCTTCGTGAATACCCGAATCCCAAAGATTGAGAGCAAGAGAGTGATCCTTTCCAATTTCCTTTGCCATTTTCCTTAGATTCAGAATAGAAACTCCATAAGTATTTTCTGGATTAATGCCAAATCGTGCCATACCCTCTACTGTCTTGGGATTAGATAATGCTTTTAGTTTTTTAAGGATGTTCTCATATTGCATTTTTCTGCCTTTTTATGTTTTTTCTTTTACTGGTTGCCGCAGTATTGTCTTCATTTTTTCTTCGGGCACTCGTCTTGGATCAGACAAATAGATTTCATGATGAAGACCATTTTCAACGAGATTTTTCTCTTCCATCAATTTTCTCATCTTTGTCAGTGATTCAGGTTCGGTTGAGTAAGGGCCGATATGCATAATTTGGATGCATTTACCTTCGGTTATCTTCTCAAACTTAATTTCATTTACCAATTCTATACCCTTCTTCCTGATGGTCTCTGCTTTGGCTTTTTCAACAATTTCAGAAGTTACGAATTCGGGCACGCGAATAAGAAGTTTCCACCGCCACTTTTCACGGGGAACTTCCAACGCGGGCTTATCAGATTCAACCCACCACAACCCTTCAAGTTTAGCCACCGTGGAATCCTTACCCTCTTTTTTCATTGGCATCTTAATCCCATAAGCAAGAGAATATAATGCCTCCACTTTGGCTGTAAATTCTTCGCCGCCGGGAGCGCCTTTGCCCTCTATTTTTAAGAATTGTGCTTCATCAAATTCAACCACTTCTGGGTTTTTCTTTGCCGTGTAATAAGTTTTGTATTCCTTTGTCAGATCTAATTTTGTTGTTGCCATAGTTTTATTACCTCCATATTTTTATTTGGATAATCCTGATGTGTCAATCCCAAAAACCTCTTTGAATTTCTTTCCCCCTTTTTCCGTAACCTCAAATACGGTCCTCTTACCTTCTTTTGGTTTTATCCATTCCATTTCCAGCAGACGGTTGAATAGCACGGGAGCTAACTGCCCGCCCAAATGGTCAAAACATTTGCCTATTGCTGGCATTTTTCTTTTTGAGTTAGTCATTTTTTCTCCTTATTTTATTTAAATTTGAATCTATATAAAATTTCCTCTAAAAGCGGGGTTCGGAATTTCATATAACGGAATCGAGCTATATGAAATCCACCTTATTTATTACATCTATTGAATTTACCAATGTGTTAAAATACCAAACATCATAAACCATACTGTGATTATAATTGCCACAGTTAATATCGTAAATATTGTTAGTTTATATTCCTTTCTCATGTTTTTAAATTTATCTTTTTTGAACGTAAATATAGCTAAAATTCCCATTATCCAGAACGGTGATGTCCCGACAATAGATGAGAATATAAATATTGGAATGTAATTTATTGGCGGAAAATTATTGATAATCGCAGAGATAATCAGTAAAGCAGTTACCCCAAATCCACCGATAGCGAGGAGCACAGATAATGTTTTTACTATTGTAGAAAATCTCTCAAATCTTGAAGGATGGGTTAAATAGGCTAATAAAAATAGGGAAATGACAACCGGCAATGAGAAGAGAAAACCCAACACTTCCAAACCATAAGCAACATATTTTCCTTCTGTTTGGATTGACCAAGGTGGTAACGAAAGTTTGAATAAGATAAGATGAATGGAATAAGCAGCAAATATCAAAATACCTAAAACTACAAGTGCTACTGCTCCAATTTTTCTGGTTTTTGTTTTGTTCATTATAATTTGTTAACCTTTAGATATTATTAAAACTTCTGGCAGACGAAGGTAAATGTCATATAACGGAATCGGGCTATACTAAGTCGGCGACGGCTGTTTAATTCTTCCACCTTTTTATTAAATTGCATATTGTCATTATTTCTTTTTTCTGCTTTTTTCTGTTTTCTCACGCCACCAGTTTTCCCACACAAATTTTACTTTCTGTATTTCTTCATCACTGCTGTTATATAAATATCTATCATTGTATCCTGATGTATGCCCGGTAAAATACCGTAAAATACGAGCTGAACCAACACGGTCCTCTCCTTGGGGCCGTGACCAGAACGGGCCATACTTAAAATCAAGCCTTGATATAATGTATGGTATTAATTTTTCTTTTTCTTTACACGAGATTACATTTCCAATATTTATGTTAAAATTATCCGCTTCCGTTTGTTCTTTAATATATTCAAAAGATATTGTAAAAGAAATACTTTTATACTCAAGAATTTTTTCAAGGGAAATATCTTTATTTTCTTCTGCATAATCCAGTACTTTATTCAGTTTATACACTAAAGCATTACACTGATATTCTGTCAGGTCTCCGGTATAAGTTTCAAAGAAACCTTTAATACTGTTCATTTTGCCTGCGTATGAATAAGTTAGTATTTCATCAGGTGCGTCACAAATGATTTTCTGATCTTCAACGTTTTTGATATTAAAAAAATCCATGCGCGCAAAATCCGATATTAGTTCCTGAACAAATTCCCCTGATAATTTTAGTTCAATTACTGTGATATCTTTCTCCCAACCTATTGTTTCGCATTTTGCAAAACTGCCGTTAAAAATTGTGATCTTTCTTATATAGTAGGGAGAATATCCCCCTGATATTTCACAGGTAATCTCACAATTCTTATAATCAAAAAAACCGTATTTTCTCAGCAACGGATCAGGTAAATCTCTATGAAGAAAAGTATGAATATCTTTTAGCTGTTTTCTGTATATTGCAATGTTGTCTTCAAGAAAATAGACACTACCATATAATACAGGGACATAATAATATGCCAGGGAAGGACCTAAAAACAGCAACATCTTTCTGCCTCTCTTAAACTCTTTCCTTGTTTTGGAATATTGATTTAAATCAAAAACTACCGAGATGTTTTCGGGCAGAGGTCCGCCCTTCAAAACTTCTTCAATTTTAATATCTACCGAGTAGCCTTTCCAATGTCCATAGTTTTTAGCAGTTATTGAATCTTCTATATCCACCACTTCACCGATTACTGTATATAAAGCATTCTCAAAACAGTAAATATCAAAATCAACCTTTTCGCCGAATACATCCTCCCCGCCCACTAAAAAGCAGGCAAAAATAAAAATTAAAATAAATGTTTTTTTCATTTTCCGAATCTCCCCAATCAATCTATATAAATAATATTTATCGTTATATCTGCCGGCAGCGGAGGTGTCCTCAGGCAGTAAACTTCCACTTCCACTTGTTCATCAGAAATATTCATCACTTTAAAACGCACGGCCCTTCCTCCAGTATCATCCCCCTGGTCGCAGTCAATTACTTCCCTGCCGCCTACTGTCAGATTCGGACGGGTACTTATACTTCCGCCTTCTTTATCCGGACCACCTCCTACGACAATCTCCAGATCTACCTTTTTCTCATCAACCGGAATGAAACGAATCTGCCGCTCTTGAAAACCTGCAACCTCTAAAATCATCTTTTGATTGTATCTTGCTATAAATGTGCCTCCGTTTTTAATACTTATTCGGCTACTTTCTTTTATGGCTTTCTGGGCACTTTTTTCTTTGCTTTTTAGAAAGTTATTTTTTATTTTCAACACCCCATCACCGCTTGTGCCTATCCAGATACAATCTTCATCCACGCAAATAGATGTAATCAAGGAGAAAATGCGACCTGCTTGAGGATCTTCCATTATACCTACGAGATATTTGGTCAAGTCTTTCCATTCATCAGATTTAGTATTGTAAATAAATAATCCCTGATCACTTCCAATCCAGAGTAAGTCTTTATCAACTGCCAGAGTATTAATGCGATATTGTCTTTTGAGAAGGCTGTTTTTCTCTCCAAAAAATTTGACATTATCATCTTTCTTATCATATCTTGCCAGACTATGAACATCACCATTGAATGTAGAAAACCAAATAGTATCTTCTCCTACTGCAATAGAATAAACCCTCTTATTAATGACATCTTCAATCCACCTCTGTTTTTCTTTATCATAAAGAAAACCTCCTGCCCAGATATTTTCTCCATCCACAGCCACTGCATCTCCATAGAAACCACCTAATTCCCATGAATAGTTTTGTGTTGTCAAATCAAGCCACTTCCCACTCTTATTATTAAAAGCCATTAGACCGTTGCCATAGTAACTATCAGCGTCTTCAAAATTTTTGATGCACTTTTCAGCATCTAACCCTATCCAGACAGAATCTCCATCTAAACCAATAGACTTTATCTTCGTTACCGGTATTCCATAAGTTTTAAGGAATCCTGAATTTTCCTCAGTAAGATATTCTTCTTTCTTGGTTTTTAAATCTAATCTAATCAGACCCCGATAAGTCCCGGCAATCCATAGAGATTCACCATCTACGGCAATTTTCTCATTCCTTCTGAGTCCTGAAATATCCTCCCATTTTTCATTTTCCTTATAAAATCGGTGTATCCCGTTATAATGGGCGACCCAGAGATATGAATCTTGAGAGATAATATCTTTGGTATTTCTATCATCTTCAAACCGACCTCTTACACAACCATTATCATAAACACGGCAAGACTTACCTAATTCTAAATCGCGTATCCTCTTTTTGGCGCGATGAACATACCAGCTATCCGGATAAGAGAGAATAAATTCCTTGAATTGTAAAATAGCTTCCCTGGTCTTATCCATCTGAATTAAACATTCTCCGAGCTTATAACTGGCTTTTTCACTCAAGTAAGTAGTTACAAAATTGGCTGCCAATTTCTTATACTCCTCTATTGCCGCGTGAAAATATCCTGCATAGTAATATATATCACCAATCTCATATTGTTTAATATCTGCTTCCTCGCCTGTAGCTGCATCCCTTGCTTTCTCTAAAGTCTCTATTTTAAAAATTAGATGAATTAACCCGGTCTGCCAATTATTATACCCATAATATTTCTTATCTACCGTTTTTACTAAATTGTTGTATATCTCTCTGGCTTTATCGTATTTCTTCTCTCTGAAATAGCAATTGATTAACCTGTTAACCGCATAGACACAGGTCTGTGGATATTGAGTATAATCCTTTAATATCGTGGTGAAAGCTGATATAGCATCTGGGATTCGCTCTAATTTGATGTAGTTTTCTCCTATCTTATAAAGTGCCTGAGCTGCCTCCTGGCTTTGAGAATGTTTTTTGACTATCTCCTTGTAGTTCTCGATTTCCTGAAGCAAATGTTCTTTAGACAGAACCAGTAGCGCCTCCTTTTCATAAGCAAAACTTGAACAGGTGACAATAATACTGCCAATTAAAATTGCTATTAGTACCGTGAGTATAAAATTCACTTTCATTGTCTTTTCCTCATTTTACCTCAATACTAATCGGCTCTGACTCAAGCTTACTCACCCAGGCATATACGGCAAATTCTATAGCATCAAATCTATTCTCATAAATTCCCTTAATCTGATATCTGCCGGGCAGGGTAAAATCATAATATGTGGAAATTGGGCTTGTAACCGTAGAACTATAATGTCCCTGTATGAAAAATGGACCTGCCTTATGAATCTGGCTGGGATTCAATATAATTAGATTATCCTTTGTGGGAAAATCCGTCCTCTTCCATTCAGTTAGGCAATGCACAGATTTGCCATCAGGACCTGTAATTCTAAATATACCAGGGAAAACAGGTGAAGTATTAATAATTACCAGATTCTGCCCTTCATTTTGTATATAAAGAAATAAGTTAATCGGCTCAATTAATTTATATTCTTGTTTAGAAGATTCCACCCATACCTTAAGTTTCATCTCCGAGGGAATAAACTTCTCTCCTTTAAGCTCAGCAATAGCCTGCCTTATATAAATCTTAACAGTAGGGTTTTCTTCCATCATTAATTCTTTATTAAGGGGTCCTAAAGATATGGGGTCTTTCATCTTGCCAAGGGCATAGGCAGAATACAGACGCATCAACGCTTCCTTAGATTTTAAGGCCTTTATTAGATGAGGAATTGCTACTTCGCCTATTTTCATAATAGCATCGGCTGAATCCTTTCCCATATGGGTTATTCCCGGGTCGAAGTGACCGCCATATTTGGTGTCGGGAGTGTATTTTTTATTAAATAATCCGATTAAGAATGGAATGCTCCTCTTATCTCCAATATTCCCCAGAGCATAAATGATGTCTCTTTCAAGATAAAAATAATCCTTATTACTAAATAGTTTTATTAAAGGCTCTGCTGCCCGCACATCACCAATCTTGGCAAGCGCTTTTACTACCTCCTGATGGACACTTGTATCATCAAGAAATTTAATAAGAGCAGGAGTTAAAGAACTATCACCTAATTCAGTTAAACTACGAATAGCCCCTCTTCTCACCAGGGAATCAGAATCATGAAGAAGCGGCAGGATAAATTCAATCGCTTTCTTGTCTCCAATCTTACCCAAGGCAAAAACGGCCTGATACCTTACCCCATAATCTTTATCTTTTAACGATTCAACTAACTTTGGCACTGCCTCCCCCGCTCTGTACTGACCGACCGCCCAGGCAGCCAACTGCCCGATAATCTGGGTAGTGTTACTCTTTATCTCGGCAGTTATGGCATCTAAGCCTTTCAATATTGTAGGCATAGATTCTTTCACGAATTTTTCGTATTCTTTATATGCTAAAGACATCATCTTTTTGTTTAATTCCCAATAAATCGCATCTATTACTTTTATTGCCCTTACCCTTTCTTCCACTTCTTCCTGTGAAACTACTTTTCCACTATAGGCATCAACATAGAAATATTTAGAAAACACCTGTTTAGCTTCATATACCTTCGGCGCTTTTTCATACTCTTTGTCTACAGAAATTTCTATAACATAAAAAGGGTTCTCTTCTTCAGGCCAACTGCTAACCCCCATGCCGAAACTATACCCTTTCAGATGATACTTTTCTCGCAGGTTTTTAACTTCGGCAAGGTCGCCAACAGCTTCCGAAGCCTCTTCTGAAGAGATAAATTTTGCCTCTAAAGAAACCTCAGCATAAGAAGTCAATGCTACGCATAATAAAATAATTCCTGCTAATAATACTAATATCTTTTTCATATCTTTATTTCCTCCATATATTAGCATTGGCATTTCTATTTTCTACCTGCTTGTTCACTTTGTATCTACAATCCTGATTTTAAACTCATCTGATGAAATGCTCCCTTTCCATGCATTAACTTTTTCCTGACTCATTTTGTTGCCTTTATAGTCCGGTAAAAGGTACCAATCTACACTACTTCCAAATCTAAACTTGAGCGTATATTCGCCGGCTTTTGAAAAGACTTCATCAAGTATATCATCTTTGACTTCATAGGAAGAAGGTCTTATCCCCTCCCGGCCGGTATAGGGCATAACATTCCACTTTCCGCTGGAGTAATTGCGATGTTTTAGGGAATCAAAGTAAACATCAACTGAAATCGATTCGCCCGGTTGTAATACAACAAAGTCGCTTTTCTCGGGAAAATAAGTTAAAGAATATAAAACTGCTGGTTCCACAATTTTGGTTTTGCGGTTTGGTGTGTAAATATGAATTTTTAAGAACCACCCCTGAGGGTTGCGATTTATACCATTAATTCCTGAGGGCCAAAATATTGTAAGTGGTTTTGACTCTGTATTTTTCAATTTAAGTGTCATATCAATGGGTTCACCTAAAACATATTCAGACTCGGCATCTACTATTAATTTTAAACCCTCTCCTTGCTGTTCATCTTTTGGAAAAACTGTAGTAACTTTTAATCTATCCTCTTGAGTAGCCTCTTTCTGGGTGTTCAGACACCCATACAGTCCAAGTGCTGTTACTACCACCAGAGCAAGGATAATCAATTTTGTATTTTTTGTATTCATAGGTTTCCTCCAAATATATATTAGCTGACAATTGCGTATAACGGTTTGCGGGTACAAGAAGTTGCCCGACCAATAGGAGGGTAATTTAGGTCCGCAAGCTGACAAGCTTGTGGAACCTTCTACCCGCTGTTAGATGTCGTTTTCGTGGCTCACGGTTTATATGCTATCCCTTCAATCTGTATTTTTATTGATTTCCCTAGAAATTCATCGACAAGGATTGTGTTTCTTGCTGGATAGCCATTTGGGAAATACTCTTTAAAAACAGGTTTCATTTCATTAAAATTTTCACCGCGCTTGAAAGTCACCGTAACTTTAACCAAATCCTCTAAATCAGCCCCTGCATGCTTTAGGTATTTTCGTAATTGATTTAGTGCAGTTTCAGTTGCTTCTTTAATTGTATCTCCAAATCCTGAACATATGCTGGTGAAAATAAAATCTCCAGCTCTGACATAAGACGAATATGTCCAGCCTTGGTTGTCTATGTCGACTTTCTTTATAGACATTTAACTATCCTTCTTTCTTTTTAATTCATTAAAATGACATCTATCGATTAGTGTAAAAGCTGTATTAATGGCTTTTATATATTGTTATATGATTTTCCGAACCTCATATTTTAATTTATTTCCTATTATAATTCAATGCATATTGTATTTCTTTAATCACAGTATTATTTTTTTCTGTTAATAGAGCATTATGTAAAATATTTATTGCTTTCTCTCCACCTATTTTACCAAGAGCCCAAGCTGTATATGCTCTTATTTTAGGTTTGATATGTCTAAATGTTTGTTCAAGTTTGCTTGTAATAGTTGTATCACCAATATTACCTAATGCTATAATAGTATTTCCCAGAATGGCTTCTTCCCCTGCACAAAGAGGAAATGAAGCAATGACTTTTTTGAAGTATTTTTTATCAGCTGTTAACAATGGAATAAGTTCCGGATTATCACTAACATTTTCTAAATTAACGGGGTATTTTTTCCTGGGTTTAAGTTTACTATTTTTCGGACAAACTTTTACGCATTCACCGCAGCAAAAAGACGATTTTGTTGCTTTTCTCGTAAATTAATTGGAATAAACCCACCCCAAAGCCAGGCTGTAATACATGAATTTCGCTTTACTTTAAATGGAGCATATATTGCACGGGTTGGACAAGATTTAATGCAAATCTCACATTTACCACATTCTGTTTCATTTATTGAAAACTCTTCATAGTCTAAAGGAGCATTTGTTACCAAAGTTACAAACATAATAAATGATCCATATCTTTCAGTAATAACTACTGAATTTTTTCCGTATTTACCTAATACCGCTCTTACAGCAGCCATTTTATCGGGTATTCTATAGTTTTTATTGAATTCTACTTTATAACCTTCTCTTTCTAAAAATTTCTGAATTGTTTTAATATAATATTTTTCCATTGGCATAAAGGCTTTGACATCATAGGAGTTATATCTGCCTCTTGCTTTATTTGGTTCAGTTAAAATCATATTATCTTTTTCATTAATATAAAATCCAGTTACAATAATTGCTTTAGCATCATTTAATAGTTCTTTTGGATCAACAACCGTTTCATTCTTTCTTTGTATAATAAATGGTTTTGCCGATGTTATTCCAATTAAATCAATTCCCTGTGTTAATGCGTATTGTTTTAATCGAGTAGTTAAAGTAGTATTATTCATTTAATTGCCTCTTATTTATAAATAAATGTGGTTCGGAATTTCAACTTAAAATAATCGAACTACTTCGTTTATGCACGACTCTAGGTGAAGTTTCGAAAATTAACCACTAATTTTCTTTGTGATATATCTTTATAGATTCTTACGTTTATCATAAACTAATTTTATTAATTCTACAAATAGTAATTTTATATATAGGTAGATCTACGCCTTTTTATTATATTTTTACAATTCTTTTCTTATTATTTTTTCTTTCTAACTGCTCCATTAAAGTTTGCACTAACAAAACCCTCTATTGATTAAAACTATTTTTGCTCCTTGGCTCAAAAGCTATGCCACCGCAAAAAAAAGCTCCTAGCGGGC
>Ga0209121_10005997_pt1 | contig 10803 bp, 7 predicted proteins | sample Cruoilmetagenom3_FD_187292 | JGI IMG/M metagenome (GOLD analysis project Ga0209121, IMG submission 187292) | Oil polluted marine microbial communities from Coal Oil Point, Santa Barbara, California, USA - Sample 3 (SPAdes) (version 2) | ecosystem: Environmental > Aquatic > Marine > Oil seeps ...
AATTCTTCCGTCAAAAGCGTTAATTGCCGACAAAGACGCCCGATTGCAGCTTCAAAACCTGCATATCAGCATTGTTTTCAGGCTAAACACGTACTTCGCAGGGATGACAGCGCGAATCGGTCAGTTTGAGTATATTATTCAAACCGTTGCCTTAATTCACGTAATCGAGACAAAACGCGACTCTTGGCTATGTAAACCGCATTTCGCGACATATCGAACCTTTGACAGACTTCCTCAACGGTAAATTGATCTATGGCATAATGCCTGAAAGCTCCAAAGACTTTCGGATCAAATTCCCGGCGAACCTGCTCCATGCATCTTTTCAGGACCATTTGTTGCCATTCCAACTCCCATGTCCGGCCAAGGGTTTTATCATCCTGCACCATATCCCAAAACGATGTGCCGGTTGCCTTGTCAGCAATTAGTTGCTCTAATGGCTGCCGGCCCCTCAAATTGAGTATTACACGTTTGGCTATCCCAAAAAGCCAATTGCTTAGACGTCCTTTGTCCGGATCGTACTTGCCCTCCCTGAAAGCCTTGAAAAATGTTGCCATTGCCTCCTGAGCGGCATCTTCCGCCTCAACATTCGACAGGCCGAGTTTTCTGGCAAATTGAATTACGACGGGCTGAAAGTGACTGCAGAATTCAGTCCATGCCGATTCATCGCGAGTTGTCTTGAGGTCCTCCAGAAGCTGTGTTGTAGTTACCCATTGAGTCACTTTCGAGCTCCTATGCCGTTTATTCTCGGCAAAGAGCATAGTCCGATGAATGAAATCGTGCAATCTTTTTCTTGAAATTGAACCCAATCCCGGGTTCTTGATTTATTTTTCTCAATAAAACTCATTTTGTCAGAAAGATTCTATCCGCGGACGGTCAATACTAAATAATCCTGACAGTTGTGCATCCGCGGCTGTCCGGAAAATACCCGGAATGGCTGCTAAGCGGGTAAAAGGTGAGTATTATGGTTTCGATAGTGCGTTATATCAGGGGATTTCAAATGAACAGAAGAACCGGCTTATCATTAACGTTCTTACTGGCAACGGCCGTTGCAGCCGCCGGGCAAGATGCCAGGCCATTACCTGGAATTGTCGAAGTCCAGGCGGATGTGAACGCAGTTGTCTGCAGCAATACGGATGAGCGATTCACTATTAATGGCGCCAAAGAACCGGTCCGATTACCGGCCGGAATATACCGTATTGAAAGTTGGAGCCTCGAACGCGTCGATAAAAATGGGGATATCTGGAAGCTCAGAGCTAAAGAAATTCCGGAGAACAGAACCTTCAAAGTGGCAGAGAATGCAGAGACTGTGCTGCCGGTAGGTGAGCCGGTCTGTTCAGGCCTGACAGTAAGAAAGGAAGATTCGGAGTTTTACTGCTGGCACTACGTCAAAGGCCGGCTTGGAGAAGACCTTGAGCTCACTAAAAATCAATCCAGGACAGATCCGCCGAAGCTGCTGATTGAAAATGAAGATGGTTCATATCAAGAAACGCTCACCTTCAAATATGGCTGAGGCGGTACGTGTTCGCTCTCGTGGCGGGAGCCGGGTAATATAAAGGGACCGTTCACTGTTACGGCACAAATTGCGGGTCCCTTCAAGGTAGAAAATAAATCATACGAACTTGAAACTCTTGTAAATGCGACTGTTCGCGAGGAACGTTTGAAAATGTTAATTAAGTGGTTACCGATCCTGGTGGTTCTTGTTGTTCTGGCAGTAGTAACATTGCTTACAAGGAAAAGATGGCCCGTGGTTACCGTTCTTTTATATTCAATTTGGGTGACGGTTGTTTTTACACCTGTTATATTCTGCATCACATATTGGCTCGGCCATCTGTTTGTCCCGGAATTCGATGAAATCGCCGATTCTATAATCGCCTTTTATGGCGAGTTCTGGCCGTTCTGGATATTCTGTGCGATTGTTATTATCAGCCAGATGCTGCTTTTGATAATCCCGGTCAGGATTGTAAAGCAGCGTCCAAAGCCTCGAAGGGGCCTGTGGCTTACCGCCGTAGCGGCAGGAGCTCTGTTTGCCATTGTCGTGCTGGGTATAGTATGGTCTGTCGCCGCAACAATATTCGGAGATGATACCATCGAAGGCATAGTTCCACTGCTTGCCCTGATTTTTCTTCTGGCCAACTGGATAGTATGGTCCTGCATATTCCGTACTTTTGCACGCAGCTCCGATCCGCAGTGTTATATTCGCAGGCTGTTGAAATGGCTGCTCCGCGGTACAATACTTGAGCTGCTCATTGCCGTACCGAGTCATGTAATCGTGAGGCACAAGGATATTTGTTGCGCTGATTGTGTGACCGCAGCGGGAATCGCCACGGGTCTGGCGGTTATGCTCATCTCTTTCGTCCCCGGTATATATTTCCTGTACGCCGATCGTATCGAAAGCAAAAAGCCGAAGATTTCTCTTGACGACGGAGCGGGGGATTTTGTATAAAAGGTAGGTTAAGCTCGTGGATTTTCAGCTTTCCGGCTGTAGATGATTTGCGGTTTTGCAGGAAGGAGGTAACGTCGAGTCGCTGAACTTTATCCTGAGCGGCCATGGATAGAATTTGGTGAAGACGAGAATCACTCTCGGTTGCTTTAGTGTGTAGCCAAAGCAGTATTATCTAACCTTTTTTGAGGAGGATTTAATATGTATTGGAAATTGATTTGTTTGGTTTCTTTTCTTTTCATTTTTGGATTGTGCGGATCAATAGTACATGGCCAGGAAAATCAGATTGTAAATCCTGAATTCGATGACGGCCTTTCATCCTGGGGAATATATACCTATCTGAATACCGCCGAGGGTTTTAATGTGGAAGTAACGCAGGGCGACGGTCTGTCCGGAGAAAACTCGGCATTACTCGATATTTACAATTCCCCCGGGCTTTCCAGTATAGGAATCGCCCAGGGAGGCCTGGTTGCCGAGCCCGGAAAGACCTATCCCATCGGTTTCACCGCTAAGGCCGAGGAAGTCAGAGGATTGGTTGTATTGCTTCAGGGGAATATTAACAACGCTTCTTATCCGACCTTTCTGAACCAGACCGTGGAACTGACACTCAATCGGAAAGATTACGTCATTGAATACACTCATACCGGCAATGCGATTGGAGCTGCAGAAGGAGAAAGCCTTAATCTATACCTGATGATAAAGGGGCCTTCATGGTCCCCGCCCGGGGCAAGCTTGAACGGCAAGGTCTGGATCGATCGTGTACACTTCGGCGCCGAAATCCCGCGCCAGCCCGTTTACCCTGCCACAAGCCCAAAACCCGAGGATGGCACCTTCCTGGCGGATACGTGGGTATCTCTTGGCTGGTCGCCCGGCGACTTCGCCGCTTCGCATGATGTGTATCTGGGCGATAATTTCGAAGATGTTAACAGTGGTACAGGTGAAACGTTCCGGGGTAATCAGCCTGATATGTTTATCGTAGCGGGTTTCCCCGGCTATCCTTACCCTGATGGCCTGGTTCCGGGAACGACTTATTATTGGCGGATTGATGAAGTCAACCAGGCCGAACCGGACAGCCCCTGGAGAGGCCCTGTCTGGAGTTTCACGGTACCGCCTAAGAAAGCTTATATACCCAAGCCGGCTGATGGGATGAAATTCGTAGAGCCGGATATAACTCTTAGCTGGACCGCCGGCTTCGGCGCGAGACTGCACCATTTGTACTTCGGAGATAATTACGCCGATGTTGAGGCCGGAACTGGTGGTACTGACAAAGGGGCCATAGTGGCTGAGAGCTATGTCCCTGACATGCTTGAACGAGAAAAGACCTACTATTGGCGGGTCGATGAGTTCGACGGCGAGGTTACGTATCCGGGCGATATATGGAGCTTTACGATTGCAAGGGAAGGAGGCGGACTCAAGGCGGAATACTTTAACAATACAACCCTTACGGGTGGGCCGGCATTGACTCGCATTGACCCACAAGTCGATTTCAACTGGGGCAACGGCACTACCCGCGGCGTAAACTCTCCTGCACAGACTATCGGTGTGGACAGTTTCTCGGCTCGCTGGAGCGGCGTGCTTGAAGTGGACGTGACGGACACGTATATATTCCGTATTAACGCAAACAATGGTTTCAGGCTGTGGCTGGACGACCGGCTAATCATTGATTTCTGGGATAATCCTACCACAGACAATCTTGAGAGCGAACCGGTCGAACTGACAGGAGGTACGGCCTACAACATCCGGATGGAGTATTATGAAGGTGCGGGTACGGCGGTCGCCCAGTTATACTGGGAAAACAGCGTCCGGGCTCGACAGATTATTCCCCAGGCCGCGCTGTCACTGCCCGGTAAGGCCAGCAGGCCGCGTCCGGCGAATGGCTCGATTGGTACTCAAAAGCAGCTTGTCCTGACCTGGAATCCGGGAGATTTTGCCGCCTCGCATGAGATATACTTCGGCACTGATAAAGATGCGGTCATAAATGCAACTGCCGCTTCGCCCGAGTACAAGGGCACGAGATTGCTGGATTCAGAGAGCTACGACGCCGGCAAACTCGCCTGGGATACCACGTACTACTGGCGCATCGACGAGGTCAATAGCGTTAATCCCGATAGTCCGTGGATCGGCAGCGTATGGAGCTTCGATACAGGTGATTTCCTTGTTATTGATGATTTCGAGGATTATGACGCCGGTGACAACCAGATCTGGTATTCGTGGCATGATGGGCTCGGTTACGGCACGCCGGATACTCCACCTTATTTCGCCGGCAACGGCACCGGTGCGTCTGTGGGCGATGAGGCGACAGCTTCTTATACCGAGGAAACCATCGTCAATAGCGGCGCCCAGTCGATGCCGGTATCCTACGACAACAACAAACAGGGCTTCGCAAAGTATTCGGAGATAGAGAAAACGCTGAGTCATACGCGTGACTGGACTGCCGAATCGGTGGCGGAATTGTCGCTGTGGTTCTATGGCGATTTAGCCAACGATTCTGAGCTTATGTATGTGGCGGTTTCCAACAGCACAGGCCAGACTGCCGTGGTTGTCCACGATAATCCCGACGCAGTACAGATCGATACTTGGACGGAGTGGGTTATTCCTCTGCAGAGCTTTGCCGACCAGGGTGTTGATCTGGCCGATGTAGATAAAATCGCGATTGGTTTTGGGACAAGGGGTAATCTGACGATACCCGGCGGTTCGGGGCGTGTGTTGTTCGATGACATTCGATTGTACCGGCTGAGAAGTGCTTCCGGTGAATAAACATTGCTTTAACGATAATTACACCGGGATTTAAATCAATCCGGGGCTGATACTGTTTGTTTCAGTATCGGCCCCGGTTGTTTTTTATAAAACGGCCCTAAAACTCGGTGTCGAATCCGTATAATATTATCTTCGGCGGTGTATCCTTCCATTCAGTGGGGCGGGCATCCCGACTGCCGGTTGTATAGTAGATATATTTGACGTTTCGGTCTTTAAGCTCATCGAGTATCGTCTGTGAGATTCCTGGTTCCATCGCCGGCTCGAAAAGGAAATTCTTCGGACAAAGATGAGACCCGCCGCCGAAACTCTGGGAAAAGTAGCCGGTCAGAACGATTGGCTCGGTAGTCAGCCCCTGGATCGTAGTCCGTTCGATCTGGACCGAGGTGGGAGAGCCGCCCCACATCATCCAGCGGACGTAGAATTGTATGTTCACGAATACGCCGGTGTTCGGATCGTCTAATGAGCATACATCAAGGTAGTCCTGGTCGGTCGGCTCCCACGGTCGATATAGAGCCGCTCCCTCAGTCGATATCGTGTTGACGTCATCGATGAGCACGGGCCTTTCGTATTCGACTTCGAGACTAATCCTGAGGTCGTTCGGCGTAACAATCGGGTCCGGCACGATACTCTGGAACAGCGGTTCTGTGCGGAGTCGGTAAGTCCGTGAATTATTGATGTCCCCGAAGCGCCACGCATCGGTCACTAAATACCGGCTGAACATCCATTCCGACTCTTCGTAGGTGTGTTCGGCTCCTGACAACGAAGGCAGCTCGGCAGAAATTTGCCGGACCTGTCCGTCGGCGACATATTCGATGTCCACCGTGTCGTAAATACATTGCTGCAAATTGTCCTTGCTGAGCCAGATATTTTTCGGCTTGAGCGTCCAGCGTGATTTTAGCCGGTGGCTTGTGAATACGTTGCTTCCCCTGCCCTGCAGCGACCAATATTCTCTTGGCTCTGAGAGCATGTAGGGTGTAGTATATTCGGCGCTGCCGGGCTGCGGGATTTCTCGAATTTGCTTGATGATTAGCTTACCTTCGGGAGCTACCTTCTTGAACTCGAAGTCCAGCACGATATCATCTTTTTGTACGGCCTGGCAATATTGTTCGGCGGCCGAAACCAGAAGCTCGTATAGCTCAATATATTCCTGCTCCCATTCGAGTACGGTGTTCTCGCGCAGCGGCACGAGGCTCGATCGCTGTAGGAGCCAGGGATATGCCCCTTGAAAATGAGTCATTTCAATCCTGACCTCTTCAGGAAACGCATCGTCCGGCGGATTTGTGACCGATACCGCTCCCTTCTGGCAAACCACGTTCGCTGTCCAGGTTTCCCGGTTCTTATCCATTGTGGCCACACCGTTGGCTAATTCGATCTGGTCGGGAAACGAGTGATGGACAAGCAGGGCCATGCCTACATCCGCCTCGTTGACGCCGTGCCTGAGCCGCTCCAGAAATGCGTTGTCGTTGTAGAAACTGGCGAAAACCTTTCGAATGGCCCGAAACACGCCTCGCTCACTGTTATCCGATTCGTCACAGGCGCAGGGGCCGGTATCATCCTCGTCCAGGTCATCGGCCAGGCAACCGCTGTAGCTGTCGTACAGGCCTGCTCCCGTGAACGCTTCACTGTCCTCGACGTTGGTCGAGCTGCGAAAACGAATCTTTTTGCCGGGATTGAATTCGAAAGTCTCAAGGGCGTCAATTACGGCGGATTGTATCTCCGGATCGAACTCAGTAATATTCGAGTTTTTGATTAGGTTGCGAATTGCCGCTAAGTCTCTGGATAATCCTTTCATGTCCGCCGGGGGATATCTTGTGTATTGTGACAGGCGCAGGGCGATTTCCTCCCTAATGGAGCCGCCGCTGACGGGCGTGCGAATCTGCCACTTCGTTGGATCGTTCAGGTCGTCCGTCAGGAACATCCCGCTGAGGATTATAGTGTCGCTTGTGCCGTTATACAGCTCGATCCAGTCGGGAAATTCGCCGGATTCGGCCGGGTCCTCGATGGTCGATTTGTTGTCGGCCATGAATTCGTTGATTACCAGGCCGTTGCCGTCGCCGGTTGGCGAATTTGCCGCACGGGGTGATGGATTCTCGAAAAATTGCCACGGATCTCCGCCATCCTTGGATCGTCCGTACGAGATATCCTCCTGCTGGGGCCCGAAACTCAGGCCGTCGATAAGTGTTTGACCATCGCTGTCGAACAAGCCCACCTCCTCCCCCGACCGGCTCAGCTTGAAACCGGCATGGAAAGGTCCCTGCTCGGTGTCGTCATCGGCCCAGAAAAGAGCATACCCGCCCGGTGCCAGTACAACCGGCGCCATGCTGGGCAAAGACTGGTCGAGAAAAGCGTTCCAGAGGCCAAACGAAAACGCCATGGCCTTAGGTGAATTGTCCGGGATTGCCTGCCGCAGAATGCCGAAGTTCGCGGCCTTGCCGCCCATGTAGCCTATATCGGCCGGCTGTAAGTCATTTGTGTCGGCCCAGAGCTGTTCCCATTGCATCATCGGTGTTATCGTTATCGGGGGTATTTCCTTCAGCGCTAGGATCGACGCCTTCTCCTGCTCGCTGAGATTCTCGGCATCGAGCAACTTGACCGCGCAGAACAGTTCCATATTTTCGCTCGAAGCGGCCAAATAGACGGTGTGATTTACAAGATCCTGCGCACGGGCCGCATCCTGCTCGATCGCCAGGTAAACGAAGGGTATGCCCTGAGATTTTGCGAGTATGGCCACATGAGAGTTAGGTGTAGAGGGCATAAGGCTCATAATGCCGGCCACAGATGGAATCTCCGCAGGTACGGCGTCGGTCAGCAGGATATCTTCGGGCAGCAAATCGCCGGCTGTAAAGGCCGCCTGAATTTCGCTGCCGGCGAAGAATTTAAGCGTGCCGATGGCCCAGCCGTCCGAATAGCTCGCGTTGCCTTCAGCCCATTGGGCTGTAGAGCCAACCGGTACGCCCTGAGTTTCGAACCAGTCGCGATTCTGCCGGGCTATGGTATATTGCTCGTAGGTGGGGAAATAGTACGCCGTCACGTTGGGCTCGGCTATTACCGAAGCCTTGACGATATTGAACAAATGGACGATTTCTTCACGGCTGTAGGGATCATTTCGAACGAGCTGTATGCCGTATTCGTTGAACGGGGGTTCTGCCCATGGGGAAAAAATCACGGCGCCAAGGACCGCCTGCTGTCCTTCTTCGTGCAGGGTGACGTTATCGAATTGCTCTATGGTCATGCCGATGAAAGGGTCGAGCTGCTCGAGCGCAAAATCGAAGTGGAATTCGTACTTCCGGCTGTCCTGGTAGCAGACAACGTTCGGATCGAAGCCTTCTTTAGTTATTATCGTGAACTTGACGTACGGGGGGGACGTCCAGCTTTGAAACTCTTCGGAAGGATAATCGATCTGGTTCTTCCATGCCGGCTCAGGGTCATCGTCTCTGGCAAGAATTACACAGGGAACGAGGAGCACTAAGATCAGGAAACGACTTCTAAAACACATGGCCACTCCACCTCATATACAATCGAAAATATTCAAGCCGCATCTTTTAATGAATGCGGCTTGTCAACACCACTTATTGTACAATTTTTGACTGGAATTTTCCAGTGTCTTTGCTGTTTTTGGGCGATTTTGGAATATTCGTATTACCAGTTCAGCATTGGTGCGGGTTGCTTATCAGGCTTTCAACCACTTAATAGATAACACAGCCAGGCCGCAAGAAACGCTCCGTAGTTTCCGATGGCATAGCCCATAAGTGCCATCAGGATACTTGCCGGCACGAGTTTTTCGTTATGGCTTGAAGCTACGACGGGGGCACTGGCCGCACCGCCGATATTCGCGGCGCTCGCAATTGCGGTCGAATGTACATCCACTCTCAATAGATATGCACCAAGAACACAAAATGCTCCGTGTACGGCTATCCAGATGTAGCAACCGAGAATGAACCATCCGGCGGAACCTGTAAGTCCGGATAAATCGGCCTTGGCCCCCATATTTGCGACAAAGATATAGACGAGAGCCATTGCAAGCTCATGGCTTGCGGGGATGTGCCTTGCCGGAGTGAGCGAGAGAAGAAGGCCCATTGTAGTAATCAGCAGAATCTTCCATGTCGAGGCGGTTAAAATCGGTTTGATCTCAGGCATTTTGGCCGAGAGGAATTCCGCCGCCCATGTACAAGCTAAGCCAAGCACAAGAAGATACAGAAAATGTCTCATTTTGACGCGTTCATGCAAGTCCTGCGTTTCGGCCTGGGCCCTCTCGAGCATCTGGATTCGCTTTTTGTCCACCCGCGTAAAACGATTGAACGCTTTGGCGAAGTTTTTCGAACCCAGCATAATCGGCAGCCATACCATGTAGACAAGATTATCGCCGAGGACGGCAAGCCCGAATCCCTGGCCGCTCGTTTCAAGCCCTTCTGTGACGGCCGCCATATTGCCGGTGCCGCCGATCCAGCTTCCGGCGAGCGAGCCGAAAGCCTTCCATGTATCTTCGGGCAGTTTATTTCCGACAAGTAAAAAAGCTATCGGGGCACCGAGCACTACGCCGGCAGTGCCGAAGAGCATTACGAAGATGCCCCTGCCCATCATTTTGAGTGTCGAGGCGACGTCCACCTTCAAAAGCATTATTATCAGAAACATCGGCAGCACGGTTGAGCTGAGCCAGCCATACACTGCCGATGTTTTTGTTAATACGCTGGTGTTAGACATTATGGCTGGTACGGCGTAGATAAAAATCAGCGGCGGAAAATAATTGAAAAGCTTCCACCGTGTCCGTTCTTCGAGAAAAAAGAAAAATGCTCCAACTCCGCACAGGACCGTTAAGACTCCCACCGGGCTGGAAATATATGATTCATCCATGACTTATTATTCCAATGAAAGAAGCTTATTATACGGCGGCTATTACTGTTGGAAAATCCTTCCAATGAAAACGAAAAAATTCAGATGTTACATGTTGTAATCGTAAAATTGCCGCCCTCGAGTGAGACATCTTTGACTCGAACGCCCCTGATATTCTTTTCTTTGAGCAGATTGTCCACATCAACGAAGATTTTCGGATACTCAAGCCGCATATATGATGGTATTTTCAGTTGAAGCATTTGTTTAAGCCGGCTTACGGCTTTATTTAAATAGCTGCTCACGATGGTAAGTTCAAATGTTGCGAGGTTATCGCTGAAACCCAGGTATCCTAACGAAGCGGGAATATATGGCAGAATGAATGAATTAGTTTTTATCACAAAATGAATTCTATCACCTTCGACTTTCGGACGTAATATCTCGCCGCGTAAGAGTTCATTGGAAATCAGAACTTGTGTGAACTCCTCGATACTGAAAGTTATTTTTGCCATGGTTTTTCCTTGCCGGACCCCGTGTCGCGGGCATCCTGCCCGCGATCCCAGACTTGTAGAATGGGCAACTCGTTTGCCCATGCTGCATTGGAGACCGCATGGGCAGGAGAACCTGCCCATCCTACGACTCAGGGCGATAATATTAATTCCTCTTTTTATAATCGCCGGCCGGCGTGTGCTCCGCCTTTTGCCTGGCGGCGGAAAGATCCTTGAACAGCGATCTTATGTTGAAGAATCCCCCGATTGTAACAACAACCGAAAGGCAGG
>Ga0209121_10005998_pt1 | contig 10803 bp, 7 predicted proteins | sample Cruoilmetagenom3_FD_187292 | JGI IMG/M metagenome (GOLD analysis project Ga0209121, IMG submission 187292) | Oil polluted marine microbial communities from Coal Oil Point, Santa Barbara, California, USA - Sample 3 (SPAdes) (version 2) | ecosystem: Environmental > Aquatic > Marine > Oil seeps ...
ACGGCCCGTTCCAGCAGCGCACCATCCTCGCTTTCGCCCATCACCCGGATCAGCGGTTCGGTACCCGATTTGCGGATCAGCAGGCGACCGCTGACGGCCAGCGCGGCTTCGGCCTCGGCGATGGCGGTCTTTACCGGCGTCAGCTCCAGCGGCGTCTGTCCGCTGGTGAACCGCACATTCTTCAGCATTTGCGGCACCGGTTCAAACTGGCGGATCAACATGCTGGCCGGTTTTTCAGCGCGCAGCATCTCGGCCAGGAAATGCAGCCCGGCCATCAGCCCGTCGCCGGTGGTGGCGTAATCGGTCATGACAATATGGCCCGACTGTTCGCCGCCCAGATTGAAACCGCCCTCCCGCATTCTCTCGACCACATAGCGATCACCTACCCTGGTGCGTTCCAGCCTGAGCCCCCTGCCCTCCAGAAACCGTTCCAGCCCCAGATTGGACATCACCGTGGCCACAAGGGCACCGCCCTTCAGCAGCCCGTCAGCGGCCCAGCGATCTGCCATCAGCGCCATCAACTGATCGCCATCACCCACCTGGCCCGACTCATCGACGATGATCACCCGGTCGGCGTCGCCATCAAGGCAGATCCCCACATCCGCCCCATGCGCCACAACTGCCGCTGCTGCGGTTTCCGGGTGGGTCGAGCCACAATCGCGGTTGATATTGTGCCCGTCCGGAGCGGTCCCGACCGGGATCACGTCTGCGCCCAATTCCCACAAAACCTGCGGCGCGGTGCTCCAGGCGGCACCGTTGGCACAGTCTATCACCACCTTCAGCCCGTCCAGCCGCACATCACGCGGCAGCGAGGATTTGACCCGCTCGCCATAGCGGAACCTTGCATCGTCAATCCGCGTGGCGCGGCCGATATGGCTGGCGCGGGCCGGTTCCACCCCGGATATGATCAACGCCTCGATTTCGGCTTCGGCCTGATCCGAAAGTTTGAACCCGTCGGGGCCGAAGAACTTGATGCCGTTATCCTCGGCCGGATTGTGACTGGCCGAGATCATCACCCCCAGGTCAGCCCGCATCGACCGGGTCATCAGCCCGACCGCCGGGGTCGGCACCGGCCCCAGAAGCAGCACGTTCATCCCGGTCGAGGTCAGCCCGGCCGTCAGCGCGTGTTCGAACATATAGCCCGACAGGCGGGTGTCCTTGCCAATCACAACGCGGTGCACGCCGCCAGCTTCGCGGCGAAAATACCGCCCCACGGCCGCGCCGATCCGCAGCGCCATTTCCGCCGTCATGGGGGCCGTGTTGGCGGTGCCGCGCACCCCGTCGGTTCCAAACAATTTACGCATCACTCACCTCTTACCTGCCTTGCCCTGCCGCAGCCCATCACAGCCCGTCACAGCCTGCCACAGCCTTATCGCCTGCGCCGTCTCGTTCACATCATGCACCCTCAGGATTTGCACACCTTGCGCCAGGGCCGCAAGCCCTACCGCGATGGAACCGGGCGCGCGGGCATCGGCGCGCGGCGCATTGCCGAGTGTACCGATAAACCGCTTACGCGACGCACCCAGCAGAATTGCACAACCCAGCCCGTGAAACAAAGAGATGTTTCGCAATAATGTCAGGTTGTGGGCCTGCGTCTTGCCAAAGCCGATGCCCGGATCCGCAACTATGCGCGCGCGCGCAATACCGGCGCGTTCCAACTCTGCTATCCGCGCTTCCAGAAGATCATACACATCCAGCAGCACATTGTCATAGTGCGGTGCCTTCTGCATGGTTGCCGGATCGCCTTTTGAGTGCATCACGCAAACCGGTACGCCCTTGTCGGCGCACAGCCCGGCCAGCGTGGTATCAAAGGTAAACCCGGACACATCGTTGACCAGACCGGCCCCGGCCTTTAACGCCGCGCGCGCCACGTTGGTTTTGCGGGTATCAATCGACACCGGCACGTCACTTGCCCGGCGCAACGCGGCAATCACCGGGGCGGTGCGGTCAATTTCCTCCTGCTCGGGAACCGGATCGGCACCGGGGCGGGTGGATTCTCCGCCGATGTCGATGACCGCCGCCCCGCTGCCGACCATATCAAGGGCTGCTTTCACAGCCAGGTCCGGCGCATTGTGGCGACCGCCATCAGAGAAACTGTCCGGGGTGACATTCAGGATGCCCATGATCTGAGCCTGCCGCATATCCAGCCCCGCCACGGGCGCGCGGGGCGCGCTTAGCCGTTGCAATTGCGCCGGCGCAACTTCATCCGCCGCCATGATCCGGGGCGGCGTGTTCCTGCCAAGCGCCTCGACATGGGTGAACCACAGCGGGCCGCCGGCCAGCGGATGCGCCCCATCGGGGCAGGCAGCGCCATGCTGAACCAAAGGTCTGAAACAGGTCACAATTTCGCCTGCTCCACCGGCACGGCGCGCAACGGCACATCCGTATCAGCCGGCAATTCGGCCCCGATCACCATCATTTCGCCCGCCTCGAAGGTGGCGGCAAACCAGGCCGCCAGCGCCACCGCGTCGCCGGGGTGCACGGACGGCCCGTCAACCGAATCCAGCATGATCTTGGAGGGGGCCCAGACACTGATCTGACCGTTCTTCACGGCCCAGTCCAGCTCGGTCCTGGTGCTGACCACCACACAACGATTGTCGCGCGCCGCCAGAACCCAGGCATTCTGTTCGATGGCCAGAAGATCGACCCGGCGCTGGGTCATGATGTGTCCGGTCTGCGGTGCCATGTTGTCCGACGCGCCGACGCACAGGATCAGCGGACGGTCGCGCGCCGCCATCTGGTCGATCCAGCCACCCAGATTGTCCGAAGCGATGGCGGCATTGGACAGGTACATCAACCGCGGATGCGGGCGGTCCTCATCATGCGGATCATGTGCCGCCTGATCGCGCGCACGCACGATCTCGACCCCCAGCGCGCCGGGGCCGCGATCCAGCTTTTCGATGCGCACAAAGGCGCGCACCGCCTGTGGTTCGGCCAGAATCCTCGTTGCCACCCGTTCGGCCAGGGTTTCCAGCAGGTTCAGCCGCTCTTCTGCCAGCGCATGAGAGATCGCCTCACTCACCCGGTCATAACTCAGAATCCGGTCCACATCGTCGTCAACCGGGCCGGTCAGCGGCCGCACCTCGACCACCACATTGAAACAGATGCGCTGGGTTGTGCCGCGCTCGGCCTGAAAAGCGCCGATTTCCACCTCGACCACGTGATCGCGCAGCGAGATACGGTCCAGAGTCCCGTGGGGCGCGGTCGCTTCGGCCCTCTCGGACGGGTGGGCAAACGCAAGACGGATTTCAGAACTCATATGTCGGTCCTTGTTTGGGACAGCCGGGTGGCACATATGCGCCGCGTTTCGCCTGATAGCAGACCAGCCAGCGCCACGCCAGCGCCGCAAAAAACGACGTGCAAAACGACGTTACTGGCGCGCCAATGCCATATTGCCCGCGTCTGAGCCCCGGAAAACCAGGAGTTTTCCCGGGCTTTGGCGCGGGAAATGTGCGTCAGTCACTTTGCGCTGTTCGGTAATTGTGGCGATAAAACAGATGTACGCCGATCCGGGCGGTATTTCTATAGGTTCTGGCCCAGGCCGGGTGCACCGCTGTGGTATGATAATGCGTCGCCCCTTCGGTCAGATTGCCGACGCCTTCCGCCCCGTCAAGGATCGCGCGGGCCACTTTGGACACACGTTCATATGCCTGATGCTCGGCAATGATGTCTTTGTAGCCATCGCAGTTATAGGTGAACTGGCACTGATATTTGCGCCCGGTCCCCTGTTTGATCACCCCACACAGAGTGCCCGGAAAGCGGCTGCTTTTAACCCGGTTCATGATGACCTCGGCGACGGCGAACTGACCTTTGACTGTCTCGCCGCGGGCCTCGAAGTAAAGCGCCTCTGACAGGCAGCGCCATTGCTCATCGCCCTTGGCTTTGGGCTGAGCATCGACCCAGGAATGGCTGAAACTGACCGGGACAGGAACAGGCTTCGGCAAAAGCCCTGCATTCATCAGCATTTCCTGAAAAGTCGGTGCCTTACCGGCATCCACAGTGGTCCCGGTTCGCTCGGACCAACCATCGCGACCGGTATCCGCACCAGCGCCAAGCGGTAGCAGAACGGTCAGTCCGACCGCAATTACACGAATAATATTCTTCATCACATCCCCACCCGGCGCAACCTGCGCAGGTGCCTGAAAAGACAAGCCCAGAGAGCGAACTACCCGAAGATGACACAAAGGTCCAGTTATTGACAAATTGTAGCCAGATTCCTGACACAATTTCAGACAGTTGGCCGGCATTGTTGACGTAAACGAAACAATGCGAACCACTATATGTTGACAGGTCGGGTGGCTTCAAGTGCCGATGTTGTGGGAAATGGCCAATTGCGCCGCTGCCAGCCGGGCCACCGGCACCCGGAACGGTGAACAGGACACATAATCGAACCCCGCATCCCGGCAAAAGGCGATTGATTCGGGATTCCCGCCATGTTCGCCACAGATCGACAGGGTGATTCCCTCATGCGCCGCGCGGCCCCGTTCGGCCCCCAGTTTCAACAATTCGCCGACCCCATCGGTGTCCAGCACATGAAACGGATCTTCGGGAAACACCCCCTGGCGCACATAATCGGACATGAACCGCCCGGCATCGTCACGCGACAGCCCATAGGTCATCTGGGTCATGTCATTGGTGCCAAAACTGAGGAATGCCACATGCGGCGCAATCTCGTGCGCGCGTAGCGCCGCGCGCGGGGTTTCGACCATCACCCCAAGGCGAAAATCGACATCCTGCCCGCGTTCCGACCTTACCGCCGCTGCCACCGCATCAATCCGCGCCTTGACCAGTTCGACCTCGCGGCGCGCGCTGACCAGCGGGATCATGATCTCGGGCACAACCGGGTTATCGGGCGTGCCGGCCTCAAGCGCGGCCTCAAAAATCGCCCGCGCCTGCATGTTGTAAATCTCGGGCACGGTGACGCCAAGGCGCACCCCGCGCAGACCCAGCATCGGGTTGTATTCGCCCATCTCTTCGACCCGTCGGGTCACGTCCGACACCGGCAAATTCAGCGCCTCGGCCAGTTCGCGCTGGCCGGTGCGGGTGGTGGGCAGGAACTCATGCAGGGGTGGATCGAACAGGCGGATGCAGACAGGTTTGCCCTGCATGATGTTGAAAAGTTGGGTAAAATCGTCGCGCTGCATTGGCAGCAACCGCTCAAGAACCGCCGCGCGGCCCTGGCTGGTCTCGGCAAAGATCATCTCGCGCATTACGGTCAGGCGACCGGGATCAAAGAACATGTGTTCAGTGCGGCACAGGCCAATGCCCTGCGCGTTGAAATTGCGCGCGCTCAGGGCATCGCCCGGCGTGTCGGCATTGGCGCGAATATCAATGTCGCGCGCCTCGTCGGCCCAGCCCATCAGCGTTTGAAACGCATCATCCAGCACCGCCTCCTGCATCGCCGGTTGCCCGGCCAGAACCTGCCCGGATGATCCGTCGATGGTGATAATATCGCCTGTTTTCAACACCCTGCCATCCGGTGCCGTGACCTGTTGCTTGCGGGTCTGAAACCGCATCGACGACGCCCCGACAATGCACGGCAGCCCCATGCCACGACCAATCACCGCCGCGTGGCTGGTCATGCCGCCCCGTTCGGTCAGCACGGCCACAGCCGCGTGCATGCCGCGAATATCCTCGGGCGAGGTTTCCCGGCGCACCAGAACGCAAGGCTCGCGCCGCGCCGCACTGGCCTGAGCCTCGGCGGCGGTGAACACGATCCTGCCGGTGGCGGCACCGGGGCTGGCACCGATGCCGGTGGCCAGAACGTCGCGGGTCGCGTCCGGGGCGACCTGACGGTGCAGCAATTCGTTCAGGCTGTGCGGCTCGATCCGCATAACCGCCTCTTGCGGCGTGATGATGCCGTCCTGCGCCAGCCGCACGGCAACGCGCACCGCCGCGCGCGAGCTGCGCGCCACCCGCACCCCGTCCAGCAGATGCACCTGACCGGCCTCAATGACAAATTCGACCTGCATTTCTTCGCGCAGCTTCTCGCGCATCAGGGCGGCATGCAGTTTCAGGGCCGCGAAGGCCTCGGGGGCCACATCCTCAAGCGCCGGACCGCGATCGTCGCGCGCAAGATACAAGGCTGCTGCCCCAGCCCCCAGCGCATCGCGGCCCTGGCTCTGGCTCAGGTAGCGGCCCGTCACCTGCGCCAGACCGGTGGTCCGGTTGATCAGTTGCAACACGCCCGAACCACATTCGCCCTGCCCCAGCCCCAGGATCATTTCCTGCACCACCAGGCCCAGCCCCGCATCCGCCGGCGCGCCTTTGGCCTGACGCAACAGCCGCGCGGTGGTGCCCCCCCAGGCCCGCGCCATAGAGCGCAACACGCCGGCCAACTGCTCGGCCGGGTCTTGCGGAAACGGCTCGTCCGCCTCTTCCTCGTAGGCGTGCAGGGTTTGTGACAGGGCGCGCGCCGCGTCTTCGCCGGTCAGATCGAACGCATCCGGATCCAGCCGGGCAACATGGATCGCGTAAGACTGGACAAAGCGCAGATACAGCGCTCTGGCGGCTTCGGGGCCCATCTGGTCGCACAGATCGACGTAGCGCGCATCATTCATGCCGATATTCAGCACCGCGCCCGGTCCGCCCCAATCCGGATCCTCGGACGAGGGGCGCACGCATAACAGCGTGTCGGGCTTGAATTGGCCTAGAATGGCGGCCAGATCGGGCATGTCGCCATTCGCCAGATCATGCACCGCGTCAAATGACAGCGCCACGGTGCGCGGCACCGGCAAATCTAGCCGCACCAACCGTTGCAGACATTTGGCCCGCCCGCCATGGGTGGTGGCCCCTACCAGCGCGTCAGGGGTGATGAGCGTGACATCTGGATCATTCTGCACTGCGGCACCTATGGTTCTGCTGCACCAGCAGCATAGGCAGGATGCAATCGCTTGCAAGGGGTTAGAGACTATTGCGGCTTTTTGTAGGACGGGTGATACGCACCCTATCCTTCGATCAGCGTCAGGTCCGCCACCTGCCCGCAGGTTTTTCGGATTTGGGCGAGCAAATTCAACCTGTTACGGCGAATAACCTCACTATCGGCATTGATCTTCACATCCTCGAAAAACGCATCGACAGCTGGGCGCAGGTCTGCCATTTCGGCCACGGCGGAGGCAAAATCTTCCGCCTTCAATGCGGCTTCGATGCGCGGCTCGCCCGCCTCCAGCGCCGCAAACAGCGCCTTTTCGCTGTCGGTCTCGGCGTATTTCACATCCGCGCCGTAAGAATATTCCACCCCGTCCTTTTCTTCGGCCTGGGTCAGGATGTTGTTGGCCCGCTTGAACCCCTGCACCAGATTGGCCCCGTTCTCGGTCCCAAGCGCCTGCGCCAGCGCGCGCGCGCGCTTGACCAGCAAGTTCAGATCGTCGCTGCCCGGCATCGACAGGCAGGCGTCGATGATGTCGTGGCGAATGCCCTCGTCGCGCAGGTAGCCCTTAAGCCGGTCGTGGATGAACACCAACAGGTCAGTGGACAGATCCGGCACCAGATCACCGATCGAACGCAACAGAACCGGTTCGGGCTGGTTCTTGCCCTGCACCCGGTCCAGCACTGTGCGGAAGGCCGCGCCAAATACGCCATGATCGCCGATTTCATCCAGAATGTCATGCAACGCGGCCAGATCGTGTTCGTCGGCATCACCGTTCAGGTGTATCTTGTGACGCAGCAGTTGCCGGTCGATAAAGCGATCCAGTGGCAGGCGCAGATCGTTGCTCAGGATCAGCCGGATCACCCCCAGCGCCGCCCGGCGCAGGGCGAACGGGTCTTTTGATCCGGTCGGTTTTTCGTCAATCGCCCAGAACCCGGTCAGCATGTCGATCTTGTCGGCCAGCGCCACCGTGACGGACAAAGGCGCGCCCGGCACATCGTCGGACGGGCCAAGCGGCGAATAATGCTCTTCAGCGACGGCGGCGATGGCCGCGTCCTGGCCCGAAGCCTCGATGTAATAGCGCCCCATAAGCCCTTGAAGTTCGGGGAATTCATAGACCATCTGCGAACTGAGGTCCGCCTTGGCCAGACGCGCCGCCGTTTGCGCCTGTTCGGCGTCCGCCCCGGTAATCCGCGCCAGTTCACGCGACAGGGCCGTGACACGGCGGATGCGGTCGCCCTGGCTGCCCAGTTTGTTGTGAAACGTCACGTTTTCAAGGGATTGCGTCCACACGCTAATGTCCGATTTCGCCACGGCCAGATCATTGTCCCAAAAGAACCGCGCATCCGCCAGCCGGGCCGAAAGCACCTTTTCGTTGCCTGCCAGAATGGTCGCGCCGTGATCGGTAGTTTCGCGGTTGGCGACGGTGATGAACCGGGTGATCGCGCCGGTTTTGGGGTCACGCACCGAAAAGAACTTCTGATGCTCACGCATCGAGGTTTGCAGCACCTCGGGCGGCAGACCGAGAAAATCCGCGCCGATCTGCCCCATCAGTACCACCGGCCATTCCACCAGCCCGGCAACCTCGGCCAAAAGGCCCTTGTCCTCGACCAGTTCCAGCCCGGCGGCGAAGGCCAGATTGCTGGCGTCGGCCCAGATGTGATCGGCCCGTTCCTGCGCCGAGAGCACCACATGCGCGCGCTTCAACTTTGCCTCGTAATCCCCGAAGGACGCAACAGAAAACCGGCCCGGTACCATGAACCTGTGACCTTCGGTGCTGTCGCCCGATTTGATCCCGTCAATGTCCAGCGGCACCACGCTGGCCCCGGCTTCGTCGCTGAGGATGCACAGGATCGACTGCAATGGCCGTACCCAGCGCAAAGACCCGGTGCCCCAGCGCATGGACTTGGGCCAGGGAAAGTTGCGGATCACGTTTTCAAGCACGGTGGCGACGATCCCGGCCGCTGGTTTGCCGGGTTTATCAATCGTCGCGAAATAGAACTGCCCCTTGGGGGTTTCGCGTTCTTCCAACTGATTACGGGTCACACCCGCGCCGCGCAGGAAACCCTCGACCGCCTTGTCGGGCGCGCCAACTTTCGGGCCCTTGCGCTCCTCGTGCAGATCCGGAGAGGCGGCCAGAAGCCCCTCGACCGCCAGCGTCAGGCGGCGCGGCGTGGACAGGCCCGAGGCCCCCGCATAGGTCAGGCCGGCCTCGACAAGGCCATCGGTCACGCGCTTTTTCAGGTCTTCGGCGGCGCGGGTCTGCATCCGGGCCGGGATTTCCTCACAAAACAGTTCGATCAGCAGGTCGGGCATGGGACGGTCCTTAGAAGTTCACGATATCTGGATAACGAAAGCGTGGGCGATGTCGACAAAGAAGGCGGATACAAGGGGCAACACGATAAAGGCAATAGACGACAATGGCATTTGGTCCCCACCATCATGTTGGCTGAACCGGTCATTTATGACCCCCGGGCGGCGGCGGGCAGGTCTCGCCCACCACGGTGCCGTCGTAATCCTTGGCCCCGCAATCGTTCAGCGCATGCCAGGCAAAGCCGCGCCCGTCTGATGTGATCGCAACCACCCGGTCGACGCCGTAAGCGATGTTCTTCTGGCTGATGAATGTGGCGGCGGTTCCGGCCTTCAGCGCGGCCCCGATGGCAGCGGCATCAAAACAGTCGAACCAGCCCGGTGCGTTGCGTGGCAACACGTCCGGGGCCGCCACATAACGCGCACGCGCCTGGTCCAGCCCAAGCGGCGTGGTGAAGCAGGCGCGATAGCGGATCGGAGAGCTGTCGGCGTCGATGGCGCGGAAATCGCCATGGGCAATCGGTTCGGGCGTGCCATTGGTTAGGGTGACCAGTTGCACGTCCTGCGGGCCGGTTGCCGCAACCTCGCGGTAAAAACCATACACCTGAAGATAATAGATCGACGCGCCAAAAATCACTGCAAGGGCGACGATCGCGCCGGCAACCAGTTTTCCGTTCACGCCGCCCACCCCCCGGCGGTGGTCTGCAAATAGGCATCGGCGCATTGTTTGGCCAGATTGCGCACCCGGCCGATATAGGCCTGACGTTCGGTCACCGAAATCACCCCGCGCGCATCGAGCAGGTTGAAGATATGGCTGGCCTTGATGCACTGGTCATATGCCGGGTGCACCATGACGATACGCTTGCCGGACTTGGGGTCGTCGGCGTCATGGGCAAGGATCGCCGCGCATTCGGCCTCGGCCTCTTCGAAGTGGCGCAGCAGCACGTCGGTGTCGGCCACGTCAAAATTCCAGCGGGCGTATTCCTCTTCGGTCTGTTTGAACACGTCGCCGTAGGTCAGCGGGATCGGCGCGTCGGGCGCGTTGAATGGCATGTCCATCACATGTTCGACGCCCAGCACATACATCGCCAACCGTTCCAGCCCATAGGTCAGCTCACCCGAGACCGGATTGCAATCATGCCCGCCGACCTGTTGGAAATAGGTGAACTGGCTGACTTCCATGCCGTCGCACCAGACCTCCCAGCCCAGACCCCATGCGCCAAGGGTGGGGCTTTCCCAGTCGTCCTCGACAAAGCGGATGTCGTGCAGGTCCATGTTGATACCAATCGCCTCAAGCGAGCCAAGATAGAGCGCCTGCAAATCCGGCGGGCTGGGTTTGATCACCACCTGAAACTGGTAATAATGCTGCAACCGGTTGGGGTTCTCGCCATAGCGACCGTCCGTGGGCCGGCGCGAGGGCTGAACATAGGCCGCCGCCCAGGGGGTCGGTCCCAGCGACCGCAGCGTGGTGGCCGGGTGGAACGTGCCGGCCCCGACCTCCATGTCATAGGGTTGCAGCATGGCACAGCCCTTGGACGCCCAATAGGCTTGAAGCCGCAGGATGATCTCTTGAAAAGAGCGGGGGACATCGGTGTGGTTGGTCATGGGGTGGTTCCTGTCGTTAC
>Ga0209121_10005999_pt1 | contig 10802 bp, 6 predicted proteins | sample Cruoilmetagenom3_FD_187292 | JGI IMG/M metagenome (GOLD analysis project Ga0209121, IMG submission 187292) | Oil polluted marine microbial communities from Coal Oil Point, Santa Barbara, California, USA - Sample 3 (SPAdes) (version 2) | ecosystem: Environmental > Aquatic > Marine > Oil seeps ...
TGGGTCGGCCTAATCCTTACGCCTTTCAGGCTCAGGACGGGGGCCTCACGCCAGGGTATCACGCCAATCCGTATTTTGTGGATGCATATTAAGATAACACAGGACCTGAAATAATAAGGTCTGAAACCGTTTAACTAACTGCTTTTCCCTCCTGGTAAGTAATTTGTAATATCTCCCTTTTGAAAATACGCCCGGTAAGCCTGGCTTTCTTCTAACGCGTCCTTTACTAGCGATTGATATATTTCCAGCGCTGCCTGGTTGGGCACGTTATCCACCGCTGAGATGCGCACCTGATCCTCCTCTAAAGCCACACCCAACTTCCCAAGGGCATCCCACAACCTTAAACCAATCCGAACGCTCTCCCGGGTCACGGCACAAGCGCTGGCGAGTTCATCTAATGTGGATTTGCCGTCTTTATGTCTTATGGCGTACTTTGCCAGGCCGCCCAACCGTTCCAAAAAGGTTTTCGTCCTGGTGATGTTCGGGTTCAGCCCAAAGGCCACAACCTTTTTCGGTTTTGTTAACAAAATGGCATCATCAAGGACAGATTGGGAAGGCGGTGCCGTCCAGATGACCAGATTTGCAATGGGTTCCAATTCATGGCGTCCTTTGCATGACAACACCTTTGGAATTTGCCCCTCTCCCCAAACCAAGCTATCTGGATTTTTAGCAAGGAAATGGGTTAGTTCTGCAATTGGGTTCAGAGAGTTTCGCCGATCAATGATTGTAAAATGCCGGCGTTCAATCGCTTTCCTTCCTTTTTCAGTAATTCGGTAATCCACCCACTCCGCGCTCACCTGGGGAGAGCCTTTGTAATCGGTTCTTGAAAGCCGGCACACCAGGTCAAATTGTGCCTCAGGAGGCAGCTGGTCTCCGCCGTTCCACCAGATAAATCGCGCTTCGTTTTGATCTTGATCTTTGGCCACGACCTGCCGATGTTCATAATAAGCGCCGATCTCTCGTGTGGAGACCAGGGCGAGGTTGGGTATCATGAAATTAAGGGGCGGGTTATCCGGGCCAAAGGGTGCCAGGCGATCAATTTGTTCCACCAGGTCTAAAGAAATTTCGTCCGGGTTGATCACCCGGTCAATCACCAGTTTGGGAACTATTTCCACCCCTTCTCGAAGTTTTCCAACTGAAGAGAGAAAACCCCGTTTGAAGGCAGAATATTTATCCGGCGCCATGGATAGCCCGGCTGCCATAGGGTGCCCGCCGTACGCATTAAGCAGGTCTGATTGTGTTGCAATGGCTTCGGTGATATTCACACCTGCCACGGAGCGCGCAGAGCCATGGATGGGATCTTTGCCAGTTAATAACAGGGCAGGTTTTCCATAACGCTCAACCAGGCGGCTGGCGACAATTCCTACCACACCTCCTGGCCAATCGGGATGATGCAAAACGATCGCCGGGGAATGTCGGTCATCTGCGGACATTTGCAGCAGTGCTTCAGCTGCCTGTTCAACCTGTCGGGTGGCAAAACGCCGTTTGGCGTTCATGGCTTCAATTTGCATCCCTAAAACCCGGGCTCGCCCGCTGTCCTCCGTGGTCAAAAATTCGACCATCATGTTTGCATCACCCAATCGACCAACGGCATTCATCCTTGGTGCGATCTGAAAACCGATGTGAGTTTCAGTCAGGTTTTGAGGGTTTAAATCTGCAGCTTTATATAAGATTTGTAATCCCAAACGTTGTGTATTGCGTAAATTTTGCAGGCCTTTTTGAAGGATGTAACGGGTATCTCCCTTGAGACGGGCAACATCGGATACGATTCCCAGGGCTGCTAATTCCTGATACCGCCCTTGCTCAAAAGGGTGGTTCTCAGCCTGGAAAAGGGCTTCTATTAGCTTGTAAGCGACACCGACACCCGGTAAGGTTGCCAAAGGATGATCCTCAGGAAGCCGCTGAGGGTTGAGGACAGCATGGGCTGGGGGCAGGCTTTCACCCAGGCTGTGGTGATCAGTGACGATCACCGGTATATCAGCATTGCGAACAAACTGAATATTATCGTGTTCGGAAATGCCCGTGTCGCATGTCAGTAGAAGGTCAAAGCCTTCCTTTAGAAATTTTTCCAAAACTGCCCGGGTGATCCCATGGGATTCTTCACCCCTGACTGGTATGTGATAGCTGACAAAGCCTCCTAATTCGCGAAGCCCTTCAACCAGGATGGTGGTTGCGGTTTGCCCATCGACATCGAAGTCGCCCCATACCAGGATGTGTTTTTGCTTCTTGAGGGCATCGATTAGCAATGATACGGCAATTTCAATATCCGGCAGCTGCTCTGGGGGTGTGGGCTGGACATTTTCCGGGTGAAGAAAAGCTTGTGCTGAGGCTATGGTCTGGTATCCGCGCCTGTAGAGGGTTTCCGCGACCAGGGGATGCCCGCCAACAGCCTTTTGAAAGTCCTCTGGAATGGAAAGCTCATCCGGGAAAACCCATTGTTTTTCTTCTGGCATTAAAATTCAATTTCCTGTATTTGATCAAAATTCAGGTCCAGTTCAAAATCTTCCTCGTTCATTTCGAAACCTTCAAAAGATTCAAGATCGCCTGCACGCACGCCCCGATCACAGTGTGAGCGGTAGACACAATAGCGGCATTTTTTGAGGTCTTTCGTTCGGAAGAAGTTTTCCTCTTTGCGATCTAAAATCTCATTGATGCAATTCTCAAGGTAGGTTTGATCTTCCTCGTAAGCCTTTTGGTCATAGGTCAGGGTGACAGGGACTTCGGGGTGGGCGGCAAACCAGTAATTCATGGTGACCTGTTCCGGGTTAACCGTGTCGCTAATGAGCAAGCTGCCCCCAGCCTGAGCTAGGATATAGCGATAGAGACGGGTTTGCACCCGATTGAGCAGCCATTCTTTTTTGGGACGTTTGCTTGAGGTCTTCCAGTCAAAGATCACCAATTGTGATTTGTCCGCCACCAGGATCAGGTCATATTTTGCCAGAAGCCGATGGTTCAACATCGGGGTGCTGAGGCTTGTTTCCACATATTGCTGCCCCTTGAGGATCGGGGGAACAAATTGCAGAAAATTTTCCCACCATCCCACGATTTCTGGATTTGGGTTTGATTCAGCAATTTCATCCAGGCGGGATTCGGAGATGCCCAATAAATATTGCTGGACCAAACGGTGAAAGCGGGCACCTGCTTTTCCCCGTTCTTCAAACTCAAGAGCATCATCAACCAGCAAAGCCGGCCATTTTGTGCGCCGGATGTACTTCAAGTAAAAACGATAGGGACAATCTAAATAATCTTTGAGATTGCTCTGTGTGAAATCAAAACCCTCAGGCAGTTTCATTGTTTCTTCTCCAAAGCGTTGATCAGTTCCAATAATGCCAGTGTGGGGAAGTTCCGGTTTGAAACTCGACCGGTGTTCCAGGTGACGGTTAGCCATTTTCGTGCCCGTGTGACCCCAACAAAGAGCAGCCTTAACCTTTCCCGGATAAATTCATGCCGCGCTTCCATCGATGCTTTGCCCGGTTGGTACCAGTCAAAGGGATTGCCCTCAGTCAGGGTTTTTAGCTGGCTGATGACCTCTGCTTCCATATTGAGATGGTCTTTGACGAACCATTTTTCGGATTGAAACTGGTCGTACTCTGCCCCGGAGGGAAAATTGTAATTGTTGACGGAGCTTAAGAAAACGCAATCCCATTCCAAGCCCTTGGCTTTATGCATGGTAGCAACGACCACCTGGCCGGGATAGAGATCGGGGTTGAACGCTTCATCTTCCTGCGAGAAGCCGAGGTATTTGCGCTGATTTTTGGCGATATTTGCCAGTTCATCAGTAAATTCTGGTAAACGCCAGTCAGGATGTGCGTTGCTAAACTGGCGCAACAACGAGGAAAGCTTATATGCCAATGCCAACTCGGATGGATCTAGAAACAGGTCTTGCGAAACTGTCAGAATAAGCTGGTCGATGGGTAAAAAGACGGTGTTTTGCCATCCCCTGACCACGTTTCGGAATGTTTCTAATTCTTCAATGATCTGTGTGGCCGCACCTTCTTGTTTCAGCGATTCCAGCCAATCCCCTTTGACTGTCGGCCACAGGTAATCCTCTACATGATCGATCGACCTGATCATGCGAATGATCCCTTTAAAGAAGGTCCAGGTATCTTCATCTGATCGTTCAGCGCGCCGCCATACTTTATAGGCTTGTGACAGCTTATGACTGGATTCGGGGTCACTCAAGTAGTGGAGGATATTGGCGATAGCGCCCGTCGATAAGCGTGTGGCACTTGTGGATTGAAGCAAGCTGTCCACCGTCGGGATTTTCCGTTTATTCAGCTCGTCAACGAATTTGAACCCGCGGGTATTTCTCGGGGAAAGGATGGCGATGGTTTTATCAGGATGCTCCTGTAAAAAGGATTCGACAGCGTCTGCAACAAAACGGATCTCCTGATCCGGGCTGAGTTCCCTTTCGACCAACCGAATGCACGATAGGCAATCCTCAGGGTTGGGTTGTGGGTCACCATGGGGTGTGGGTTTGATAAAAGGCGGGTTGAGGGCGCCCCTGGCTTCGGGGTTGGGATGCTCATTTTGCGTCCAGGTTATCAGATGATTGGCAAGGTCAATAATGCTTAAAGTCGAACGTCCGCTTTCTGGCAGGGAACGTTCCTCAACATACTCTCTTTTGAGGAAGTCAAGTAAATATTGTGGGCTGGCGGTGGTAAAGCTTTCATAAATAGCCTGGTTGGGGTCGCCAACCCGTACCCAGTTGCCGTTTTCACCGGCCAGGAGGGAAAGGATCTCCTGCTGAAGCAGGCTTGAATCCTGGGCTTCATCTTCTAAAATATAAGGCCATCGATCCCGTAAGATTTCAACAAGCGAAGGATCCGACCTGAGACAGCGCAAGGCCAGCCGGATCAGGTCATCAAAGTCGACACTGCCGCGATAATTGAGGGCATCCTGGTACTCGTTGTAAATTTGTGTTCCCATTTCAACCAGGGGCATGGGGATTTGGGTTTGTTCAAGCTTCTCTCGGAGGGCTTTGGGGGTTAGCTGACGGTCTTTGGAAAGGCGAATAAAGGCAGTTGCGATTGATTCAACCATTGCTGGCAGGTTCTTATTGTTTTCGTATAGTTTTTCCCTTTGATATTCTTCATACTGCAAATAAGGCTCGAAGAAGTCGATGTGAGACTTTAACCAGTCCCTGGCAATGCTTTGTTTGATGCGGTTGGCTTCAACTTCGTCAATAATTTGATAACCGGTGCCCAAACCCGCCAGGTCGGGTCTTTCACGAACAATGTCATTGGCGAGACCGTGAAGGGTGCGGATGCGGTACCCGAAGCCTGGCAGCAGTTCTTCAGCCAAAAGTTGGTTTGAAATGCGAATGGAAAAATTATCAACAGCGGCATTGACCAGGGTGACAACCAGGATTTCCTGGTTGATGTCAATGGCGCTTTCACGGATCAATTTAGCCGCCAGGTAGGATAGGGTCCATGTTTTTCCGCTGCCCGGGACAGCACTGACGCCCATTTTGCCTGAATGGTATCTTAATATTTTTTCCTGCCCGGGCCTGAGTACGGTTACTCTTTGTGTCACAACGACCCCCGTTTCGCGCTTTGCAAGATATTTTGAATAATGCGGATCAGCAATCCCCTGTTTTCATATCCACGCACATCCAGGTCACTCATGCCGAGATAGATTTTTCTTCGACACCTGTTGAGCAATCCGATTGAAAGGCGTTGAAGGGTTTGGTACGAGGCAGCCAGTTCGTCCTCAGCATCCCACAGCTCACCTTCTTTCCATCCTCTGCTGAGGACATAGGGATGGGTAAGGGGTTGGTCCAGGCGCTGGTACCAGCTCGGGCTGCCGATATCCAACCAGAATTGAATATCGACGGGGCGGTTACTGATTAAAAATGTATAAGCAGGTGAGAGCAAAACAGCGTTTTCAGCACCTGTTTCCCAGCTTTGAATGTATTGAGCGGCAATAACGCCTTCGTTTACCATCTGAATATATTCTTTCCCGATGGAAGTTTCATTTGAAATAAACTGATCACCAATTGCCCAGCGAAATTTTTGGATGGATTCGATGAGTGTGGCAACGGTGTTGCCGCTGTCTAAATTATCGTGGAAGCCGAACCCTGGTTGACTGAGAACTTCACCAAAAAGCTTGTTGAGGAAAAAATCCAGGGGAAGGGTTTCCAATGCATTAATCTTTGACAGCCAAATTCTTAAGCTGTCATAGCGTTCTCCTGCTCGAAAGGTGATTCGGTCACGGATCTGCGGAGGCACCTCTTCAAAGGGGCGCATGGGGAAACCGGGGTTAGATTTTTTATAGGTATAGGCTGTAAGAAGCTGTGCGCGTACCAGGTCGAGACCATCGATCACCTGCATCAGGGAAAAAGCAAGGTTTATCCGTTCAGGAAGCATCTCCCAGGAATGGAACGCGATTCTTGCAAGGGTTAACATGGTTTGTGTTGCGGGCTCATCCCTCAGTGACCGGGATGGTCGGTGTGATTGGTTGGGGATACCTAGCTCGTTCAGGCGGTTGGTGAGTGCAAAGCGGAGCACATCAGGCATAAAGGGCGCCAGGACCACAATTTCACCCGGGGGAACGCCATTGTCTATAAGATCGGCAATTTGACCAGCAACCCATGCAATCATCCCGGGAAAATACTTGGGGTTTTCTTTTGGGGAGACAAAAGCAGCGCGAACTGCTTCAAATGAAGGTTCTGGATTTGGCTCTGAGATGCCTTTCAATCGGGCGATTGCGTTTCTGATCCCAAGCGTGACTTGGGTGATGTCTTCACCGGAGATAAGGTTTTGCTTGAAATTGAAGCATTCATCACAGGATTCTTTAAGTGATAGGGCGCTTTCGATATCAGCACCTAAGAAAGAGCGGTAACCTGCTTCCTCATCAAAGATGATCAGGGCTGAATCAAAATCTGGCAGCCAATCTTTTAAGATATCATGGGAGACAGGGGTATCCTCTTCGATATTATCCACGATCAGGTGTCGATATGATTGGGACAGGTAAGATCGGCACATCGGGGAAGTCCACAGGTGTTTCATAAAGACTGACACTTGAAGTGAAAAATCCAGCAAATTGTGTTCAAGGCAAAAAGTTCTGAATTGATCTGCACAAAATTGAACATCATCATAGATGTGCAATTGTTCAATGTCACCCACCCACGCGGATTTTAAACGTTCCCCGATCTCCTGGTAAGGGAAACCAACCACGGCAGCTTTATTCAAATTATCCAGGATTTGGGCATAAATACGGTTTCTGTTAATCGTTAAACTGTCGAACAAGCCTTTTTCTTCGATTAATGGGCGCACAAGATGTGCCATATAATACTGGGCAGTCTCGAGGGTCAGGAAATTGGGAGGATTATTTGGTGCGCCAATTTCAGCATCATATCCCACCAGCGGCCAGAAAAGATCCACCATGCGGCGTGCCAAACCGCCCAGTGTGAGGGTGTTTACAACCCCATGGGCATGAACACCTTCTTGATACAGCGCATTTTGATAGGGGATGGCCAATGTCCTTTGGGGTGTAAATATCAAAATTTCGTAAGGGGGCACCCCTGACTGGATTAATTTTTGAAGCCATTGGGTCCCTGCTCTTGTCTTTCCTGAACCTGCAGGGCCTTGTAAAAAATACTTCGCATGAATGGGTTTGCTTAAGAGCTTTTCCTGGTCATCAGTTAAGGGCATGTTTGTATTATAGCCGAAAAGAATAAATTTCGAAGAAGGCATCTCGGGTATAATATCCAAACGTGAGTATCTGACAGAAATTTGAAAGGAAATGATCGAATGACAAAAGACCTAGCGCCTTTTTTCTCACCAAAAGGTGTGGCAATTATTGGTGCATCCACCAATCCCCGAAAGTTAAGTCACGGCATTCTTAAAAACTTGACAATTTATGGGTTTAAAGGCGGAATTTATCCTGTTAATCCCGGTGCCGATAAAATACTCGGGTTGACCGCTTTTCCTGTAGTTGCCCAGGTTCCTGACCCGGTGAACCTTGCGGTTGTTGTTTTACCGGCTCCAATGACGCCGGATATCTTACGTGATTGTGGCGAGAGGGGCATCAAAGCTGTGATCATCATTTCAGGCGGATTTCGTGAGATCGGGAATTACGGCATGCAATTGGAGCAGGAATGCAAAATGATTGCAGATGATTATGGTATACGTTTGATTGGTCCTAATTGTGTGGGCACAATGGATCTGCATTCAGGATTAAATACGACCTTCATTGAAGGTATACCGGATAAAGGTTCCATTGGTTTCTTGTCGCAGTCTGGGGCAGTTTGCGGCGGTGTGGTAGATTACATCGCTAATAAGCATATTGGTTTTTCACATTTTGCCAGTTTGGGGAATGAGCTGGATGTTGATGAAACAGATATGATCGCTTATTTTGGCGAGCATCCCCGGGTTAAGGTGATTGCAGCTTATATTGAAGGCATTCAAAATGGGCAAAAATTTCTGCAGGTCGCCAGCAAGATTTCAAAAGAAAAGCCGATTGTTTTATTGAAAGCGGGTCGGTCAGATGCTGGCGCCCGGGCGGTCTCTTCGCATACCGGATCCCTGGCGGGTGCTTATACAGCCTACCAGGCTGCTTTTAAGCAAGCAGGTGTGATCGAAGTACCTGATTTGGCAGCGCTGTTTGATGTTGCTTGGGCTTTGAGCTGTCAGCCATTGCCTGAGGGCAATCGTGTGTCAATTTTCACCAATGCTGGGGGTCCAGCTGCATTGGCTTCGGATTCCCTGGCTGTAAATGGGTTTTCACTGGCAAATATTGGCGAACAAAAGCAGAAACTGCTGGCTGAAAAACTCAATCCGAGCGCACAGGTTTCCAATCCTGTGGATATGCTGGGTGGTGCAGAACCTGAAGAATTCTCTCATTGTATATCGACACTTTTGGATGACCCGGGTGTGGACGCTTTCTTGCCCATATTAGTCCCTCAAGCACTGGTGGACCCTGGTGATGTTGCCCGGGCAATTGTTGAAAATGCGAATAAAACCGAAAAGACCGTGCTGGCTTGCATGGTCGGTGAAAAAAGCCTGGATGAAGCACGCAAGGTACTGCATAAAAATAATGTACCCATGACCATATTCCCCGAAGTTCTAGGGCAAGTCCTGGGGGCAATGGCTAAGTACAAAAGCTGGAAAGACAAGGTGATATCAGAGGCATTTTCTTTTAGCGATATTAACCGTTCTGACGTTGCTATAGCATTGTCCCGGATAAATAAGGCAGTGTTTGGCGAATCGGATACACGTCCGATACTGGATGCTTACGGCATGGCACTTGTCCCTGGTGGATTTGCGGAGGATTTTGCACAAGCCGCTGCAATCGCTGCGGATATCGGATACCCTGTGGCCTTGAAGGTAGTGTCTGAACAAATTCTGCACAAATCTGATATGGGTGGGATTAAACTTAACATTATTTCTGACAGCGCGCTGAAAAACGCCATCGAAGCAATGAAAGAGAAAATTGCTGCTGCAGCAAAAGATGCAGCAATTGATGGTTACCTGGTTGAAAAAATGGCACCGGAGGGGCTTGAGGTCATCGTTGGGATGCGTCGTGACCCGACTTTTGGGCCCTTGATGATGTTTGGCTTAGGGGGTGTTTATGTTGAGTTGTTTAAAGATGTTGGATTCGGTGTTGCGCCTTTTTCCCCTGACCAGGCGAAGGAAATGATTTTTTCCACAAAGGCAGGCAGGCTTTTGCAGGGTTTCAGGGGAGGACCTGTTTATGATCTGGATGCGGTTGTAGAAGTGATCGGCAGGTTAAGCCAATTATCTATGGACTTCCCCCAGGTTTCAGAGATTGAAATTAACCCCTTGCTTGTCTTGCCAGAAGGTCAGGGAGCAATCGTATTGGATGCACGGATGATTTTAACAGAAAATTAGAGTGAGAGTCTTATGATTTTATTAAGCATATCTATCATTATCGCATTGCTGGTCATCATTGGGTTGCCAATTGCTGCAGGGTTTTGGCTGAAAAATAAATTGGGCGTTTCCTGGCGAGTAATCACCTTTGGTGTTTTGGGCTATTTTATCGTTCAGGTGCTGGTCTCCTTAATTTTTGGCGGCTTGAGTTCAGTGATCCCGGGTTGGGGTAATGCGGATACCGGTGAAACCTATCTGACGTCTCAAATTCTATTTAATGTTTTTCTGGGCGCACTTCTGGGCGTTTTGATACGATGGGGTGGTATGAAGTTCTTGAAATTGGAGACTCTTGAATCAGCTTACGGCATTGGCGTGGGGTATGGCGGTGCAGAAAGCATTATGCTGGTCGGATTGCCATTGTTGATGACCTTCATCACAATGGTAAGTAACATCAATATTGACCCCCAAAACACCACGTTGGACCCTGTAATGGTAAACCAGATTGAAGAATTGTGGAGACTTGAATTTTACATCCCCTTAGCCACGGCACTCGAACGCATAACAGCATTTGTGATGCACATCACCGTCACAGTGTTGATCTTCCAGGTTTTTAAAAGAAAGCAGGAGGCCTGGTTAGGGGCTGCCGTTGGTCTGGAAATGCTTATCACGGGGCTGGTTGTTGGCTTATCTGAAGCGGGTTTACATTTTGCTTGGGTGATCTTTTTGGCAGTGGTTATGATGTTTGGCAACCTGTATATCTTATATCGTCTGAATGGATTTGATTTTGACATTATGCATTCCCTGGTTGAAGCAGAAGGTGATGCAGATATGCCCGATGTCCCTTAATCCTCACCAAATAGAAACAGCCCTTCAAAAATTTTTGAAGGGCTGTATTTTTACTTGTTGAAATTCTAATCTTTAATCTTCTGGTTGAGGAACGCCCATACCATAATAGCTAAATCCCATTTC
>Ga0209121_10006002_pt1 | contig 10801 bp, 7 predicted proteins | sample Cruoilmetagenom3_FD_187292 | JGI IMG/M metagenome (GOLD analysis project Ga0209121, IMG submission 187292) | Oil polluted marine microbial communities from Coal Oil Point, Santa Barbara, California, USA - Sample 3 (SPAdes) (version 2) | ecosystem: Environmental > Aquatic > Marine > Oil seeps ...
TCTGCTCTTCGCTGTATCTTGATCGCTTCATTGTCCGTCCCTTCATTGGGTCGGACTCTAGTTCCAGATGGAGGAAATATCCCGTGGCAGGTCACCGGCGGCATCGACCGCCAAGATCCCCCCGGTCTGGGTGACGTCGACAACCGGGTCGGCGCTGGTGACCGCGACCGCAATTCCCGTCGTCGCTGTGATGGTGTCTGAAATAACTGGCATGAAAATTTCCCCCTTTCCCGCATGGGGGCCTGCCTGCGACAATTTGTCGGCGCAGGTTTATCGGCCTCCACCGTCCAGCCGACCCGTCGGCACGTCGGAAACCGCGCGGCCGGGGCGCAGATGGCCCAAGCATTGAGCGGTGCGCACGCCGTTTCTTAACGGCGTTGCAAGCCGCTTCGAAGCGGCTTGGACCCGGCCTCAGCCCTCGATCCTGGTCAGATCCGCCACGCCCAGGCAGATGTCGCGGATGCGGGCGAGCAGGTTGAGCCGGTTGCGCCGCACGATCTGGTTGTCGGTGTTGACCTGGACAGTGTCGAAAAAGGCATCAATCGGCCCGCGCAGGCCCGCCATCGCCGCCATCGCGGCTTCGAAATCTTCCGCGTTCATCGCAGGGGTGATCGCCGCCTCGGCCGCGTCGAGGGCGGCGAACAGGGCCGTCTCGGTCGGGTCCTCGGCGAATTTCGCATCCGCCCCGAACGAGTATTCGACCCCGTCGGCCGCTTCGGCCTGGGTGAGGATGTTGTTGGCCCGCTTGAAGCCCTGGATCAGGTTGGCGCCGTCATCGGTTGCCAGCACCGCTTGCAACGCACGCGCCCGGGTGACCAGCAGGGTAAGGTCGTCGTTCGCGGGCATGTTGAGGCAGGCGTCGATCACGTCGTGGCGGATGCCCTCGTCCTTCAGGTGGACCTTCAGCCGGTCGTGGAAGAAGGCGAGGAGATCGTCGGAGAGATCGGGCACCGTCTGGCCGATGCGGGCGAGATAAGTGCCCTCGTGAACCTCGGGCGCCGTGTCCTTGTGGCGGAAGGCGGCGGTGACCGCCTCGAAGGCGGCGCCGAAGACGCCGTGGTCGCCGATCGCATCAAGGGTTTCCTCCAGCGCCTCGATTTCGGCGGCGTCCACCGAACCCATCCGGGCCTGGGCGATCTCGTGCTTGAGAAGCTGGCTGTCGATGAACTTGTCGAGCCGCAGGCGCAGGCCCCCGGACAGAAGAATGCGGATCACGCCGAGCGCCGCGCGGCGCAGCGCGAAGGGGTCTTTCGAGCCGGTCGGTTTTTCGTCGATGGTCCAGAAGCCGGCGAGCGTATCGAGCTTGTCGGCGAGCGCCACGGCGGTGGACACCGCGCCGTCGGGCACCGCGTCGGAGGGGCCGAGCGGCGCATAATGCTCTTCGCAGGCGGCGGCGACGGCGTCGGAGAGCCCGGCGGCTTTGGCGTAATACCGCCCCATCACCCCCTGCAATTCGGGGAATTCGTAGACCATCTCGGAGGCGAGGTCGGTCTTGCAGATCCTTGCGGCCTCTTTCGCCTCGCCTGCCTCGGCGCCCACTTCGGGTGCGAGCGCGCCGGCAAGCCGGGAGATCCGGGCGATCCGGTCGGCCTGCGAGCCCAGTTTCGCATGGAACGTCACCTGCGCGAGCTTGTCGAGCCAGGGGTCGAGCCCGTGGCGGGTGACGTTGCGCAGATCGTTCTCCCAGAAGAACTTGGCGTCGGCCAGACGCGCGGCGAGCACCTTGCGGTTGCCAGCGAGGATTGTCGCGCCCTGGTCGGCGGTGTCGCGGTTGGCGACGGTGACGAACTTCTCGATCCGGCCGGTGGCGGGGTTGCGCACCGAGAAGAATTTCTGGTGTTCCTTCATCGAGGTCTGCAGCACCTCCGCCGGCAGGTCGATGAAGTCGTCGGCAATGTCGCCGAGCAGAACGGCTGGCCATTCGACGAGCCCGGCGACCTCGGTCAGCAGCCCGCTGTCCTCGACGACTTCAAAGCCCAGCGCGAAGGCCTTCTGGGTGGCGTCGTGCCAGATCGCCTCCGCCCGCTCGGCCGGGTCGAGGATGACATGCGCGCGCTTAAGCTTGGCCTGGTAATCCTCGAACGAGGTTACGGCGAAGCTGTCGGGCGCCATGAAGCGATGACCCTTGGTGGTGTCGGCGGCCTTGAGGCCGTCGATCTCCAACGGGACAACCTGTGCGCCGTGCTCGTCGGTCAGGAGGCAGAGGATCGAATGCAGCGGGCGGACCCAGCGCAGGCTCCCCGCGCCCCAGCGCATCGATTTCGGCCAAGGAAAATTGCGCACCGTTTTTTCCAGCACCTCGGCCACGATCTCGGCGGCCGGGCGGCCCGGCTTCTCGATGGTGGCGAAGTAGACCGCGCCCTTGGGCGTGTCGCGCTCCTCGAGCTGGTCGCGGGCAACGCCGGCGCCGCGCAGGAAGCCCTCGATGGCCTTGTCGGGCGCGCCGACCTTGGGGCCCTTGCGCTCTTCGCGCGTGTCCGGGCTCATCGCCGGCAGGCCCTCGACGGAAAGCGCGAGGCGGCGCGGCGTGGTCAAGGCGGCGGCGTTGGCATAGGAAAGCCCGGCCTCGACCAGCCCGTCGGTCACGAGTTTCTTGAGATCCTCGCCGGCGCGGCTCTGCATCCGGGCCGGGATCTCCTCGGAGAAGAGTTCGATGAGCAGATCGGCCATGGGGTTACTCCGCGTATTTCTCGTTGAGCTGGTTCCAGGCGAAGGCCCGGCCATCGGGGAAGATCGCGACCACGCGGTCGACCCCGTCGGATATGTCCTTCTGCCCGAGGAAGGCGAAGGCGTCGCCCGCCTCCAGCGCTGCCCCGATCGCTTCGGCGTCGAAACAGTCGAACCAGCCGGGCGCAGTGAGCGGCGTCGCGCCCTCGTAGGACGCATAGGTTTCGGTGATCGCCGCGAAGCTCATGCTTGCGGTGAAGCAGGACCGATACCGGATCGGCGAGGACGAGCCGTCGATGCCTTCGAAATCCTCGATCAGGATCGGTTCGGGTGTGCCGGTCGCGATGTTGGTGAGCGACACGGCGGCGTCCTCGCCCGCGATCTCGTCGTAGAAGGCGTAGACTTGCGTGTAATACACGACGGCGCCGAAGATGAGGGCGGTGACCACGACGAAACTCCCGACGATCTTGCCGTTCACTGGACGCCTTTCTGGGCGGCGCTCTGGGCCGCGCCCCCTGCCCCACCGGCTTCGGTCAACACGAAGGCGTCGGCGCACATCTTGGCCAAGCCCCGCACCCGGCCGATATAGGCCTGGCGCTCGGTCACCGAGATCACGCCGCGCGCGTCGAGCAGGTTGAAGATGTGGCTGGCCTTGATGCACTGGTCATAGGCCGGGTGGGCCATGATGATGGTCTTGCCGGTCTTGGGGTCCTCGGCCGGTTCGGCGAGGATCGCCTGGCATTCGGCCTCGGCATCCTCGAAATGGCGAAACAGCATGTCGGTGCTGGCGATGTCGAAGTTGTGGCGCGAATACTCCATCTCTGTCTGGCGGAAGATGTCGCCATAGCTGAGCGGGATCGGCGCGGTGGGATCGTTGAACGGCATGTCCATCACGTGGTCGATGCCGAGCACGTACATCGCCAGCCGTTCGAGCCCGTAGGTGAGCTCGCCCGAGACCGGTCTGCAATCATGCCCGCCGACCTGCTGGAAATAGGTGAACTGGCTCACCTCCATGCCGTCGCACCAGACCTCCCAGCCGAGCCCCCAGGCGCCGAGCGTCGGGCTTTCCCAATCGTCCTCGACAAAGCGGATGTCGTGCAGATCCATGTCGATGCCGATGGCTTCGAGCGAGCCGAGATAGAGCGCCTGCAGATCGGGCGGGCTCGGCTTGATGAGAACCTGGTACTGGTAATAGTGCTGAAGCCGGTTCGGGTTTTCGCCGTAACGCCCGTCGGTCGGGCGGCGCGAGGGCTGGACATAGGCCGCAGCCCAGGGCTGCGAGCCGAGCGAGCGCAGCGTGGTGGCCGGGTGGAACGTGCCCGCGCCCACTTCCATGTCATAAGGTTGCAGCACCGCGCAGCCCTTGTCCGCCCAGTAAGCCTGCAGCCGCAGGATGATCTCCTGAAAACTCCTGGGGGCGTGGCTTGCGGGGGCTTTCGTCTCGGTCTCGGCCATCGGACGCCTCTTGGGGGTGAATTGCGCGCTCTCCATAGGGCGCGCGCCCGCGAGGGTCAATCACACCTGCAACAGGCGGACACTCACTTCGCCCGCAGCCCGGGCTGATCCTTGACCTTGCCGGGACTTTGCGTGTTATTGGCTCGAAAAATCGAGCAGATTCCCAAGAACGGGTGAAACTCCAGATGAAACGCGTCTTTTCCGCGATCCTAATGCTTGCAGCCCTGGTCACCGCCGGGCTTGCCCCGTCACACGCCCAAGCCCAGGCCCAGGCCCAGGAAGCCTACTGGGTGCAACTCACGGCCAACGCCACCCTGCGCGAAGCCGAAGATGACGCGCGCGCCTACGGTGCACGCCTGCCGGAGGTGAGTGGCTTCCGTCTCGGCAATTCCGGCTGGTACGCAGTCGCGCTCGGCCCCTACACGGCCGAGGTCGCGACCGACAAGTTGATCACGCTGCGCGCAAGCGGCGCGATCCCGAACGACAGCTACATCTCCGACGGCGCCCCCTACGGCCAGCGGTTCTGGCCGCGCGGATCGACCGAACCCGCCGCGGCGGCGACGCAGGGGACAGAGGACACAGGCGCAGCAGACGCGGGCACAGAGGACACGGGCACGGACGACACCGCGCCGGCAGAGGCCCCCGCCGTGGCCCCCGAACCGCTGCCGACGGAGCCGGTGGTGGTGGCGCCCACGCCGGCGCCGGCGCCGGTCGTGCCCGCGCCCGCCGAGGAAACCCGCGAGGAAGCGCTCGCTGCCGAGCGCGCACTCGACGCCGAGGCCCGCAAGACGCTGCAGATCGCGTTGCAATGGGAAGGCTTCTACCGCTCGCTGATCGACGGCGATTTCGGCCCCGGAACCCGGGGCGCGATGTCGGCCTGGCAGGCGGCACAGGGCTACGAGGAAACCGGCATTCTCAGCAGCCGTCAGCGCGCGGAATTGCTTGGGGGCTACAACGCGGTGATGGCCTCGATGGGGCTGACCCAGGTGATCGACCCGCGCGCCGGGATCGAGATCACCCTGCCGGCCGCAATGGTCGAGTTCACCCGCTACGAAGCGCCGTTTGCGCATTTCGAAAGCGAAGACGGCGTGCGGGTGGTGCTCATCAGCCAGCGCGGCGACCGGGCCACGCTGTGGGGGCTCTATGACATCCTGCAGACGCTGTCTATCGTGCCGCCCGAGGGCCCGCGCAAGCGCGACGATGCGTCCTTTTCCATCGAGGGCGCGAACGACGAGATCATCTCCCATACCTACGCCGCCCTCGTGGACGGCGCGGTGAAGGGCTGGATGCTGGTCTGGCCGCAGGGCGACGCGGCGCTGGACGAGGAAACCGGTGAATTCGTGCGCGAAGAGGACCGGCGCCTGGGCCTCGTGCTCGCGGCGATGCGCGAAAGCTTCACGTCTCTGGGCGCGGCGGCGCTCGACGACAACGCCGGGCTCGACACAGCGACCCAGTCGATCGACCTCGTGTCCGGGCTGGAAATCCGCCGACCTGAGAAATCCCGGTCCGGGTTCTATGTCTCGGAGACCGGCGCGGTGCTGACCACGACGGAAGCGGTCGCGGGCTGCGGCCGGATCACCCTCGATGAGGCCTACGACGCACAGATCGTGGCGCAGGATGACGGGTTGGGGCTCGCGCTGCTTCAACCGACCCAGCCGCTGGCGCCGCTGGAGGTGGCGGGATTTCTCGCCGGCGAGCCGCGGCTGCAAACGGAGCTTGCGGTGGCCGGCTATTCCTATGGCGGGCGGCTGTCGTCGCCGACCCTCACCTATGGCACGCTCGCCGACGTGAGGGGGCTTTCTGGCGAGACGGAAGTGTCGCGCCTCGAGATCCGCGCCCAGGACGGCGACACCGGCGGGCCGGTCATCGACCAGGGCGGCGCCGTGGTGGGCATGCTGCTGGCCTCTCCCTCGGGCGACGGCCGGGTGCTGCCGACCGACGTCGGCTTCATCGCCAAGGGCGCGACGCTCACCGGGTTCCTGGCGGCGAACGACATCACCGCGGCGAGCTCTGCCTTCGCGACCGGCACGATGACGCCCTACGATCTCTCGGGCCACGCCGCCGAACTCACCGTACTGGTGAGTTGCTGGGACTAGCTGGGTTTCGTCAAAACAGTTAACGCCCGCCCATTGTGGCGGGCGTTCTGTTTGGCGCATCCCGGCCAGAGAGCTGGAAAACTCCCTGCTTTCAATATGATGCTAGTTTCCTAGGAAACCGACCCCAGTTTCCTAGGAAACTGGTGGGATGGCGAGTCGCCGAGCCGAACAAACGCCTTGCGCCGGGGAAGGAAGCTTCGCGTGCCGGGGCCTACCGCTGGCAGGGTTTTGGCAGGCCCTCCGTCACCCGAAGCGAAACAGCCACGCCTACCCGTCCAGCGCCCCCACCACCGCCGCGACCAGCGCCCCCGCCGGCTCAGTGCCGACCGAGAGCCGCACGAACCCCGGCGCCACGTCGTCGCCCCAGCGCGCGCGCCGCTCCGCCGTGGTGTGCACGCCGCCGAAGGAGGTTGCGGGCGCGATCAGCGGGCAGGCCTCGATGAACCGGTCGGCCGCCTCGACGCTGGGCAGAGTGAAGCCCAGGAGGAACCCCATCCGCCGCATCTGCCGCGCGGCCAGCGCGTGCCCCGGGTGGGTAAGCAACCCGGGAAACCTCAGGTCCTGCACCGCCGGATGGGCATCGAGATGGGCGGCGAGGATCTCGGCATTGGTACACATCCGGTCGAACCTGAGTTCCAGCGTCTCGAGCGAGCGGTGCAGAAGCCAGGCCTCGAACGGCCCTGGGATGCCGCCCGACAACGTGCGCCAGTCGCGCATGGCCGCGAGCAGGTCGGGGTCGCGGGTCGCGACATGCCCCATGAGAAGATCGCTGTGCCCGCCGGGCGCCTTGGTGTCGGACGCGAGGAGGATGTCGGCGCCGAGGTCGAGCGGGCGCTGGCCGAGCGCGGTCATTGTGGTGTTGTCGACGATCGAAATGCCCCCCGCGCTGCGCACTGCCTCCGTCACCGCAGGAAGGTCGACGAGGTCGAGCCCCGGGTTCGACGGCGTCTCGATATAGACCACGCGGACCCCTGCGAAGCCGCCTTCGGCGAACCCGGACGTCGGGCGGGTATCGACGGTGATGCCGAGCCGCTCGAGGAAGCGCGACGCCAGTGTGCGCGGGGTGTAATAGCCGTCGGACGGCAGCAGCAGCCGGTCGCCGGCCCGCAACGTCGCGAACAACGCCGCGCTGATTGCGGCCATGCCGGACGGGAAGGCGAGCGCGGGGGCGCCTTCGAGGGCTTCGAGCATGTGCTCGAGCGCCTCCCAGGTCGGGTTGTCGGCGCGGCCGTAGCCCGGCACGCCCGGCGCCGGCTCGCCCGGGAGCTGGAACATCGAGGCGAGCGTGAGCGGCAGGGCAAGCGGCGCGCCTTTCGGGAGTTGGGCCTGGCGCAGGTGCAGCAGGCGGGCCGCATCGGCATCCTGAGCGTCTTGGGGCGCGTCCTTCGGGGTTTCGTCCATTGGTGTTTCCTAGCGGGTGGCTTGTCGGCCCGGTCGATCCTGTCGCGGTGGGGCGCCGTCCCGCGACGGGCCAGGCGCGCCGGCCCGGGTCATGTCCAATACGCGTCAGTCGCGCCAGAAGCGCAAGGTGAACAACACGTAGACCGACAGGATTTCGAGCCGGCCGACCAGCATCGCCAACGTCAGGAGCCACTTGGCGGTGTCGTTGAGGCCTTCGAAATTGCCGGCCGGACCGATCCGGTCGCCCAGGCCCGGACCCACGTTGGCAAGCGCCGTGGCGGCGCCGGAGACAGCGGTCACCGTGTCGAGCCCGGTCATGCCGAGGGCCACGGACAGCACCCCGAGCGAGACGATGAACATGCCGAAGAAGGCCATCACCGACGACAGGATGTCCTCGGTCACCGGCCGGCCATTGTAGCGCGGGGTGAACATGCCGTGGGGTGCATGGACCGACCGGATTTGCGCGCGCACGGCGGCGAACAGGAGCTGGTAGCGAAAGATCTTCACGGAACACGCCGTCGAACCGGCGCAGCCGCCGATCAGACCGAGAAAAAAGAAGATCACGACTGGAAAGGGTCCCCAGAGCTGGTAGTCGACGCTGGCGTAGCCGGTGCCCGAGATGATCGAGGTGACATTGAACACGCCTTCGCGAAAACCATGTTCGAAATGGTCGCCGTTGACGACCAGCCTGTAGAGCGTCATCGTCAGGGTCATCAGCAGGATCACCCCGAGATAGGCGCGAACCTGCGGATCCACCAGCAGCGGCCGCGCCGTGCCCTGCACCATCTGGATGTAGCGCACGAACGGCAGGCTGCCGAGGACCATGAACACGGCCGCGACGTATTCGGGGGCGCCCTGGTATTCGCCCATGCTCGCATCATGGGTGGAGAACCCACCAGTCGAAATCGTGGTCAGCGCATGGTTGATCGCCTCGAAGGGCGGCAGGCCGACGGCCAGATAGGCGATCATGTTGAGGAGCGTGAACACGACGTAAATCGCCGAAATCCGGCCAGCGATATCGACCGCGCGCGGCAGCACTTTGCCCATCGTGTCGAAGGCCTCGGAGCGGAAGATCTGCATCCCACCGACCCGCAGTTCCGGCAGGAAGACCATCGCGACGACAATGATCCCGATCCCGCCAAACCATTGCAGCATCGAGCGCCACACCAAGAGGCCCTTGGGCAGATCGTCGAGCCCTTCGAGCACGGTGGAACCGGTGGTCGTGATGCCCGACATCGCTTCGAAGATCGCATCCACCGGCCGGGCCTGGATCTCGCCGAGGTACAGCGGAAGGGCCGCGAACAGCGCCAGGGCAATCCAGATCAGCGTGGTCAGCAGAAATATCTGCTGGATGGTGAGCCCCTCGCGCCCGGTGTTGGCGGTGGCGAGCGACATCGAGCCGCCGACCACCATGGTGATCGTCGCGGTGGACAGGAACACCAGCCAGTCGGGCGAGCCGTAGTAGAGGTCGACCAGCATGGGCACGAGCATCGTCGCGCCAAGAATGGCGACGACGAGGCCGATCACGTAGACGACAGGACGAAGGTCGATCATGCGGCGAGCGTTGGCCCGGGTGGCGGCCGGTGTCAAGCGGACGCGGCGTCGGGGCGTGTCACAACGGCTGGGCACGCGGCCTCTGTGCGAAAGGTGGTGCTATATCCGCCCGGGTTGCGACGCAGCACTGCGGGCAAGCGCCCCGCTGCGCGCCACCATGTCCCCCGCCCGCGTCCGGGCCGGGGCACCGATGAAGCCGGCGAGCGCGCGGCGCCGGATTTCCGTCAGCGCAAGGGGCCCGTATGCCCGCCGCGCGTCCGGCTTCGTTCGGATCGCCGCGAGCGCCGGGACCCGCTGGAACAGATCGGCCCGGGCGGCGAGTTCGAGCGCCGCAAGCCCCAGGGGTCCGGGATAGAAGCTCTCGACCCAGGCTCCTTCCGCCCGGATCAAAGCGTGGTCAGGCAGGAGCAGGTGGACATAGGTGACCTCGCTGCGGCCCCGGGCAACTCGGAACCGCCCGTCGCTGTCGGCCGCGAGCCAGCGGGCCGGGGGCGAGACCGGTTGGCGCACCTGCGGGGCCGAGCGCGATGCGGTGCAGCGGCGAGACCAGGAGATCGCGCCAGTTGCCCAACGCCCCGGGCCGGATCCGCACCGGGCGCAAATGGGGCTGGGCGGCGAGGGCCGCGGCATCGAGCCGGCGGCTGCCCGTCCGGACAACCGGTTGCGCGCCACCACCTTTCGTCATGACCTTGTCGCCGGGGCAGAACTGCTCGACCAGCCGCCCGCCGTCGGGCGTGTCGATCAGCGTGCCAGCGGCGAGGCAGGGAATGCCCATCGACGTCATCGTCGCGGCGGCGAGCCCGGCCGGATCGACGCCCGTCAACGTCAGGCTCTCGCCGTTCGGGAAGGTCAGGATCGCGTCGCCGCTGCCGTCGCCCGCGGTGTCGCTGACAACGACGTCCCAGATATTGACCGGGTTTCCGTCCGAATCCGTGAGCTTGGTGAGGTCGAGCTGGTCGTTGGTAAACCCGTCACCGTCGTCGTCGGTGAGGTCGAAATCGGTGATGATGTCGGCGCCGTGACTACCGGAGAGGGCGAAGGTGTCGTACCCGTAGCCGCCGGTGACCACATCGTCGCCCGCGCCGCCGACAACGCTGTCGGCGCCACTACCGGACGCAATGTCGGTGCCCGCCGTGGCGGCGCTTGCGTCGACCGTGTCGTCCCCGGAGGAGGTGGTGAGCCGCTCGATTTCGGCAAAGGTGCCGCTGTTGGTGCCGTCGTCGAACGTGCCTGCCTCATCTCCGGTGAAGGCGACCTCGACCGCAGTGGAATTGCTGCCGTCGCCGGACAGGATCAGCGAGTCGCCGGAGGTTTCGCCGGTCTTGCCCCCGGCCACAGCTTTGGTCGAGGCATCGGCGTCGTTGACGACGATGATGTCGTCGCCGCCGTCGCCGCCGACGCCGTGGTGGGTGTCGTTGCCCTGGCCTGAGAAAATGACGTCGAGATCGTCGCCGCAATAGACAACGTCATCGCCTTCCTCGCCGTAGACGAAATCGCCACCGGCGCCGCCGATGATCGTGTCGGCCCCCGCCCCGCCATAGATCGTGTCGTAGTCGGCACCACCCGAAAGCGCATCGTCGCCCGCGTCGACGCCGACCCCGTCCTCGTCCTCGTCCTCGTCCTCGTCC
>Ga0209121_10006004_pt1 | contig 10798 bp, 10 predicted proteins | sample Cruoilmetagenom3_FD_187292 | JGI IMG/M metagenome (GOLD analysis project Ga0209121, IMG submission 187292) | Oil polluted marine microbial communities from Coal Oil Point, Santa Barbara, California, USA - Sample 3 (SPAdes) (version 2) | ecosystem: Environmental > Aquatic > Marine > Oil seeps ...
GCAAGGTATTAATTTTTATTACAAAATTTAATGCAACTGTTACAAAAACGTAACTTGCTCGTCATAATTGTAACAGCAGCAAAAAAATGCTGTGAAATCAAACTTAAAATGAAGCAGTCTGAGTTTTTAAAAACTGTAATGCCCTTTAAAGATAAAGTATTTCGCGTAGCGAAAAGATTACTTGTATCTACTGAAGAAGCTGAAGATGCAACGCAAGAATTGCTTTTTAAGTTATGGAGAAATAAAGAAAAGCTAAAAGAATATAAAAGTATTGAAGCTTTCGCTATGACAATGACAAAAAATTATTGTTTTGACCGACTAAAATCGAAACAAGCAAGTAATTTAAAACTGGTTCATAGTAATTATAAAGAAAATAATACGTCTTTAGATAGACAAGTGGAACTTAATGACAGTGTAAGTAAAGTTCATAAATTAATTGAAAACTTACCAGAGCAACAAAAATTAATTATACAGCTTAGAGATATTGAAGAATACGAATTTGATGAAATTGCAAAAATGTTGAATTTAAAACCAACAGCAATTAGAGTATCATTATCTAGAGCAAGGAAAACAATTAGAGAACAATTATTAAAACAACACAAATATGGAATTAGCTAACATAGAAAAGTTGTTGGAAAAATATTTAAATGCAGAAACTACAATTGCAGAAGAAAAAGAGTTGAAAAACTATTTTTTAAATGGAAACGTAGCACCGCATTTAGAAGAATACCAAGCGTTATTCGGATATTTTTCAACTAGTAAAAACGAGCGATATACAAAAACCATTCAATTAAAAAGTCAAAAGCAGCGTTGGAAATGGTTATCAGTAGCAGCTTCAATAGTATTACTAGTAAGTGTTTACAGTGGATATGAAAATATTCAACAAAGAAAAGCTGAAAGGGTTTATACAGAAACTATAGGTGCATTAGAACTGCTTTCAACAAATTTAAACAAAGGAAACGTAGCAATTGCACAGTTGCAACGTTTTGAAGACACAACAAACAAAATTTTTAAACAACCTAAAAAGTAAAAAAATGAAAAAAGTAATAGTATTAATAGCAATCGCACTAATATCGTTTACAAATTATGCTCAAACATCAGTTTTTGACAAATTTGAAGATATGGATGACGTAACAACTGTAGTTGTAACACAAGAAGCATTTAAAATGCTAGCAAAATTTAAAAGTGGTGGAGAAGAAGGAGCTGAATATTTTGACATGGTAAAGGGTTTAAGTTCATTTAGAGTTTTTACTACAGAAAATTCTGAGATTTCTAAACAAATGAGTGAGGTAGTTTCTAACTATTTAAAATCTAAAAAACTTATAGAATTAATGCGCGTTAAAGATAAAGATGCCAATGTTAAAATATATGTAAGAAATGGAAAAGATGATGACCATGTAAGTGAACTGCTTATGTATGTTAGTGGTATTGAAAAATACAATAATGAAATTAAAGCAGAATCTGTAATATTATCATTAACAGGTGATATAGATTTAAATAAAATATCTAAACTTACAGAAGCACATATTCCTAATAGTGGCTTAGAAAAGAAAAAACAATAAAATGAAAAAATTTATAAAAATTTTAGGATTGGTTATTGCAGTAGTTTTACTAACAATAGCTTGTGATACCAATCCTTCATTACAAAAGTATTATGTAGATAGCAAAGAGAATAGCGAGTTTATTTCTATAGATTTACCATCTAGCATACTACAATTAAAAGATACTGAAGTTTCTGACGATATTAAAAACACATTAGAAACAATTAAAAAAGTTAATTTTTTAGCTTTACAATTAAACGAAACGAATAAAGAGTTATATACTTCAGAAAAAGAAAAAGTTAAAACAATTCTTAAAAACCCAAAATACAAACAATTAATGAGAATGAATATGGGAAATGGAAATGTTAGTGTTAACTACTTAGGTGATGAAGACGCCATTGATGAAGTTGTAATTTTTGGAGCAGACAATGGTAAAGGGTTTGCCGTAGTTAGAGTTATTGGAGAAAATATGAATCCGGCAGATATTTTAAAATTAACACAAGAAATTAAAATGGATGATGATTCGGCACAACTAAAACAACTAGGAAGCTTATTAAGTAGCATAAAATAAACTTCAAAAGCATATTTAAAAACTAAGCCATACCTAATACGTATGGCTTTTTAACGTCCAATTAACTACTTAAAACAATTAAAATAGTATTTTTGAGGCCTTAATTTAATTATTATACATGAAAAATTTATTATTTACACTTATTTTACTGTTTACAGTAGTTGTAAATGCCCAAGAAAAAGAGTACAGAGCTGAAAGAGAAAAAATTAATAATTTAGTTCATACAAAATTAAAAGTCGATTTCAATTTTGAAAAAAGCCAAATGAATGGTGAAGCCTGGATTACGCTTACGCCACATTTTTATAACACAAACAAAGTTGTTTTAGATGCAAAAGCATTTAAAATTCACGAAATTAAAATAAATAACTCCAACGTTGCCTACAACTATTCGGAAAACGAACTTACAATTGACTTAGATAAAACCTATAAAAAAGGAGAAAAATACACTGTTTATATAAAATATATTGCCAAACCTGAGGAAGTTAAACAAAAAGGCAGCGCCGTAATTAAAAGTGCTAAAGGCTTATATTTTATCGACCCTAAAGATGAAGATCCAAACAAGCCAACTCAAATATGGACCCAAGGTGAAACCGAAGCTAGTAGCTGTTGGTTTCCTACAATAGATTCTCCTAATCAGAAAACAACACAAGAAATTTATATGACAGTCCCTTCAAAGTTTGTGACACTTTCAAATGGAATTTTAAAAAGTCAGACTGAGAATACGAACGGAACAAGAACTGATTACTGGAAAATGGATCAAAAACACGCTCCATATTTATTTTTTATGGGAATTGGTGATTTTAGCATTGTAAAAGATACTTGGAATGGTTTAGATGTAGATTATTATGTAGAGCCGGAATATGAAAATGTTGCTAAAGAAATTTTTGGATTAACCCCAGAAATGATGACTTTCTTTTCTAAAATCACTGGAGTGCCATACGTTTGGGATAAATACAGCCAAATAGTTGTACGTGATTATGTGAGTGGAGCTATGGAAAACACAACTGCTGTAGTTCATGGTGAAGATGCTCAACAACAAAAAGGACAATTAATAGATAATAACGAATGGGAGGGAACCATTGCTCATGAATTATTTCATCACTGGTTTGGTGATTTAGTAACTACTGAAAGTTGGTCTAATTTGACTGTTAATGAATCTTTTGCAACGTATAGTGTCTATTTATGGTACGAATATAAATATGGAAAAGACAAAGCTAATGCACATATGTATGATGATATAAAAGTGTATTTAAATAGCCAAAGTGAAGACAAAGATTTAGTTCGTTTTTATTATGAAGATAAAGAGCATATGTTTGATCCTGTTAGCTATCATAAAGGAAACGCAATTCTTCATATGTTAAGAAATTATTTAGGCGATGAAGCCTTTTTTCAAGGCTTAAACACTTATTTAACTGAGCATAAATTTGGAACTGCTGAAGCACATGATTTACGTTTAGCTTTTGAAAAAGTGAGTGGAAAAGACCTTAACTGGTTTTTTAATCAATGGTATTTTGGAAATGGGCATATAAAATTAAATGTAACCTATGATTATAATACTATAAATGGTACGGTTACCGTAAACGTTAATCAACAAGGAAATATATTTAAATTCCCTTTAACAATTGATATTTATGAAAGTGACCGAAAATTAAGCCATGATGTTTGGGTTAATAGTAGACAAAATTCATTTACATTTCCTATCAATAAATTACCAAAACTTATAAATATAGATGCAAAACATGTTTTATTAGCTGAAATTACAGATAAAAAAACGCTTAAAAACTATATTTATCAATTTAATAATGCTCCACATTACTTGGATAGAAGGTTAGCTATAGAAGAAATAGCTAAACAACAAAGTGATAAGGAAGCATTTAGCACATTAATTAAGGCTTTAAACGACCCATATTACGAAATAAGAATATTAGCACTAGAAAGTATAGATTTATTTCAAAAGTATTATAAAAAAGAAGCCATCTCAAAAATTGAAAAATTGGCACAGTTTGATGAAAAAACATTAGTAAAAGCTGCTGCTTTAAATGTATTGGGTAAATTAGTTGAACCAATATATAAACCTCTATTTGTTAGAGGAATGAATAGCGATTCGTATGCTATTATTGGAAGTTCATTAATTTCATTATACCAAATAGATAAACAAGCTACATTAGCTAAAGTAAACTCTTTAGATAACAATATTAAAGAACATTTAGCTGATGCTATAACAAATATTTATATTAATGAACAAGACAAAACGAAACTTCCGTTTATAGCTAAACACGTTTTAAAAGGCATGTTTTTAACAGATAATAAAAGAACACAACAATTATACAGTCAAGCTTTTAAATGGATTTCAAAAAGTGATAGCAAAGAAGCAATTACAAATCTTACAAACGATTTTGTGAAATTAGGATTGCAATACAAAAAGTATAATTTTGATAAAATGGCCGTAAATATGATAAATCAACTAGTTTATGCTCAACAACAATCTAATAATAGTAATAAAGACGAGTTAATACTTATCTTAAAAATAGGTATGGCTAAGTTGATTGAATAAATATTGAGAACTATAAAATTACAAAAGACTTCTAAACACAATAGAAGTCTTTTTTATGGATTGTAATTTTTAAAAGTTCCATCTTTATAAAAAACAACTATTCGCTCAATATCACCCCTAATTTCATCCTCAATTTCTGATTTTTTAACTGTTGCATTTTCTACAACTTGTTCTTTTATTGAAAATAGAGTAGGTGTACTAACAGTTTTATCTACTTGCTTAGGAAATTCACCTTGTCCATTTAATAACCAGTATAATTCAACCTCAGGAAATTCTTTTAATATTTTTAACACAAATTCTAAGCTTGGTTTATTTCTACCTGAAAGTATATGGGAGATACTAGATCGTTGTACTTCTATTTTTTCAGCAAGTGAAGCTGCTGAAATTTCATAAAAATCCATGATTATTACTAGCCGTTTTGCAAACTCTTTAATGTTTATCATTGTAAATTAATATCAGATTACAAATGTAACATTTAATAAAGAAACTAACAATAAATATTCAATGTAATTTAAATACATGTAACTAACATATTCTATTAAAGCTTTATATAAGTAATTATTATATGCTATTATATAGTGAATTAGGATAATCTTATAAATTTATTCTATCTGATTAAAATTTTAGGTGATGGGTTAATTAGTACTGGCAATCTAGTTGGTTACAATTGTATAACTTTTAAATATTTTTAATGTATACATTTGTAAACTTTTGATTATTTACATTTGTAACCATGAAATTTAATAATGTTAAAATACTTGAGCAATGGTATCCTCTAAATTTTGAAAAAAAATTAAAGGGAAGAAGAATCACATTCAAAAATATTGAACCAATTATAAAAAATTTATCTGCAAAGTTTAAAAAAGAAGTTATTGGATATTCTGAAAACAAAATTCCTATTTACAAAATATCGATAGGAACTGGAAAAATTAAAATACTTACTTGGTCCCAAATGCATGGCAATGAAAGTACTGGAACAAAAGCACTATTTGATTTGTTTATTTTTTTTGAAAGTGAAGCTTCAGAATTTAAAATTATACTTGATGCTATTTTTAACAATTGTACATTAGAATTTATTGTATTATTAAATCCAGATGGAGCAATTAAATTCACTAGGGAAAATGCACATAATATTGATTTAAATAGGGATGCGGTAGATAGAGAAGCTGTTGAAAGCAAGCTCCTACGCAACACTTTAGAATGCTTTAATCCTAAATTTTGTTTCAATTTACATGACCAGCGATCAATTTTTAATGTAGGAAAAACTAAAAATCCTGCAACACTTTCTTTTTTAGCTCCTTCAGAAGATATCGAAAGAACTGTTACAACAGGGCGAAAAGAAACAATGAGCGTAATAGTTGCAATGAATAGCTTCCTTCAGCAAATAATACCTAATCAAATAGGAAGGTATACCGATGAGTTTTATCCTACTGCTACTGGTGATAATTTCCAAAAGTTAGGGCATAATACCATATTAATTGAAACTGGCCATTATAAAAACGATTACGACAGAGATATTACTAGAAAATTTAATTTTTATGCTCTTTTGCAAGGCATATATTTTATTGCTAGTTCGTCTAATTATACAAATTACCTTCCATACTTTGATATACCTAATAATGCAAAACAGTTTTTAGACATTATTTATAAAAATATTAAAATTGTTAAAAACAATATAACGCATATTGAAGATATTGGTATCCAATATAAATATAAGGTTGAAAATAATAAATTAATCAGGTATAAGTATATTGAAAACAGAGGAGAATTATCAAATTTTTACACATATAATTTAATAAATGCAGAAAAATTAGATATTAATGATTTAAAATTATCAAATTCGTAAATAATTCAACTAATAACCATTTTTTTTTAATAAATTTGCATATTATTTTTAATAAAAACAGGTCATGAAAAAATTTATGCTCGATGAAATTGATCATCAAATATTAGATATTCTTATTGAAAATGCTAGAACTCCTTTTACAGATATTGCAAAAAAATTAGTTGTTTCAGCTGGTACTATCCATGTTAGGGTTAAAAAAATGGAAGATGAAGGAATTATAAAGGGTTCTACACTAACACTTGATTATGAAAAAATGGGATATTCATTTATCTCACACGTTGGGATTTATTTAGATAAAACATCTAAAACTAAGCAAGTTATAAGAGATTTAAAGGTAATTCCAAACATAACAATAGCATATATCACTGCAGGGAAATATAATATATTTTGTAAAATTAGAGCAAGAGATACTACTCATGCTAAAGAGATAATTTTTGAAATTGATGATATTGATGGCGTTTCTAGAACTGAAACTATGATTTCTCTTGAAGAAAGTATTAATGATAAAACTCGATTAATGCACTCAATTTTTAGAGAGCTTTAATTTTTATAAAACACTTAAAAAAATACCTTATTATTTTAATAGTAAGGTATTTTTTTATTTAACAGCTTTATTATTACATTTGAACCGCTAATTTTTATGAATGAGAACAATAAATTCCACAGTTGGGTCTATACTATACAATCGACGAAATTACACCAATAAACAATTAATAGAATTATATAGGTTAATTCTAAAACCTCGTTTAATTGAGGAAAAAATGTTAATTCTTTTACGTCAAGGTAAAATTTCAAAATGGTTTTCGGGAATAGGGCAAGAAGCTATAGCTGTTGGCGTTACAAATGCTATAAATTTTGATGAATACATTCTACCATTGCATCGAAATTTAGGTGTTTTTACCTCAAGAAATATCCCTTTACATAAACTTTTCTCTCAATGGCAAGGTAAAAAAGGTGGTTTTACAAAAGGTAGAGATCGTTCATTTCATTTTGGAACTCAAGAGTACAAAATTGTAGGAATGATTTCGCACTTAGGTCCACAATTAGGAGTTGCAAATGGAATAGCTTTGGGTGATTTATTAAATAAAGAACATAAAGTGACAACTGTGTTCTCTGGAGATGGCGGAACAAGTGAAGGCGATTTTCATGAAGCTTTAAATGTGGCTGCAGTTTGGAATTTACCAGTTCTTTTTTGTGTTGAAAATAATGGATATGGCTTATCAACTCCTTCAAGTCAACAATTTAAATGTAAAAATATTGCTGACAAGGGAATTGGCTATGGAATGGAAAGTCATATTATTGATGGAAACAACATTTTAGAAGTACATTCCAGAGTAAAAAAAATAGCTCAAAGTATGAGAAATAATCCACGACCTGTACTTCTAGAATTTAAAACTTTTAGAATGCGTGGTCATGAAGAGGCTAGTGGTAATAAATATGTACCAACTAAACTACTTGAAAAATGGGCTTTTAATGATCCTTTAACTAACTACCAAAATTTTTTAAGAAAGGAAAATATTCTTACAGAAGAAATGGAAGTTCTTATGAAACAAGAAATTGTTCATGAAATTAATGAACATTTAAAAATTGCATTTGCTGAAGAAGAAACTACCTCAACTATTGAGAATGAACTAGCTGATGTTTATGAACATGTAAACTTTATAGAAAACAAACCTTCAATAAAAACTTCAAATATTCGATATGTTGATGCTGTACATCAAGGGCTTAAGCAAAGTATGGAGCGCTTTAATAAATTAATTATTATGGGGCAAGATATTGCAGATTATGGTGGAGTTTTTAAAATAACCGAAGGATTTTTAGAACAATTTGGAAAAGATAGAGTTAGAAATACGCCCATTTGTGAATCAACAATTATAGAATCAGCCTTTGGACTTTCTATCAATGGCATTAAGTCTGTAGTTGAATTACAATTTTCTGATTTTGTTACCTCAGGATTTAATCCTGTAATAAATTTATTGGCAAAATCGTATTATCGATGGAATCAAAACTCAGATATTGTATTAAGAATGCCCTGTGGTGCTGATGTTGGAGCAGGTCCTTTTCATAGCCAAACAAACGAAGCTTGGTTTACTAAAACTCCAGGTTTAAAAGTAGTTTATCCAGCTTTTCCTTATGATGCAAAAGGGTTATTGGCAACTGCTATTGAAGACACTAATCCAGTATTATTTTTTGAACATAAGGCGTTGTACAGATCTGTATATCAAGAAGTTCCAGATAATTATTACACAATTCCTTTTGGTAAAGCAGCATTGGTAGAAAACGGCTTAGATATTAGTATTATAACTTATGGTGCTGGGGTTCATTGGGCTTTAAAAGAAGTTAAAGAACACCATATTTCCGCAGATGTAATTGATTTAAGAACACTACAACCACTTGATACAGAAACTATTTATAAATCTGTTAAAAAAACTGGAAGAGTTTTAATTTTACAAGAAGACACACTTTTTGGTGGAATTGCTTCAGATATTTCTGCCTTAATTATGGAAAATTGTTTTAAGTATTTAGATGCTCCAATTAAAAGAGTTGGAAGCATTGAAACTCCAATTCCTTTTGCTAAAAATTTAGAAAATCTGTACTTACCAAAATCTAAATTGTATTCAGAAATTATGAATGTACTAAATTTCTAGTTTAGAATTATAAAACTGACTTTTATCATATAAAAGAAAAAACTTTCAATATAACTTTATAGGAGTTATCACATATCATGATTTTGAAAGACCAAAACGAGTTTTATAAAGCTTGCTTTGATTCAATGCAAGTAGGTATTCTTGTGTTTAATAATGATAAATTAATTTTACTCTTTAACAGTTCATTATCAGCTATTTTTGGATATTTAGAGAATGAACTTCAATCTAAAAAAGTAAGTATTTTACTCAAAGATACTTCTATTATTAATGATTTTATTAATAATTCCAAAGCCGAAAAGTTTGGTTCAGCCATAGAAATTATTGGGATTCAAAAAAATGGAGACGAAATTCCTATTGAAGTGACTTTAAGCGAAATTAAATACAATAATCAAAAATATTATAAAGCTTTAATTTCTGATATAAGTTTAAAAAAAAAGAAAGAAACTAAAATTTTAAATTTAACTTTTCTTCTGCAAGAAGAAATAAAATTACGTAATGAGGAACTTGAAAAAACAATTGATCAATTAAAAGTTTCAATAAATAGCGAAAAAGAGCTCAGTGAACTTAAAAGCAGGCTTAATGCTATTAAAATTCAATTAAAAACCAAAGAGCCTTTTGAAAATAAGATAGTTTTACAACCAGCTGCTAATAAGGTTATATTGCAGAAAAATATAGATGGAATTTTATCAAAAAAAACTATCTTCAAATTCAAAAAAGGTGAAACAATTTATTGTAAGGGTAATTTAAGCAATCACATTTTTTTAATAAAAAAAGGAAATGTTAAAACCTTTAAAATCAACGAACAAGGTAAAGAGTTTATTACTGGATTTTACACAAATTTTCAATATTTTGGATATGCTTCATTTGTAAAACACACATCTCATCTTGAAAATTCAAAAGCAATTACAAACGTTAAGTTATATAAAATTAATAAAGACGAAATAGCTGAAATTATAAATAATAATTCTAAAATTCTATATGAATTTATAGATATACTGGCTAGTGATTTAATTGAAATAAAAGAGCGTTTATTACTGTTAGCTTATGCATCTGTTCGAAAAAGAACAGCTAGAACTCTAATAAAACTAATTGAAAAACAACCATTAAAACTTGAAGGTGAAATTGAAATTTCTAGAAGTGATTTGGCTAGCTCTATAGGTATTGCTAATGAAACGTTAATTAGAACATTGCATGATTTTAAAAGAGAAAAATTAATTAAGGAAGAAAATAAAAAAATAAAAATTATTGATATAAATAAACTGCTAAAAATTCAATAAATGATAACAATCATTATAAATATTGATTACTGTCATTGCTTATATTTTAGATAGTTAGTAGCTTAGTAAATATATTACAAGAGTCTAATTTTAAAATATAATTTATTATGTCACTTATTAAATTTAACAGCCGTTTTCCTTCATTTGACCAAATGTTCCCAAACATTTTAGATACAGATAGATTGTTGAATGAAGACTTATTTATCAAAGATAATTGGATTCCAGCAATTAACGTAAAGGAAAACGAAGAAAACTTTGAAATTGAAGTTGCAGCGCCAGGTTTTTCAAAAAAAGATTTTGAAGTAACCATTACTGATGATGTATTAACAGTCTCAGCAGAAAATAAAAAAATTAAAGACGA
>Ga0209121_10006006_pt1 | contig 10797 bp, 9 predicted proteins | sample Cruoilmetagenom3_FD_187292 | JGI IMG/M metagenome (GOLD analysis project Ga0209121, IMG submission 187292) | Oil polluted marine microbial communities from Coal Oil Point, Santa Barbara, California, USA - Sample 3 (SPAdes) (version 2) | ecosystem: Environmental > Aquatic > Marine > Oil seeps ...
CCTGATCTTCTTTGCAAGCAGCTTCATAGACCATAAGTCTGGCAGCGTGGATAGCCGTAGCTATATCAGCTAATGCTGCTTGTATGCTAGGGCGCCCTGAAATGAATTGCCCGAATGATGTCCATGTTTGAGCTTGTATTGTTGACTCATCAAGTATACGTTGGGCTGCTCCTACACATCTAGCGCCTCTTATAATTCGCCTCGCAGGAAGCCATTTTCTACCTAGATAGAAAGCCTTTCCCTCTTCCCCTAATATATTCTCCGCAGGTACTTGACAGTGGTCAAAAACTAAAGTAATAGGTTCTCTCACTTGAGCTTCCCATCCTGTCTTCTCTTCACCACCACTCACAGTAAATTTAGGAATATCTTTGTCAACTAGGAAGCAGGTTATCCCCTCTCTTGGCCCTTTTTCCGGCGAAGTTTTGGTGAAGACTACGGCGAAATAATCTTTGCCTGCTCTGGAAAAGGATACTTTTTTACCATTAAGATAATAGTAACCATTTGTTTTCTCTGCTACCATTTCCATATTCTCGAAGCCTTCCTTGCTTGGCTCCATTAATGCTAGATAGGCATATTTTTGCCGCTCTAGGACTGGTGAGAAGTACTTTTCCTTCTGTGTTTTACTGCAATCAAAAAGCATAGGGGTGACATCACCGAAGCTAAAGGGCACGATTGTTTGAGCTAATTCTTCTTCAACTAAGCAATTGCCCAAAGTGCTTAAGCCAACACCACCGAACTCCTCAGGGATACTAACCCCCCACAACCCCATATCTTTGACCATTTGCATCAATTCACGCTCTTTCTCCGGAGGGAGGTACATTGTGGCATCACTCAAGTCAGCTGCTCGCCCCAAAATACTCCTCTCTAGCGGTTTTAATTGATTGGTAACGAAGTCCCTTACCATGCTTTGAACCATTTTCAATTCTTCTGGTATCTCAAAATCCATTTAATACCCCCTCGATCCTTCGCGGAGTTTACCCTGAGCGAGATTCTTCGCTACGCTCAGAATAACAAGGGGCGAAGGGCTCAGGACAAGGCTTCCTCCAGAAATAAATCCAAATCGGGCTCGCCTTCATCACCTATTCTCTGCTCCAGGCGAGACATAACTTCTATCATGCGGCGATTTACCACATAGTTCTTAATGGTGGTATCTACTTGGGGACAAGCCAAAACACAAGCATCACATTGGTCACAATCAGCACCAACTATAGTTTCCAGTGCCATTGATGTTCGTTGCTCTGTCTTGTCACGGCGAGAGGGCTCACGGAAGAGGAAGGGGCAAATATCTATGCAGCATCCACAACCTATACATTCCTTATGTCCCCCAATATCTTCAACTATGTTTAACGCATGGCCGGGATTAAACCCTGTTGAAAGAAGTCGACATCTAGCTACAGGTGGACTGTTAGTATTCAAAATTTTATTTAAGACACTTTCAATTCCTTTAACATCTCTTTGCTCACGTAGTGGCATATCGTCCTCCTTTTAAATCCAGCGCACAGCCCTGTCGCCGAAAGGCGTGTAAGGACTTACCTGACCAAGCGGCTGAAAGCCAGGCACATATCGTTCCTGACGAGCATAATTGGGCAAGAGCATAGGAGAAACAGGCATCTCTTCCAGACCGGCTTCCTTAATCTCACGGTGCCATTTGCGCACATGGTCTAAAGTGAGTTTACCTAATTTTACCTCTCTAGCCCATTGAGCTGCTGCTCTACCTGCCCTTCTTCCGAAGACAAACAAATCCAATGTTGAATTACCGATAAGCCTATTTCTGCCATGCACTCCACCCTCACACTCACCGGCGGCAAATAATCCAGGTATTGGAGTAGAGGCATCAGCCTTAATCGCAATTCCTCCATTTTGGTAATGAAGAGTGGGATAAACTAGCATCGGTTCCTTGGTTATATCAATATTGAAACGCCCAAATTGTCGCACCATAGCTGGCAGTTCCCTCTGGATAGTTCCTTCGCCTCGTTTAATATCAATCATTGGTGAATCTAGCCAAAGACCAACTTCTCCTGTTGGCGTTGGTACCCCTTTGCCACGTTCTTTGCATTCTCGAATCTCAGCCGATGCTTCCGTATCTCTGGCCTCCAAAGGATGAGCGAATTGCTCTCCATCACAATTGACTACCTCTGCACCTAAAGTTCTCACCTTCTCTGTGACCAGAAATCCCAAAATTTGCGGCGGAAAGGCTGCACCTGTGGGATGATATTGCATGGTATCTATATGGATAAGTGGACAGCCTACTCGGTAAGCCAGCACCAAGCCATCAGCCGTGGCACCATAATGATTAGTTGTAGGGAAGCCCTGGATATGGGTGCGACCCATGCCGCCGGTAGCTATGACCACCGCTTTAGCTCGCACTATGCTCATTTGCTTAGTTTCCAGGTTCATTAATATTGCTCCAGCCACCTGTCCTTTACCATCCATTATCAACTCTATCGCCGGCTCAAATTCCAACCAATCTATCTTCCTCCCATGCATATTCCTCTGGCGAATTTCATCACGGATAACCCTCATCTCCTCGAGTCCGGTATAATCTCGACATGAGTGCATTCTCCTTCTAGAGGCACCACCTCCAGATAGCTCATGATATGAATTATCAGGCTCCTTGTCCCAGTTAACACCCAGTTCCTCCAGCCATTTAATTACATCAGGGGAATCTTTCGCTAAAGCTTCCGCGAGTTCGGGCACATTAACATAGTGACCTCCACCCACTATATCCAAGTAATGAATGGCTGGGGAGTCATTGGGTCTATCACACGCCTGTGTTCCTGCTTGTGCTCCTATAGTGTTGGCATCTCCCAGGCGCAGCTTTGACGATATTAGAACACTAGCGCCATTCTCCTCGGCTAAAAGAGACGCTGCTCCACCAGCCCCACCACAACCAATTACCAAAACATCTACATCATGGTCAACCTTATCAAGGTCAATTCTGCCGGGATCGATACGGCTATTCCCCTCCAACAAGTCGGCTATTTCCAGAGGCGCATGAGCACCTTTATTCGCCCCTATTCTTAGCTCTCGAAACTGTTCCTTTATGAAATCAGGATGGAATTTGGACACCAAAGCGTCCCTTTCCTCCGCAGGTATTCGATCCGCCGGTCCCTTTTCTAATCGCTTTGGCCTAGTTTCCTCCACTTTCCTTTTGCTCTCTTCCATTGAAGCCGGATATGGCATATTAACTACCTCCTTTTAAGAAACTTTCATAAAGCCGGCTCTATTTCACGCTTGGCATATAACTCACGCAACTCATCCGCAGACATCTTCTTTAGCCTCTTCAGCTCAGCATCAAACTGTCCTTCCTCTATTTCTTTTACCCTATCCAAATTATGTTGAGATTTAGGAGCAAGATGGGCAGCTCTCAACCTCCGAGCCGCCAAAGCTATGTTATATGGTTGTAGCCCCTGGGGACATCTGGCAGCACACAAACCACATAGAAGGCAATCGAAGGATTTTTCATACACTTTTTCATAATCGCCCCTTATGGCATCGGACATAAACTCCATAACTTCCAGGTCTTGAGGACAGGTTTTAGTGCAATTATTACAGCCAAAGCAAGTAAGGATATCGGGGTAAAGCTCTGCTAACTTATTTCCCCCTTCTTTTGGCTCTAAATCTTCCACATTATAAAGAGCCTCAGCGGCAGGGAAGAATGGAATCTGTGTCATAACCATATTTTGCTGCACGACTGTCTGACAGGCGAGAGCATATCTTATCGTAGGGTCATAGGTGAAGTTATAGATGGTGCCACAGGCACCACAAAATCCGGAACGACAGCCGCAACCTCTAATGATGTTATAGCCACAATATTCCAATGCCGATTGGATGGTAAGCCCCTCAGGAACCCTATAGCGTTTTCCCATTATGTAGATATCAAGCATCTGAACCTTTTTAGCAACTTCAGCCATCTTTTACCTCCATTTACAAGATTGCCTCTTCATGGCGGTCACACCAACACATCAGACAAACCGCCACTGGTAGACTAGCTATATGGCAAGGAAATGTCTCCACATGGACTCCAAGAGCGGTAATTGTGCCACCATATCCCATGGCTCCAATGCCCAAATTGTTAACTCGCTTTAGAATTTCCCTTTCTAAATCGGCATTTTCGGGGTCTGGATTTGGCTCGCCCACTTTACGTAATAACGCTTTCTTAGCCAGCATCATAGTCTTCTCTGTGGTCCCACCTATCCCAACACCAACAATAACCGGCGGGCAAGGATTGCTTCCAGCCTCATCTACACGGTTAACCACAAAATCTATAATTCCCTGACGCCCCGCTGCTGGAGTTATCACCGTTAGGCGGCTCATGTTCTCACTGCCTCCCCCTTTAGGCATCACCATGATTTTGAGCTTATCCCCGGGGACTATATCAGTCCAAATATCAGCCGGTGTATTGTCCTTGGTATTTACTCTGGCAGAGTAAGGCTGAGTCACCACAGATTTACGCAAGTAACCGTTAACATATCCCTGGTGCACTCCTTCATTCACTGCTGTGTAGAGGTCACCTCCAGTTATGTGAACTTCCTGGCCCAACTCCAGCCAGACTACGGAGAGGCCGGTATCCTGACACAGGGGAATTTGCTCCTTGCCAGCCACGACTACATTTTCCAATATCTTATCTAGTACCTCACGGCAAACAGGCGATTGCTCATTGCTTCTAGCATCTCGAAGAACAGCAAGCACATCTTCAGGAAGATAATGACAAGCATGTTCAAATAAACGAGCCACAGCTTGGGTAATATCGGCAGTCTTGATTTCCCTCATAGCCTCAGTCCTCCTTATTTTTTAATAACTTATTTAGCTCTAGGTTACCGCTGGAGCAATAAGTCCCGCCTTCACCAGGCACTCGGTTTGTTCTTGGGCACTTGTTATCATAGCCTCGGCGTTCTTTCGAAGCTCATCAGCACTGACCTTCAATCCAGCGATGCCCAACTCCTGAGCCTTCATCCCCACAGCCACGGCCTCTTCAATGTAAGCTCCTCGCTCATCCATCTTTGGCAGAATATCATCCTCATTTATGCCTCTCTTTTCAGCATATCCCGCGAGCGATTCGGCGGCGGTAACACACATCTCATCAGTGATAGTCTTAGCCTGCACATCAAGGACACCACGGAAGATGGCAGGGAAACCTACTGAGTTATTTACCTGATTTGGAAAGTCAGACCTGCCAGTGCCAACAACTCTGGCACCTGCCTCCTTGCATTCCCAGGGCCAAATTTCAGGAATAGGATTGGCAGCAACGAAACATATGGCATCCTTTGCCATTCCTTTGACCTGTTCCGGTGTAATTATTCCAGGACCTGAGTGAGAATAAGAGATAAGTATATCGGCACCTTTCAATGCCTCAGTTAAATCACCAGTTTTACCTTCAGCATTAGTGGTTTCACAGAAGCGCCACTTATCAACATACTTATCTTTTACTTCCTCTAAATCCTTCCTTCCCTTATGAAGTATGCCTTTACTATCAACCATTATGGTATTTTCGGGCTTCCCACCGTAAGCCCAGAGAAGCCTAGAGTTACCAGTATTGGCTGCTCCAGTCCCATTAAAGACAATTTTGCAATCTCCTATCTTCTTGCCTACGATCTTCAAGGCATTTATCATCCCTGTTAACATTATCGTAGCTGTCCCCTGCACATCATCATGCCACACAGGAATTCCCACTGATTTCCTGCAATTATCAAGTACGCCAAAGCATTTGGGATAGGAAATATCTTCCAGGTTAATGCCAGCAAATGATGGCTCAAGCCACTTAACTGCCTGGACAATCTCACCAGGGTCTTTGGTACCAAGGCAAATGGGCACGCAATCCACACCACCAAGATATTTAAATAATAACGCTTTGCCTTCCATCACGGGATAGCCTGCCTTAGGTCCGATATCTCCCAGGCCAAGGACTCGAGTACAATCAGAAACTACAGCTATGGTGTTCCATCTATTAGTGAGTTCACCAAACTTTGACTCATCTTTCTGTATTGCTCTGCAAGGCTCAGCAACACCAGGAGTATAATAGATGGCAAAATCATTAATGTCACGAACCTGGCATTTGAGCATCGTTTGCATCTTGCCACGATAATCGGCATGCAACTTCATGGCATCCGCTGCTGGCCTCTTTGCTTTCTCCAGAAGCTCTTCCTTCGTTACTTTTTGTGACATAATACACCTCCTTTTTGCTTTTAGATTACGTTAAAGAATGTTATACCCATCACTAACTCAGCACACCCCAATCCCTCCTTTCCTGTTGTCAAACAAGGCAGGATAAACTTTGTAGTCGCTTGCTATCCCTTTAAATTAGACCCCTAAGTAGGCCTCTTTAATATGCTCATTATTGAGCAATTCTTTCCCTGTGCCTGTAAGAGCAATCTTGCCAGTTTCCAGAACACAAGCTCTAGTGCAAGTGTGCAAGGTATGCATGACGTTTTGCTCTACCAGGAGAATAGTAATGCCTTCACGGTTAATCTGTTCAATAATTTTGAATACCTCATCCACCAGGAATGGTGCCAAACCTAGAGAAGGTTCATCCATCATAATCAATTTTGGTCGAGACATCAAGCCTCTTCCTATAGTCAGCATCTGTTGCTCGCCACCGGAAAGCGTGCCCGCCGCCTGCCATGCCCTCTCTTTCAATATGGGGAAAAGCTCGAATACTCGCTCCATAGATTCCTTGCGCATCGCCTTTGCCTCAGGCACTAGCGAGCCCATCTCCAGATTTTCCTTGGTTGTCATCTCAGGAAATAGCCTTCGTGCCTCAGGAACATGAGCAATACCCAAACCGGCTGTCCTGTAGGCTGGTATCTTAGTAATATCCTGACCCAGAAACTCAATATTCCCTTTCCTTGGCCGCAGTAACCCCGAAATGGTATTCATTGTGGTTGTCTTGCCCGCACCATTAGCTCCTATTAAACCTACAATTTCTCCCTCCTTTACCTCGAAGGAGACATCCCATAGTGCCTGCACATCTCCATAATAGACGTTTATGTTATTTACCTTTAGCATATTCCTCCCCCAGATAAGCTTTAATCACTTCAGGATACTTGGCTATTTCCTCTGGCTTCCCTCGGGCTATTTCGGTTCCGAAATTGATGCACATCATTCTATCCGAAATGCCCATGATAAACTTCATCACGTGCTCTATAACAAAGCAAGTTATCCCCGAATCGCGAATCCTCTTGACAATTGCCATAGCTGATTCTATCTCCCTCGGATTTAGCCCTGCCGCTGTCTCATCGAGAAGTATTAACTCGGGGTTCCCAGCTAAAGCCCTGGCTATTTCCATCCTCTTCTTATCGCCAATGGTGAGCTCCTTCCCCTTGACATCCTTGCGGTGGCTAAGACCGCAGAAATCGAGAACCTCCATAGCTTTATCTCTGGCCTTAGTAGTGTCACCCGTTCTCAGAAAGGCTCCAGACATGACATTCTCCAGAACAGTCATACGTCTCAGTGGCTTGACCACCTGAAAAGTTCTACCGATTCCCAATTTGCAAATCTCGTGAGTGGACTTTCCCGTTATTGGTTTCCCCTTGAAAATGATTTCTCCACTGTTTGCCGGGTAAAAATGATTTATAGTGTTAAAAAGCGTGGTCTTGCCTGAGCCATTAGGGCCAATGAGCCCAAAAATCTCCCCCTCTTCTATCCCCACAGTTATGTTACTAACTGCTGTCAAACCACCAAATTTCCTAACTACGTGCCTTAAATCTAGAATACAACTCATTCTTACTCACCTCCTGCATATGATGCCTTTCTCCCACGGCGGAAGTAACCCTTCAGCTTAGGCCAGTCACCAATAAACCCATCAGGAAGATACATAATTATCAGGCATACAATTATGCCGAAGACCAAAACGTTCGCAGCCCCAAAAGTGGTGCGGAACAGCTCGGCAAGTATGACATACAGCGCTCCACCCAAAACGGGCCCCCACAAAGTGCCAGCGCCCCCTACCATCGTCACCAGAATCATCATTATCGAAATTTCGGGTAAGGAAAACACTACACCGGGCTCAATATAAGCCATATAATTCATGTAGAATGCACCTGCCAACCCGGTAAGTAAGGCGCTGGGAATGAGAGCATACATCTTATACTTGGTGGTGGGAATGCCCAGAGCCTCAGCAGCATCCTGGTCTTCCCTGATGGAGACGAAGTAATACCCCAGCTTGGAATGCATCAGACGATACACGGTGTAAATGCCCGCGGCAGCTATAGCCAATCCTATGAAATAGTAGGCCACTTTAGAGGTGAAAGCGGGTATAATCAGTATGCCTACTGCCCCATTGGTGGCTGAAACCCAGTTGGTGAATACCAGGCGGAATATCTCGCCCAAAGCCAGCATAGCCAGGGCGAAATAGGGACCACGAAGACGAAAGGTAATCAGCCCGATGGGAATGCCAATAATAACTGCCACGGCAGGTCCTACTATCATCCCCCACCACGGTGAGATACCGGCGTGAAACACCAGAAGTCCAGCTCCATAGGCGCCCAGACCAAAAAAGGCAGCATGGCCAAAGGAGACACAACCACAGTATCCACCAAGCAGGTTCCAAGCAGTCCCCAGGGTTATCCAAACCAACACGAGGATAAGAATATGCCGATAGTAGTCACCTTGAACTATAAAAGGAAGAGCTACAGCTACTATGCCTACAATTGCTGGTAAAAGCCAATTTCTTTTCGTCATTACATCACCTCTTGGTTAAGCTCTTGAAACCACCGGGCAGGAATAGAAGCACTACGATAAAAATAATCAATCCGACCACATCTTTATATCCCATAGCCCAGTAGGTAGCGCCGAAGGATTCAGCGACCCCTAAAGCCAAACCACCGAATAGAGCTCCCATGGTGCTTCCCATGCCCCCCAGAATAGTAATTATAAAGCATTTTGCCAGGACTGCATGCCCGATATCGGGAAACAGGTAATAAATTGGCAGGAGTAGAGTTCCTCCCACAGCAGCCAGAGCTGAACCCAAACCAAAGGTAAAGTTAGTAACGCGCTTGGAATTGATTCCCATGTATGTCGCCGCATCCCTATCCTGAGCTGTCGCCCGAACCGACCGACCTAAATCGGTCCTGGTAAGAAACAAATGCAGAACAAAAACAAACGCCATAGCGATACCAAACCCGATTAGCATGGGAATGCTAATTGACATATCCCCGACAAAAAAGGATGTGCCCGAGTACCATGGAGCCACTGAACGGTAATCAGACTTAAAGATAAGCCTGATTGCCTCAGTCAAAACCAGCATGATGCCTACGGTTAACAGAACCTGACTCTCGGGCAAAATGGTTTCCACCCCGGAGACTTTTTCAATGGAGTATTTCTGAATCAAGTAACCAATGCCAAACAGGCACGCCCCGCTGAGAAACATAGCGATATAAGGATCAATCCCACCACAGTAAGTGAATAAACAGTAGGATATGTACATCCCCACCATCATCAACGCTCCGTGAGCCAGGTTGATGATTTTCATCACCCCCATTATCAGTGTCATGCCAATAGCAATAATGGCATATATGCCTCCCAACAATATCCCACATATAAAGGTCTGTCCAAATATTACCATATTAAATCACCACCTGAATGCAGTTAAAGAGGGGGGTAGTTTAATACCCCCCTCTTTATCACTTTCTCTCGCTCCACTTGGGAACAGGACAGACGTAGTTGGCAGATTTAGCTGCCTCAGGCCAGATAACCTCAAGGACGCCCTTTTGCCACTGCACTACATAAGTGGTGGGCCGGTTCTGATTAGTGTAATTGTGTCCGAATTCATCAGACCAATTTTCAAGTTTTATGGGCCCCATGACGGTGGTTGGGTTTATCTCCAGAAGTGACTGCCTAATGCCTTCATAGCTGATTTCCTTGGCGTTATTAAGAGCATCGACAATTATCTGCATGGTGCCGTAAGCCTGTGCTCCATGATAATCTGGTTTCTTGCCATACTTGGCTATATACCCATTGTAATATTCACTAACTCCGGGCCAGGCAACATTGGGAACCCACAATGTAGTTGAAGCCACATACTCTGAGGCATCTTTAGCATTCTCCAGAAACTCAGGCATAGTCCAACCAGCAGCCCCACCAACGAATAGGTCAACATTCCAATCTAGTTCTCTTGCCTGCTTGATAATTAGTGAGGCATCCATGACGTAGGAAATGACATAGCATGTCTCTGGATTGGCTGCCTTCGCCTTCATAAGCATGGGTTTGAAGTCCACAGCACCCGCTTCATATGCCTCGTCGAAGACAACCTCGATGCCCTTCGCCTCACATATCGCTTTGTAACCATCTGCTGAGCTCGTGCCAAAGTCAGTGTTCTCATACATCAGCGCCGTGGTCTTAGGATGCATTACATTGTCGTAAAAATCGAACAAAGCTCCAGTATAGTGGCTTGCTGGAGCTGCTGTGCCACGAAACACCCATTCCCATCCTTGCGTGGTGATTTTGTCCGCTGCGCCGGTACTATCGAGAAACGGCACACCCATAGTTTGAGCTGCGCCAGCAATAGGAAAGGTGCAGGCGCTGCTATAACCACCGCTAATCATGTCCACCTTGTCGCTGTGGACTAGCTTCTCAGCGGCAGATTTAGCAATATCCGGCTTACCCTGGCCATCCTCAAACAAAAGCTCAATCTTCCTGCCATTTATAGTAGTTTTATCACCAAGGTCATCATACGCCATCGAAAAGGAATTTTTCTCCATCTCGCCAAACATGGCCTTGGCTCCTGTTAGGGGAAGTATAATTCCCACTTTGATGGGCCCACTTGCTGGGCCAGGTCCCGATGGGGCACAGCCAGGCAAT
>Ga0209121_10006007_pt1 | contig 10795 bp, 4 predicted proteins | sample Cruoilmetagenom3_FD_187292 | JGI IMG/M metagenome (GOLD analysis project Ga0209121, IMG submission 187292) | Oil polluted marine microbial communities from Coal Oil Point, Santa Barbara, California, USA - Sample 3 (SPAdes) (version 2) | ecosystem: Environmental > Aquatic > Marine > Oil seeps ...
GCGCTTCTTCGGCGCGCTCATCGCCAAGATGTTCCTCCATCTCGGCCGTCAGCGCGCGTTCCGCCAGCGCTTTCGTCAGTTCGGAAAGAATGCCTTCCCTACCGAAAAGACCGCCGGGCGAACGGCCTTCCATCAGTCAATCCAATAGGTCTTTGTCGATGCTCATATGTGGGTCTCCTTACAGAGCAGTTACCACGCCAGAGCACAAAATTCAGGATAGTCCCAAACACCCGGCCCATATTCAGCGGCACATGCATGGCCGACATCGTCACCGCCCGCACCATGGGCTTGTCGCGGAAATGCGAATCCTGCCTGTCCCATCCCTCGGGATCGAACTTCGGACAACACCCTGTCGTGTTGATCGATATGTCGTAGCGTGGCCATTCGTTGATCTGCATCGGGCTCTCTCCTCCATCATCTTTTGCTTCAGGATAGACAGATCGGCACATCCGGCATTGATGGCGCGCAAGCGGGCGTTCATGACCTCGCGTTGGCCTGTCGCTCACGCTCGATGCTGCCACGGCGGACTTGCACGCGAACCTGGCGGGTCGATCCGTCGGTTGGAAACTCCACGATCGTGCCGTCTTCACCGCTCCCATCCTGTGTGTCGATTGCACCGCCGACGCTGCAATCGACTTGCTGCACCTCTATCGCAATGGATCCGGCCTGTCCTCGTACCGTCGCGCGGTAACCGCTCCAGTCCGAAGGAAGGCAGGGGGCGATGCGCAAGGCGCCGCCCCGCAGTTCCAGTCCAAGGATCCCTTCGACCGCCAGGCGCCACGCCCAGGCCGCGGCGCCGGTATACCACGTCCATCCAGCCCGGCCTTCGAACGGGGCCGTGCCACCGACATCTGCCGGCATGACGTAGGGTTCACCGCGGTAGGTGCGCATGTCCTTGGGGCGCGCGCTGCGGCGCGCGGGATTGATCAGATCGAATATCCGGTACGCTTCATCGCCGTCTCCGAGCCGCGCGAAGGCCAGTCCGAGCCACGTGGCCGCATGGGTATACTGGCCGCCGTTCTCGCGGACACCCGGCGGGTAGGCGCGAATGTAACCGGGATCGCGCGGCGTCTTGTCGAAGGCCGGTGTCAGGAGCCGCACAAGCCGGTGTTCGGTATCGATCAGATGGGCGGCGGCTGACCGAAGCGCCTGTTCGGCGCGCGCCCGGTTCGGAGCACCAGCCAGAACCGCCCAAGACTGGGCGATGCTGTCGATCCGACACTCGTCATTCTGCGCCGAGCCCCACGGGACACCGTCATCGTCAAAGGCGCGAAGATACCATTCGCCGTCCCATGCCGCCGTTTCCGCAGCCTGCCGGTATTCTCTAGCACACTTGCGCCAGAACGTCGCCTCATCCGCCCGGCCGGACAGGTCGGCCAGATCGGCACAGGCATCGCCGCAATGTGCTGCGAACCATGCCAACCAGACGCTTTCACCGCGTCCGCGAGAGCCAACCCGGTCCATGCCATCGTTCCAGTCTCCGCTGCCGATCAGCGGCAGACCGTGCGCCCCCTTGGTCGCGCTGCGCTGCATCGCACGAAGGCAGTGATCAAGCAGCGTGGATGCTTGTCCGGTCTCGAACGCGGCATAACGATCCCCCTCATCCTCGGCCAATGGCGGGGCGGAAAGAAAGGGCACCTGCTCCTTCAGGATGGACGTATCGCCTGTCGCGCGGACATAGGCGTGAGTGGCGTAGACCAGCCAGAGCATGTCGTCCGAACAGCTGGTCCTGACACCGCGGTCCTCTGGTGGATGCCACCAGTGCAGCACATCGCCCTCTTCGAATTGATGGCGCGCGCAATCAAGGATATGGGCCCGCACACGATGCTTCTCGGACAACAGGAACGCCATCATGTCCTGCAGCTGATCGCGGAACCCGATGCCGCCACTGGCCTGCTGGAACCCGGCGCGTGCGAGGATACGGGAGGCGAAGGACTGGTACGGCAGCCAGCGGTTCACCATCAGGTCGAAGGTCTCATCCGGTGTCTCGACCCGGATCGCACCGAGACGGTGCTGCCAGACGTCCGCTACCGCCTGAGTGGCCGCAGCGGCCTTTTCCGGTGACGCGAATGCCTCGGCGAACGCTTCGATCTCGGCCAGGCTGGTAGCTGCCCCGAGCACGAAGACCACCTTTTCCGTTGCGCCCGGCGCGATGTCGAGATGCACCTGGTAGGCCGCGCAGGCGTCTTCCACCGAATCTGTCCGCCCCCAAGGGCTCCAGCGCCGCAGGCCTTCGGGTTGTGCGGTGCCGCCGGGGCCGAGGAAAGCCGCACGGTCACACGTCATCGCATGCGCCTGTCGGCTGGCGGTAAGGAAAGCGATCTGGTTCGAAAACGCCGGTGACCAGCCGCTTTGCGCGATCAGCGCCCGGGCCGCGCCGTGATAGCCGGTTCGTACATGCGGCTTGGCGATCGACGGCGTCGCCCCGAGTTGCCACTCTGCATAACAGGTCGCAGTGATGCGCCGCGGGCGGGCGGTGGTGTTCGTCAACTCCAAGCTGAACAGCTTGACCGGCGCATCCTGTGGCACCGAAATCGAAAACCGCTGTCCAAGTCCCTGCGATGACCGCTCCCAAACCGTCTCGCCCGCCCGGTGCGTAGTGCGGCATTGTGCCCGATCACCTGTTGGCAACGGTGTGACCGTCCAGACCCGTGCTGTTTCCTCGTCTCGCAGATAAACAGCTTCACCCTGCGTGTCTGTGACTGGATCGTTTGACCATGGCGTCAGACGGAATTCCCCGCTGTTGAGGCTCCAGGTGAAACCCAGCCCGGATTCCGTGACGATCGTGCCGAACTTGTCGTTGGCAATGACATTGCACCATGGCACCGGGGTGGTCTGGCCGGGCTCGATCTGCATGAGATAATCCCCACTTCCGGGGATAAAGCCCCCGAGGCCGTTGTCAAAAATCAGGTCCTGGGGCCGTTCCAATGGCTCGGACGCCTCGGTCATCGGCAGGCCGCCGGGGTCGAAGACCGGTGGCTTGACGTAGTCTTCCTGCGATTTCAGCAGCGCCGCATCCAGCGTCGGCGCTGCACCATCGAGCGTCACCCGCGCAAGCGTCTCAAGAGCGCGCGCTTGGGACGGCGAGATCCGGTCAACGCTGTGCAGATGAACCCCGCCGTCGCCGCCAAGCCCCTCGGCAAGCCCGGCATCGCGGAGAACGTCGCGCAGTCTCGCGGCGATCGGCGCTTCGTAGCTTGAGGCCTTCGTGCCGAGAACCACGAGATCGGAGCGCAGGCCATTTCGTCTGAGCCACCGCTGCGCGCGCACGATGGCGGGCAGCAAATCGGCGTTGTCCGCGTCCGCGACTTGGACAAGCATGATCGGGTGATCGCCGGAAACGCCAAGCCCCCACAGATCGGGCTGTCCAGGTTCCGCGGACTGTCCGTCTGCTGCGGTCCGTGCGGTCGGCCTTAGCAGGTGGTCAGCCAGACGCTGCGTATCGATCATATCCGACTGCGTCAGGCCGACACGACTTGCCTCAACTGCGGCGGACCGTTCAGCGTCCTCAAATGCCCAGTCCAGCGCGGCGACGGTCGCGTAGCGCTCTGCCGTCTCGGTCGCCTCTTGGCGCGACCCGGCTGCGATGGTCAGAAAAGCGCATGTCGCACGTTGACCCGGCGCCAGACTGACCCGTGCCCTTTGGGCCGCGACAGGATCGAGCGTCCAGCCCGCTGTCCCCGTCATTTCCGCGTTTGCTGCGGCGAGATAAGTTCCGTGGCGACCAACCAGCGCCCGCCTGTCTGTCTCGGTGCCCGCGGGGACCACGCGCCGATCCTCACATAAAAGCCGGTGCAGCATCACCGGAGGCGCATCTTCGGGTCGGCGTGGACGCCGGGTGAAAAGCACAGCGTTCATGTCCGGCAAGTTCTCGCTCCTGACGAAGATCTTGCTGAAGGCAGGATGGCGTTCATGCGCCGCATGCGCCGCAAGAACCGGTTCCGCATAGGCTGTAACGTCGACCACGCGGCGGCGGTCGTCATGATTGACCAGCGTCACGCGCCGGATCTCCACGTCATCGGCTGCTGCGACGCAAACCTCTTGTGTTGCGGCGATCTCATGGTGCTGCAGGTGGAAGGACGCTTTTTCTGCGTGAAACATCACGTCCACCCATTGTTCGGGCGTGCGCCGGAAATCCCATATCCTGCCATCCTCGGCATCGCATAGCAAAAGCCGCGCCGCGCCGTTGTCGATGATCGGATCGCAGACCCAACGGGTGAGCGACTGCCCGTGCCGCCAGATACTCCCCGCTGCCGCGCTCGACAGCCAGACCGAGAGATGGCCGTTCCCGAGTGTGTGGACCTGCGGCGCATCCGTGTCCTCGGCGGGCCAGCCGTGCAGCGGGCGAACGCGTCGTTCAATCTGCTCTGGGAACGTTGAGCCCGCGTCCGGCAACGGCTCCGGGATATACTCCCACGGCACGCGTTCATGCATCAGCAAATCGATGGCCGAAATGCGCGCGTCGCGGTTGAAGCGACGCACGAAAACGCTGTCGTTGAGCGCGTTGCCAATGGCGGACAGAAGCATGCCTTGATGATGTGCCATATAGGTGAAAACCGGCACATGGGTGGCTGTTTCGGGTAGCCGCGAAGGTGTGAAGTCAACGGCATCGTAGAATCCGTAGCGCCCCCGGATGCCGAGCGCCTCGAGCCGGCGTAGATTGTCCACGGCGGCCCTCGGTCGGACAGTCAGCGCGAGCGCGCTGGCGTAGGGGGCGACCACGTAATCCTCCGCAAGTCCCTGGCGCATACCCAGCCCGGCCACGCCGAACGCGCGATACTGGTAGTTCTGTGCCGTGTCTCGTGCGGCGAATGCGGCTTCCGACGTACCCCAGGGCAAACCGAGCCTGTCTCCGTAGCGACGCTGAATATCGACAGCGGCCTGCTCGCTCTGGCCCAGCAACTGACCCGGAGCGCTGCGGATCAGAAGCGTCGGCATCAGGAACTCGAACATCGATCCGTTCCATGACAGGACCGTCAGGGGACCTGAGGATCGCGAGATCGGCCGCCCCAGGTGGAACCAGTGTTCTGCCGGAACATCGCCTTTTGCGATGGCGATGTAGCTGGCCAGCCGCGCCTCGGACGCGAGCAGATCGTAGCGATGATCGTCCATCCGGTCGAAACTGAGATTGTACCCGATAAAGAACGTCCGGGTTTCCCGGTCGTAGAGGAACGAGAAGTCCATTCCCATCGCGAGCGTTTCGGCCTTCTCAGCAAGGGCCAACAGGTTGTCGCGCAAAGCCACCCGTGCAGCCTTGCCGTCGGAAATGGCGGTCTGTAGCTCCGCGCTCTTGAGACCGGTTATCGCAAGGCTTTCGATGCCATCCTGCATGCGTTCGAACACATCATCAAGCTGCCCGAGCATGATGTCCGGGCACAGCCTTTTGGCGATGTCGGCGGCGCGTTGCTCAAGTTCCATCCAACCGTTGATCGCCAGCCACGGGCAAAGGGTGTCGAGATCGCGCAGGAAGCGTGCCGCGTGATGGCGGCTACGCTCGAACCAGAAATGCAACTCGCCCGGATCGGTGCCGGGCGCGGCATCAAGCGCTTTGAGGATAGCCCTGGATAATTTGGGCAAGTCGTTTTCGAGAATCCGACAGAGGGCTTCGCGCCACCCGGCCGGATGATCCCGAGCCGCTTCGGCATTGTCGATAATTGTGCGGATCCGCGCCCGTATCGCTTGCGAATGTTCGGTTGGCAGGCCTCCGGTTGCCTCCGCCAACAATCCAAGCGTGTCGATGAACCCGTCCCAGAGGGAGCGCGACAGCGCCGGGCCATTCGCGACCTCGATGAGGCCTTCGCGTAGCGTCAGAAGTGCCACTGCGAGGTTGCCACTGTCCACTGTCGAGACATAGCGAGGTTCCAGCGACAGAAGGGTGCGCGTATCGAACCAGTTCACGACATGCCCTTGGTGACGCTCAATCCGCTCCAGCGCTTCAAGCGCATACTCGGTCCGCTGCGCAAGGTCGCGCAGCCCTATATGGCCGAAATCCAGCGCGGTCATGGACGACAGGAATTGCATCCCGACATTCGTGGGCGACGACCGGTGGGCGATTTTCGCCTCGGGATCGGTCTGGTAGTTGTCGGGTGCCAGCCAGTTGTCCTCGGGTCCGGCGAAGGTCTCGAAATAAGCCCAAGTGCGCCGCGCGATGTGGCGGAGCCAAGCAACGTCGGTGTCCGAAAGACTGTCCTCCGCGGGGTGCCATGGCCGGCATATCAGGTACGCGATTTCTGGCGACAGGATCCAGAGCACCAGCAGCGGCAGTGCTCCGGGCAAGGCGGCAGGTGCCAGAACGGCCAGTGTGATCGTGATGGCGAGACCAAGCACGACTGCGCCCGCCATGTCGATCCAGAAGCGGGCTCGCGTATCGCCCTCGGTCGCGGCAACGTGGGCGGCGGTCGACCATTCCAGCATGTTGCGCCGCGACACGGTGAGCCGCCACAGCGCACGCCCGATGGCGTCGAGGCAGATGGCGGCCTCGTTCGCCATGAACGCGATTTCCAGAAGCCACCGGCCAGCGTGGTCGCGCAATTGTCGCCAGCGGTCCTGCACGGCACCGCGGCGACGCCCGCACGAGATACCCGTGACGACGTAGGTCACCAGATAGGTGCCGGGGGTCGCCACGGTCAGCAGGGTCCAAACCAGTGCCGCCTCGGGAATCACCAGCCAGCCGAAAAGGGCGAGCAGCACAAGGGACGGAGCGATCAGACTCCGGCGAAGATTATCAACGATCTTCCAACGGTCGAGTGCAGACAGAGGATTGCGCAACCTATCGCCGCTGCGCACCGGCGCCTGTCGGCCGAGCCAAGGCAACAATTGCCAGTCCCCGCGAATCCAGCGGTGCATGCGGCGCGCGAAATCCGGATAGCGCGCCGGAAATTCTTCGTAGAGCACGATGTCGGACGCCAGAGCCGCCCGCCCGTGGAGTCCCTCGAACAGATCGTGGCTGACCAGCGCGTTTTCCGGAACCCGGTTCCCGAGGCTGCGCCGAAAGGCCATTGCGTCATAAGCCCCCTTTCCGGTGAAAATCCCTTCGCCGAAAAGGTCCTGGTAAACGTCGGATACCGCGCGGCTGTAAATGTCGATGGCAGTGTCGCCGGTGTAGAGCCGCGTGAACGGCGAAACTGCCCCCGCTTCCGGGGATATTTCAATCCTGGGCTGGATGAACGTGTAGCCCGCGATGACACGCTCTCCATCCCCGTCGAATTCAGCGCGATTGAGCGGATGGGCAAGTGCGCCAAGAAGGCTGTGCACCGCGCCCGGGGGCGCAATGGTGTCGGCATCAAGCGTCACGATAAACCTTGCGGCGCGCAATCCATCAACATCCCCCTCGGTCAGGGGGAAGGCATCCTCTGCCCCTTCATGCAGGAAGTCGTTGAACGCCTCGATCTTGCCGCGTTTGCGCTCCCAACCCATCCAGATGCCGTCCGCCTTATTCCAGCTTCGTCGGCGATGGAGCAGGACGAAGGGCGCCGTCTTCTCGTATCGGCGGTTCAACTCACGAATCCCGTTGATCAGCGCGGCCTCAAGCGCTTGGTCCTCATTCGTCACTTCCTGCGTGGCATCGGCAGGGTCGCTCAAAAGCGCGTAGTGCATCTGCGGAACCGGGTTCGTCAGCATGTGACGTTCAAGCTGCGCAAGAAGGGGAGCAACCTCGTCGGGACTCCGGAGAATGGCCGGGACGATGACCGCCGCCTCGACGCCTTCGGGCAGTCCTTTCCGGAAATCCATCTTGGGCAAAACCCGCGGCGGCACGATCTGCGTGACGAGCCAATTCGTCACCGTCACCGCAATGATCGAAGCGGGCATTGTCAGCAGAAGACCACCAAGCGCGATAGCAATGCCGCTTACATCCCAGGCGATGAGCAGCGCAAGCGGCACGGCAAGCGCCAGTGCGGAAACTCCGACAAGGCCCGTGACGTAGACCCATCCCGGTCGGCCGAGCGCCAGTCGGCGGATGGCTTCGGCGCGCTTGCCGCGGTAGCCCGTCAGAGCCTCGAACTCGGCACGGCCGCCATTGGTCAGCCACCATCCGACATGGCTCTGGCGTGGCGATCCCATATGGCCCCGCGACATGCGAACCGCCTCGCGCGCGATGTCCGGCTCCGAATGTCCGGTCCCGTCGGCGAGATCCTCGATCGCCTGTCGATACCGGTCTCGCGTGTCGAAATCCATTTCGGGGTATAGCCCGTCAGGTGACGTGCGCAGAATTGCCTCGACATGGCTTGTCGCTTCGACAAATGCTTTCCAGTCGATCCGCTCAATTGCGGCGAGCGCCACGATCGCCCGCGACAGGGCGTCGGTGGGATCCCGGTCTTGCCAGTTCCCGGGCCTATCCGACCCTTGAAAGGGTGGCGTGAGTTCCGGGACAAGACAACAGAAAGTCGCCACGATTTCTTCGAGCGCCACGAGCCGGAGCATCGCAGGGAAAGCCCAAAGCTCGGCGAGGGAGAACCCGTCCGCGCCTTGGAACGCGTTCACGAAAGCTGTGGCAGTGGCTGCATCGATCTGCGCATGCGTTTCATCAACGTAGCTGCGTGCCGCGAGAAGCGCACGCGGGCTCCCCTGCGCTTCCAACATGGCGGATCGGGCAAGACGGCGATAGAAGGCCGGTGGCATATCCTCACGCACCTGACGTACCGCCCGACGCACATGATACTCGTTGTCAAGAAGCCACTCTGCCGCCTTCGAGGCTTCGGGCGGTGGCGAACGGCAGATGCGCCGCGCCTCATCCAGCCACGCGGGGATCCTGTCGAGGTGCTTCCATACGGGTAGGGCCCTCGGAGGACCAGGGTGCACGCAATTGTGCTGTATTTGGTTTTCGGACGCAGCAGGGACCGGTTCCTGCAACTGCGAGGAGGGCGCCGTCACGGCCTTTGCCGCAAGGCGGCGGGCCGTCCCGGTGCTGTACCGCCAGCGCGATGATTGCTCATCTCCGCGTTCCGGATCAGCATGACCGGTGTCACGGCATGGGAGAGAAGATACTCCGCAGTGCTCCCAATGGGCAGATCCGGATCGTTTCCCAGCCCGCGGGCCGAAAGTACCACGAGTTCGCCTCGTTCTTCGCAAATAGCCTTCGTCAGAGCCCTGCGTGGCTCATCACCGCTGAGCCGACGGACTCGGTTGCCGTGTCTGTGGACCGGAAACAATCGGCGCAAACGCTGTAGCCGATCTTCGGCCGTGCATGCCGCCTCCTCCTTGATTTCGCGCCAGAGCGCATCATCTTCCTGTCCCGTCCGTCCAGTGCCGAACGACCCGACATACGAAACAGCGTGAAGGATGACGAGTTCTGCCTCGCGGGCCCGCGCAATCGCGGCGGCGAAGCGAAGCGCGGCTTCCGAAGACGGCGAACCGTCCATCGGGACAATGATACGGCGGGTCCCGGGAGGGTCGCCTGCGATTTCGTCCGGAACGATCAGAACCGATCCGCGGAAGACCTCCGCAAGACGCCTGGCCGTCCCTCCGAGGCCCCATCGGCGGGGGTTCCCGAAAGTCCCCGTGCCCAAGACCAGAAGATCCACATCGCATCGGAGCGCCTCGTCGTGGATGCACCGTGCGACCGAACCGCAAGCCACAATCGTACGCATATCGGTCGTTGCTCCGGTCGTGCCGGACATCCGCAGGAGATCGGCAGTCTCATCTCGTCTGGTCAATTCCCAGTCGACGGGATCAGCGCATCGAACCGTGGACGGCCCGGCGGGCACAACTCGCATGGCCGTCAAGTCAGCCCCCGTCTGGTTCGCCAGCAATACAGCTTGTTCCAGTATGCGCTCGGCATCTGGGGACCGGTCGAGGCAAGCCATCACATGGCGAAACAGGCGAGCGTGGTTCTCCCGCCCATGTGGCCGGTCCACGATGGCCGACCCGGAGTGAATATCAGGCATGGCAACCTCCCGTTCATGAAACGCTACGTTGTTGCTTGAAGCTTGAGCCTACATTCTATCGGCAAAGGCATGGCGTTCATTGACGGGCGCAATGCGCTCGCCTTGTGCCTGACGCTGCCATAGCGCGACCAAATATGTCAATGAGCGTTTAAAGTTGACCCGGTTCCAGCGTTTAAAATTGACCCACCTTTGGCGGTGCTTAGAGTAGCAGTGATAGCGCGTGCAGACGTTGCTGTCGTGTTTCGCCCGAACGCATTGTCGAGTCAGATCATTTTCGGTGGGCGACTCAAACACTCGGTGTGTGTGCGTCTTGGAGCGCGGCTCGTGAAGGCTGTGAAGCTGCCTTCGACAAGACAAGGTTCGAGCGACAAACCGGTTCTATGAATGGTGGCACGGTAGAGCAAGGCGGCGACCAGCCGGTCGCCGTCTTCCTTGTTGATAGAGAACCCGCTGCCCCGGAGGTCGCAACGCTGGAGCGGCCGGGAGAGGTGTCCGATCTGGCAAAATGTCGGCCCGTTGACCGCCGTCATCGACAGTATGATATCGCGGCACCAAGTTGGGCCGAGACAAATTCGATGGAGGCGGTGATGGCCTACAAGAAGCTGCTGTTTCGCTCAGAAGCCCGGGAATCGCTCCTGAAGGGTACCCGGGCTCTGGCGGATGCCGTCCGCATTACCCTCGGGCCGAGGTCCAAGTCCGTTCTCATCCAGAAGAACTTTGGCGCACCAATCATTTGTGACGACGGGGTCACCATTGCCAAGGAGTTCCGGCTCAAAGAGCGTGAGGAAGATATCGGGGCACATGGTCACGGTAAGTGTAAAACGCGGAGCAATATTGGGCCACAGAAACGACTGCGTGACGCGGTTGTAGCGGAGTAAAATACCGCCACTTTGTGCCCTTCGTTTATGCGG
>Ga0209121_10006008_pt1 | contig 10794 bp, 7 predicted proteins | sample Cruoilmetagenom3_FD_187292 | JGI IMG/M metagenome (GOLD analysis project Ga0209121, IMG submission 187292) | Oil polluted marine microbial communities from Coal Oil Point, Santa Barbara, California, USA - Sample 3 (SPAdes) (version 2) | ecosystem: Environmental > Aquatic > Marine > Oil seeps ...
TCAGTTGGTTCTTTAGTATTCTCCATTTAAGCTTCGAAGACATGATTCTTGAGCATCTGATCAATCGCGGAGCTGGCGAATATTTGCCTTACTACCATTCTGATGGCCCGAGCAATATCGTCACAGCTCTATTCGGCTGGGCATGGTCATTCATTCTTGTACCATTTTGGCTAATTGTTCTGTTACTCGCATCTCTTATTAGTAAAGATATAAAGCGTCTATATAATAAAGGCGTCAAGATTGCTGACGATGGGATCGGGCATACCTGCTAACGCGGTCTGGTCATCCATGTCATTATGTGATATAATCGTAGCTAAAAGGAGGCGGCTTGCATTAGGGCATTTGAGAAGTATAATGGCTCTGACGTGAAATGTATGCGAATTGTTGTTCTATGTTGTCAAAGAAGATACCTTATTTATGGAGGCTTGCCATGACGGAAGTATCGAATCATCAAGTGAAGCGAATCACAGCGATTGTAATTGTGCTTGTTATCAGTTTTTCTCTTGGCATTTGTGCCGCGGCGAGCGGGAGTACGCTGCGAGCAGGGACGGCGATGATTGATATCACGCCGGATAAGCCCGTCAAGATGTCCGGCTACGGGGCGCGTACCGCCCTATCGGAGGATGTCCATGATCCGTTATCGGCGAGAGTCGTTGCATTCGAGAATGACGGCGAACGACTCGTGCTAGTATCGAGCGACCTGTTAGGCTATTACGGCGGGACTGCCGAACAATTCCGGAAAGTCATTCTGAGCGAATTCGAACTTAAGCCCGGCGAGCTTTTTCTAAGCGCCATACATACTCACGATGGCCCGACTCTAACCATGGACAAAGAAAAAGGACACGCGAATAATCTCGAATACACGAAAAATCTTCAAGGCAGGCTGATAGAAGTCATCCGCAAAGCGCTGAAGAATACCAGCCCGGTCCATATCGGTGCGGCTATAGGATACTCTCCGGTCGGTATAAACCGGCGTGAGTTGCAATTCGACAGTTCCGGCAACAGCAGGATAAGACTCGGCCGCAATCCCTACGGGCCGACCGACAAGGAAGTTCTGGTAATGAAGCTTGCAAAACCCGACGGCGCCGTCGTCGCATCGTTATTCGATTACGCCACTCACGCTACCTGCCTGGGGGGCAGGAATCTGACTATCAGCGGCGACGTTCTCGGGCTTGCCGAGCAGTTCGTCGAGAAGATTCTTGGGCAGCAGGTTATCGCCCCGGCGTTCGCGGGGGCATCGGGCAATATCGATCCGTGGTTCAGGGTGCTGCCCGGATTCAATACCGAGCCCGGCTGGATTCCCGAGCCGGTACTGCTCGGAACGCTGCTGGGAGAAGAGGTCGTCCACGTCTTCCGTGACATCGATGAGCTTTCCGCCGGCGGCGAGATTAAGGCATCCTTTGTCACGCTCGAACTGCCCGGCAAGGCCAGAGGTGAACTCGAGATTAAAAAAGACTGCCCGCCGAGCCAATTTAGCATCACCGCCGCGAAGGTCGGTGACATCGGCTTTGTCGGACTCGGCGGCGAAGTCCTTACCGAAATCGGCATGTCGATTAAAGCGGCTTCGCCCTTCAAATATACATTCGTGATTACACACTGCAATGGAGCAGCCGGCTACCTACCGCCGGAGCATCTGTACATCGAAGGAGGATACGAAATAAGCAGCAGTCCCTTCGCGCCAAAGGCCGCCGAGATGGTCGTAAAGCAGGCGGTCAAAATGCTGCATGAACTGTGAAGTCAAGTAGGGTGGACCTTGTACGTGTTTAGCCAGCTTCTGGTATTCGCGACCATCCCCAGGCTGCGCTTGAGACTGCCACCCGTTTTCCATCAATTCTATTGGGTGGCAGCCTCATCCTGATTGTCGTTTATCGGGATGGGGATGGCTTTGCCCTGGCTAAACACGTACGGGCCTTAGCCCACCGATCCTTGGGTGGTGGGACCTAGCCCGACCCTACAATTGTCATGTTAGAGCTTTTTAAGATGCTTTATATAAAGCAATCTTGTTCGCCCCGTCGACGACTGTGATTTTGGTATCAGGCTGCTCGGCGAGCCAGTTGTCTACGACTGCCTGCGGCTGGTGTGTCGGGTATAAATGTGCCGCCCGAACGATGTCATCGGGTATCTGCGAGTATATATGAATTTGCTTTAATCGCCGGATCAATTGGGCGAACTTGTACGACTTGTGGCTGTACAGCTTGTATTCGGTCTCAATAGAATTTAATATCTCGTCGACGGGTTTGGTGAGCCGATGGTAGAAGTTTTCCATCGTCTTTTCCTCGCCGATACCGTTTGGGCATGCCGCCAGGAAGAGAATCTCGCCGCCATCCGTCACGGCCTCCTTTGTCAGCTCAAGTGCCCTCTGGGCGATGTAGAGGTCGACATCGTTCGGCAGGCCGCCGGGAGACACGATGAGCCGCCCTGCCGGACTGATAGTGTGCGTATTACACTGATCGACCGTCGCAAAGGCTTCGGCGCTGACCGGCTCGACGGGCCCGAACCTTGCCCATCGAATTTGCCCCGATGTGGTGATTGTAATCAGTGTAAAGACGGGCCGCTCTTTGACAATTAGCCGCATCCCTTCGAGCTGGTCGGAGGCCAGGGGATTATTCCTCCTGTCACCGTCCGGATGCCAGGGATGAACACCGAACGTCGATTTATCATCGAGTGCCAGGCTGTGATTCTGCTCGGCCGTTAGAAAGGCACATATCCCCGGCACGAAGTTCTTTATGGGATTCGAATAGCCGGCGAAGTAATGAACCTTGACATCCGAGAGCACAAGGAAAACGTCCGCATCGTCAGCCAGAATGTTACTGATGATCTCGGTGCCGTGTGACGTGGCGCCGGCTTCGGTAAATTCGGCGCGATCGCAATCGTGGGCGTGGATTTCAAAATTGTTGATTTGTGCTTTGGCGGCAGCCTTTTCAATTTGTTCGGTGATTCTGCCGTTTTGCGGGGTCGCCGGCTCGTGCGTTCCGGTACATATAAGGAATCGCACGAATGAGCTTGTCCGAAGTGCGGCAAATAACTGCTCGAATATATCCCCGAACGGCACATCGCGCGTGCCGTCGTCCAGCAGGACGCAGAGGCGTCTGCCGGCAATCACTTTCCGAAAGTCCTCGATATCCGAGCCGGTCACTGCCTGCTGAAGAATCGCTTGGTTATCCGCCTGTCCTTCATCCTGCCACGGCCGGATTATGTGCGTGACGTTTGTTTCGGGAATCTGAAGTGACACGATACCGTCGCCGTAGTGAATATCGACCTTCATTTTGACAGCTCATCCTTATCGTAATCGGAATATGGTTTATGCCGTCCGGCTATTTGCTGCTCTGATGATGTTGAGCAATTCATCGTCGGTCAGCTCGGCCGGATTGCCTTTCATGCTGCTCGATTTTTTGGCTTTCGCAACTATAGTTTCGAAGTCCTGCGTTTTTATACCGAAGCGGATCAGTGACGGCACTTTCAGCGCCATGCAAAGTTCACGCGCCCATGTCACTGCGTCGGCCGCCTTCGCCGAACTGCTGCCGGTCAGGAGCCGGGCCGCCTCGTCGTACTTCGCCAGTACCGGCGAAAATGCATCTCGTTGTTGCAAAGCCTTAACGTTCGCCTCCATGACAAACGGCAGAAGCCGGGCGCAAATGACGCCGTGAGGAGCCGGATACATCCCGCCCAAAGGACCGGCGAAACCGTGCACGGCCCCCAGTTTCGCGTTCGCAAGGCCCAGTCCGCTAAAGAGGCTTGCCATCGCCATATCTTCGCGTGCGTCATGATCGTCACCGTCTTCATAAGCCCGGCGGAGAGAACGCCCGGCACACAGAAGGCCCTGACGGCAGATACCGTCCGTCAGCGGATTCGCCTGGACGGAAACGTAAACCTCGAGCAGTTGCGTCAGCGCATCCAGACCCGTGCCGGCTGTTACCGAGGGCGGCATCGAATGAGTCAAGACAGGATCGACCACGGCCAGGCGTGGCAGCATAAAAGGACTCCGCATGCTGACCTTGACCCTGTGTTCGGGCACGCTCAGTACGGCGTTGTGAGTGACCTCGGCACCGGTTCCCGCGGTAGTCGGAATCGCAATATGCGGTGCGGCACTCTGTTTGAGCGGCCTGCCGGCGCCGACCACCTCCAGGTAATCCTCCAGCTCGCCGGTGTTGTTAAGCATTGCGGCAACAACTTTGCCGGTATCGAGAACGCTGCCGCCGCCGATACTGATTACAAGGTCACATCCGGCCTTGCGGGCCGCCTGTACCGCCGCGGTTGCAACAGTTGTGGTCGGCTCGCCGGACACGTTGAATGTCACGTAGTTAATTCCCTGTTTGTCGAGTCGCTCAAGAAGCGGCCCCGCCCGTTCGACGGTACGACCCGTGACAACAAAAGCACGTTTGCCAAACTCGCCGGATAACGACGCTGCTTCCGAGATGGTTCCGGGGCCGAATATGATGCGCGTTGCTGTTGCGAATTCGAATCTCATTCTGAATAGTCCCAGCCCTGCTCATCGGGAAACACGTTCGTATATTTGATACTCGTGCGGGGTTCGGCCATCATGCCGGCCACGGTGTCACGCCATTTCTGGTAATGCGCCGTCTCCTTGTGCCTGGCCGGGTCTTCGGATGTACGATAGACTTCTACCAGCACAAAACGAGTCGGGTCATCCTGCCGCCGGATTACGTCGAATCGGGCGATGCCCGGCTCCATGATGCTGTTACGAGCATTCTCAAGTGCCGCCGTCTCAAAGGCTTCGGCCTGATCGGGCTTAACGTGGACGAATACGTGAACTACAAGCATAATGCTGCTCCTTAACATGTTCTATTTTAAAGCTGAAGTGTACCAAATTAATTGCCAATTTAAAAGACATCTTTGCGCCGGCGTAGTTCTGCAAAGACATCCACCGCCTTTGCCGCCGGCATACCGAGAGCCGCCTTCATTTCAGGTGTGCCGGCACGCAGGAAACAATTCATAGTTCTTTCCTTTAATATACTTGAAGGGACCGTCAATCTGCCCTGCCTGAGTATCTGCCTGATTTGGTCGAGGCGCTCTTTGACATCTTGATTACCGGGCTCGATGTCGGAAGCAAATTCATAATTCTCCAGCGTGTAATCATGGCCGCAGTAAACAAGTGTATCTTCCGGCAATGATGCCAGCCTTTGCAGCGATTTCCACATTGTGTTTGCATCGCACTCCAGCAGTCTGCCGCAGCCACCGATGAACAATGTGTCACCTGTCCAGAGGATGCCATTTTTGTTGCCGGCCAAAGGCTCCATATAATAGCACACCGAGGTGCGGGTATGCCCCGGCGTGGCAATCACACGGACTTTGCGGTCTGCAATCATCAGAATCCGCCCGTCTTCCACGACCAAATCGATGTCGGGAATCCTTCGTTTATCGGCACCGATGATTTTGCAGCCGGTTTTCTGTTTCAAATCGGCAGTCCCGGCGACGTGATCCCAATGGTGGTGCGTAATAAGAATCGTCCTGAGGCTCAGGCCATGCTCCTGCAATGTCCTGAGCACCAATGAACTTTCGCTGGGATCGACTGCAAGCGCATCGCTTTGATTGTACCGGTACAGGTAAATAAAATTATCGCCGTGTGCGGAAATAGTGATTATCGAATCCATAGTTCCTCAACAAATAGCATTTACTGAAGCTCTTGCAGTATCCTTTTACATTGCACAGCATGACTTTGCAGATAAGCTACCATTAACCGGCCCTGCTGTCAAAAAATCAAACACAAGAGCTTAATATATCTTAAAATAAATGTATTGATAGCATGAGTACATCAGGCTATAATTTCTCTGTCATAGGTTTGTGCTTATTAGGTACAAGTAAGGAGCTATTACATATCTTGAGATTGAAAGGTTAATATCCATGAAAAAGGCACGTGTATTATCCACTGCGTTCGTTTGTCTCATGACGTTATCACTTACGGTTTCAGCAACAAACGCCCGGCAGGCCGAACAGGAAGCCAGGGACATTTTGGACGCTACAGGCGTGAAAGGCGGTTTCGTGGTCCACATCGGTTGTGGGGACGGGCGTTTGACAGCGGCGCTTCACGCAAACGAAAGCTACGCCGTCCACGGCCTGGATAAAGATGTCGACAACATCGAGCAGGCCCGCAAACATATTCGTTCGGTCAATCTTTACGGCACGGTTTCCGTCGACCAACTTGAGGGCAACCGGCTTCCGTATATCGACAACCTCGTCAATCTCGTTGTATGCGAAGACCTCGGCAACATTCCAATGGCCGAGGTTATGCGGGTCCTGGCGCCTAAAGGTGTAGCCTGCATCAAGCAGGCAGGCCAGTGGCAGAAAACCGTCAAGCCCCGCCCCAAAGAGATCGACGAATGGACCCACTACCTGCACGACGCCAGCGGCAACGCCGTCGCGCATGATTCGGTGGTCGGCCCGCCCCGACGGATGCAGTGGGTCGGCAGCCCCAAATGGGCGAGAAGTCACGAACATTCGGCGAGTCTCAATGCGCTGGTCTCGGCGAACGGGCGAATCTTTTACATCATAGATGAAGGGCCGAGAGACTCCATCCAGCTTCCGCCTAAATGGACCCTGATTGCGCGGGACGCCTTCAACGGGACCATTCTGTGGAAACGCGAGCTGCCGGAGTGGTACAACCATTTGTTCCCGCTCAAGAGCGGCCCGGCGAGACTTACGCGGCGGCTTATCGCAATCGGCGACGAGGTCTATACGACAATCGGCATCGATGCCCCGCTGAGCGCTATCGACGCGGCAACGGGAAAGACGATTCGCACATACGAGGGCACCAAAACCGTCGAGGAACTCATTTCCACGAACGGCGTATTGTTTCTGGTTGTTAATCCCGACCGCGAACGGGTCGATTACAAGCAGGAAAATGCTAACTGCTGGTCCGAGCGCGACCGGGCAAGCAAGCGATGGGGCTGGGATGCAACAATCGACGAGCTGACGGCTGTCGACGCCGGGACAGGCGAGATCCTCTGGAAGCACGAGAGCAGGATCGTGCCGATGTCACTCGCTGCCGACGATCATCGAGTGGTCTTTCACGATGGAGAAGCCGTCGTGTGCATCGAAACCGGCACTGGCAATCAACTCTGGCGAACACCCGTTCAGCGCAGCACTCTTATCCCAACCGGCTGGTCGCCTTCGACTGTTATGTACAAAGACGTGGTTCTCTTTTCAGGGCAAAAACGCTCTCTTGTAACACTCTCTGTCAGTGACGGCAAACAACTCTGGTCGTCCAAACTTCATCCTTCCGGACACTTCTGCCCCGAGGACATATTCGTTATCGACAATCTCGTCTGGTCGGGTGACATTGCCAGCGCCAGGCCTCGTTCTACCGGCATGTTCACAGGCCGGGATCCGCATACGGGCGATATAAACCGCGAGTTCTCCCCCGATGTAGAACCCTTCGCCGTTATGCACCAGCGGTGCTATCCGAGCAAAGCTACGGAAAAATACCTCATGCCCTCATGGATCGGCACAGAGTTTATAAATCCGCGCACAAAAGAGTGGGAAATCCACCATTGGGTTCGCGGCGGCTGTTTCTACGGCATGATGCCCTGCAACGGCCTGATTTACGCCACCCCGAACGCGTGCGCATGCTACTATCAATCGAAGCTGGACGGATTCAACGTACTGGCCCCGGCGGCAAAGAAGAAACTGCCCGCACTGTCGGATGCCGAGCGCTTTCAGCGAGGGCCAGCCTACAATAAAATACGAGTTACGAGAAACGAAACACAAAAGAAGTCTGACTGGCCAATGTACCGCCATGACACCCGGCGCAGCGGACGTGCCGGGACAAAGGTCCCCGCTGCACTCAAACATATCTGGCAGACCGAGCTCGGCGGACGCGTTACGCAGCCCGTGGTGGCGGATGGGAAATTGTTCGCCGCATCGGTGGATACGCACACGGTACACGCCCTGGATGCAGCTTCAGGTGAGAAACTCTGGAGCTACACCGCCGGAGCGCGTGTTGACTCTCCCCCTACCATTTACAAACGGCGCGTGCTGTTCGGCTCGGCGGACGGCTGGATTTACTGCCTCCGTGCTTCGGACGGGGCTCTGGCCTGGCGATTCAGGGCGGCACCGCATGACCTGCGGCTGATGTCGTACGAACAGCTCGAATCCGTCTGGCCCGTATCAGGCAGCGTTTTGATTCAGGACGATGTCGCCTATGTCCTTGCGGGCAGGTCGATGTTCCTGGACGGCGGCATGCGAATGCTGCGGCTCGATCCGCTGAGCGGAAAGAAGCTATCCGAGACAATCCTAAACGACCGTGATCCCAGAACGGGCAAGAACCTGCAATCGAGAATCCAGCAAAAGAAAATGCCCGTCACCTCGCCGGACATCCTCTCCAGCGACGGCAAATTCGTATACATGAGGTCCCAGCGGTTCAACCTGGACGGACGCCGTGCCGTTATCGACCCCGAGCACCAGACCGACCAGGAAGGCGAAGGGACACACCTGTTCTGCCCGACAGGATTCCTGGACGATTCGTGGTTCCATCGCACCTATTGGGTGTACGGCAAGAACGCCGGCGAAGGATGGGCCGAGTGGCCTGTCGCGGCGAGGCTCGTCCCGGCCGGGAGGATTCTCACCTTTGACGATACTCATGTGTACGGCTATGGCCGTCACCCGCAATACCTGTGCAATTCGTCCGCGCTGGAATACCGGCTCTTTGCCGCCGACAAGACATTCGATCCCGCTCGCGCCGCCCGCGTCAACAAGGTCAAAATCCCGCAGAATATAGTGAACTGGAAGAACCGTGCCAAACGCCCGGAGCTTGATCTCAGCGCCGTGAGCCGCAAATGGTTGGTTGAGAAGCCCGATGTGATTGCCAAGGCCATGATACTGGCGGATCGAACCCTGTTTGTCGCCGGCCCGCCTGATGTTGTTGACGAAGAGGAAATCTGGGGCCGCACACTTGAGCCGGGAGTACAGGCAAAACTGCATGCGCAGAGCGCCGCTCTCGAAGGCGGCCAGGGCGCTTTGCTCTGGGCGGTATCGGCTGCGAATGGGGAAAAACTGGCCGAATACAGGCTCGAAAGCGTGCCGGTATTCGATGGGATGTCCGCTGCCAACGGGCGGCTATATCTCTCGATGAAGAACGGCTGCATCTTGTGCATGGCCGGCAAGTAATGCAAAGGAGAAATCGATGACACGAAGACAATTTCTAAAAATGACAACCGCTGCTGGTGTAGCGTTACTCACACAAGCCGCGAGTCTCAACGGCAAGACCTCACAACGTAAAAGAAACGTGCTGTTCATTGTCGTCGACGATTTGAACCATTCTCTCGGATGTTACGGCCATCGGCTCATCAAATCGCCCAACATCGACCGGCTGGCGGCTCGAGGCATTCGCTTCGAGCGTGCCTATTGTCAGTTCACTATCTGCAATCCGAGTCGCACTTCTTTTCTCACGGGCCTCAGGCCGGATTCGACGGGCGTCCTGAACAATACGACCGGCTTTCGGTCAAAACTGCCGGATGTCGTGACGTTGCCGCAACTGTTCCGCAAGAACGGATACTTTACGGCCCGTGTCGGGAAAGTCTTTCACGGACGTAAGAACACGGATGATCCAAAAGCATGGGATGTGACATCCGATCCGAGAGGAACTCCGCGTGGCCAAAAGGGGCAGGGAAGAAACCTGACCGGCGGCCGGGTCAAGTGGTGTCGATGGCTTGCCGCAGAGGGAGGCGATGAGGATCAATCCGATGGCATGATTGCCGCTGAGACCATCAGTTTGCTGGAGCAGCGGCGAGATGATCCGTTCTTTATCGCCGTCGGCTTTCATAAGCCGCACGACCCGTTTATCGCGCCCAAAAAATACTTCGATCTTTATCCGCCTGAGTCTCTCAAATTGCCCGAAGATCCGCCGGACCGCTCGCCCGAGCCTGCCCATGTAATCGGTAGCGGCTGGAAGGATGAGTTCGATCGATTCACCGACCGCGAGCGACGCGAGTTCATGCGAGCCTATTACGCGGGAGTATCCTTCATGGACGCCCAGTTGGGAAAAATCATGGCAGCCATGGAGCGCCTGGGACTGTGGCAAAATACAACCGTTGTATTTTTCGGCGACCACGGCTACCACCTTGGCGAGCGCGGCTGGTGGAACAAGAATACGCTGTTCGAGCTTTCCGCCCGCGCTCCACTAATCATGGCAACGCCTGAAATGAAAACAAAGGGCACAAATTGTTCACGCATAGTAGAGTTCGTGGACATTTACCCCACGCTGGCCGACCTGCACGGTCTGGCCGCTCCCGGCAACCTCGAAGGCACCAGTTTTCGCCCCCTGCTGAATGACCCGGTTCGCCCGTGGAAAAAGACTGCCTTTACACAGGTCCAGCGAGGAAGGATAGCAGGCCGTTCCGTAAGAACCGAGCGCTGGCGCTACACAGAGTGGGACAGGGGCAGACAAGGCGCCGAACTATACGACCATAACAGCGATCCCGGTGAATACTACAATCTCGCCGACGATCCTAAGTACGCCGATATTATTAAAGAATTGGGAAAAGCCATCCCCATCCCCGCCTTGGGCGTGCCTTAGGCAGATACACAAAAATCGGGATGAGGCTGCCACCCTATAGAAATAATGGAAAATGGGTGGCAGCCTCAAAGCCGCAGGCTTTGGGGATGGACGCGAATTCCGGAAGTCGACTAAACACGTGTCCTGCTTTCGCAGACAAGACAGTGTAAACCGGTCAGTTTGTGTTATACCCATCCAGAATGAAAAATCGGCACTAAGCTCCAATGATTTGGAATTTCTCAGTCAGCAGCGTGCGTAGACCCTTGCGGTGCTCTTTGATGCAA
>Ga0209121_10006009_pt1 | contig 10794 bp, 8 predicted proteins | sample Cruoilmetagenom3_FD_187292 | JGI IMG/M metagenome (GOLD analysis project Ga0209121, IMG submission 187292) | Oil polluted marine microbial communities from Coal Oil Point, Santa Barbara, California, USA - Sample 3 (SPAdes) (version 2) | ecosystem: Environmental > Aquatic > Marine > Oil seeps ...
CATAACAGAATTATCCTTAGAATTTACCGTTCTCTATTGATATGAAACTATCGAATTAAAAAAGCAGCCGAAAGAGCTGCTTTTTGTTTGATATTCTGCTTTGAAAAAAAGTTAGTTGCCAGAACGCAAGTTTTTCAGTTGTCCTTCCAGTTCCTGACGTTTTTCTTGCGCCGCTTTACTTATTTCCTCACGCATGTTGGCGATGTGTCCGCTGAGCTGACTGCGTAACTCAGTGCCAGAAGCTGGTGCGAACAATAAAGCCAGGGCACTGCCAATGAGTCCGCCGAGAATTGTCCCTAATAATAAATAGAAAAATTTTTTCATTTCTACCTCCTGTTAATTGACTACTATCATTATATGCGATAATTGTTTATATTGAAACAGGCAGGTTGTAATATTGGTTTACATAATGGTCATTAACCAGGACAAAACCGAGCGAATATTCAAGGTATTCGGCCCTTTCCTGGTTAACGGCATTATTAATAGTTGAATTGTTAACCCAAACGATAAATTTGGAAACTATTAAATATCACTTTCGAACCTGCATCAAGTATCAAGTGTGTGTACTGACCATATAACAAGATCAGGAGCGGCATATTTCAAGCAGATTATGCATAGATATGCCAAACAGTATCTCGATGCAGAGACAAGTCTTATTTAGTTTGTATGATCAGCAGCTGTTAGAGTTGAGCCAGCTGTGAGGCGAAATCAGCCAGAGAGTTCGCTCGAATTGTTGATAAACGCTGTTTCACGTCACCAGCTAGGTTGAAAGCTTCACCGCCAAAACCGGAAGCAATAGCTTTTCCAGGATTGTTTAGTAGAACTTTGCGGAACTGACCATTGATTACAGCAGCGGTTATTAAACGGCTGAATTCCTGTTGAATTTGAAAGTCTTTCGTCATGATTGGTATTCCTTTGTTAAGGTTTTTGATCCGCCTGAGGACCAAAAGTAAGCGAAGATACCACCAGCAATGAGGATATCCCCAATACTGAAGGCGATCTTGAACCGAGAATATAAGTTTAAACTTAGTATGTCGGATAAGATCCATAACTTTGTGTTTTCGACTGGTATGACCATATCTTTACTGAAGCCTCGCCTTTCCCACAACTGCCACGCAGATTGAGGGACTTGCAGACGTTGCAGAACATCAGGGCTGATAGGCATCCAGCCATTATTCGAACAAATAGCAAAGAAGTTGAACATGAGACCTAAGCCTAGAAGCCAGATGCAGGGTTGGCGGCGGTTGAGCCATACGAAGACCAGCAGAATCAATTGTGTGCTGATCAAGATGAAAGGGATCCATGTGTTGGGGACCAATTCGCGTGTGGCTGGTAGCAAGAACACGAGCCATTGAGGAACGAAGGCAAGCAGAATCATCCACGAGTATTTCAATTCAATTGGGAAATAGGTGTTTGCTTTCATTTTTGCTCGTATCATACCTGCAACTAATCCGACTAATGCAGCTAGGGTAAAAATCATCCCATGCCTACGCCGCCAATGATATCAGGAGCACCCGCGGCCAGAGCGAAGAGTACCAGTGAAATCAGAGTGACGATCACGCGAATAGTTTGCGCATTGACCTTTGTTGCGAATACGTTTTGTAGATTGGAAAGGGTTTTCATTTTAAATCTCCTTTAAATAAAATTGGGTTAATAGGGTAACATCATTATTATTATCACCTAAACAAGCACCAAATTCAGCATCAAAAGGGGCTCATTTTTATGATTATTTCGGATTCTACCTTAAAAGAGAAAATTTATAAGATAAATTTAATGATTTTTTAATGCATTTGGATATATATTAGCGCATGGGATGAAAACAGGGTAATTATACAATGGAAAAACAATTGCTTTCACACTTCACAAGACATATTTCTCGCCGACCATGACGAACTAGATTTTATTTATCACGATGTCCCGCTAAATGGTCACTGAATTAGCATTTCATACAGTTGTTCGGTTTGAGGTGAGGGAGATGTTCCGATTTCTTCAATGAGAGCTACACAGCAGCGTTTATATTGACGGACGATTGCGGCGCGGTTACCCATGGAAGCATGGATGCGCATTGCTAATCTATGTGCCTCTTCAAGGCAGGTATCTTCACTGAGTGCCTGGAAGCAATATTTCAGTGCTGTTTTGTAACTTTTGCGTTTCATGTAAAGCTGCGTCAGTCTGAGCAGTGCATCCAGGTACATATGATAGTACTGCTCGCGCTCGGCGACAATCCAGGTTTCTTTAATTTCTGGCAGATAAGGGCCATGATAATGGCGAACTACTGCCTTATAGTGTTTGATTTTTTCTTGAGGGGTTTTGGCTTTTTGTGCTAATTTATATTCGGTCGTGAATGACTCTGCGTCATATTCGTAATCAAGTGACCAATTGAAATGGTAATAATCGTCCTGCAGAATAATGCTTTGCTTACCGATGGCGTGCCTGAGTCGGTAAAGGGTGTTCTTAAAGCGCAGCTTAAGTTCGTCCGGCGAGGAGTCAGGCCAAAAATAAAGGCCTACCTGTTCCTTGTTGAGCCCTTCTGGATGAGCGATGAAGAGGAAGAAAAGATCGCGCGCTATCTGAGTTTGCCATTGGCGATTGTTTATCACGCGGTTGTTGATGCGTACTTGCGCTTGACCAAAAGACTGGATAAACATCTTGGGCGGCGCAAAAGGTACGATGCTTGCTTGATGGCGGATTTGTCGGCGGAGCGCAGGCAGGCGCGTCTCAAAGGCTTCAATAGGATCCAGGATCTCCTTGACTTGCTTACTTAGTTTGCCTCTTACTGCCTGAAGTTTATCTTCGAACTCTCTTCCAATAATGACCAAGGGAGCAGTGCTATCACTTGTAGTGAAGATATTCGTTAATTTCTTTAGATGGTCAAAGGCTTCTGTTTTTCTGCCCCATCCTATTTCTGCAATCGCTAGAAAGAAAAGCGCCCGATTGGACTCGTTTTCATGTTCTTGGTCATGGAAGAATTCATAACTTTCATTTAATAGATCGGCAGCATCCTTACATTTATCTGTAGCGAGATACAGTCCAGCTAATTCGAGTTGGCATAAGTTGATCTCATAGGGTGAACCTCCCTCCTGAGCAGTAACAAGGGCAGATTCTATAAGATTCTCAGCACGTGCGATGTTACCTTGGATCCTGTTTAGCACACCTTCAGCTAGGTCAAGGTAGGAAATAAGGAATCGATCACCGAGCTGCTTGGCGACATCGTGTGCTTGTTTATAAACATCCAGCGCTTCGCGATATGCTTCCATGTCACGGTAAAGGTCACCCAGGCTGGTGAGTCCGAAGGCTTCTGTGCGAGGTGTGCCCCCACTGCGCGAGCATAGGATTGATTTCTCAAAAGTTTTAGCGGCGGTCTCATAATCACCGCGTAAGTGCTGCAACACACCCAGATTGTTAAGCAAGTTAGCCTGCCAGGTGAGATTACCATCAGCCTGCCAATATGCCAGTGCTTCTTGGTAATCCTGTTCGGCAAGCGCATGATCCCCCAAGGCTTTATGAATTGTACCTATCTCAAAGAGAATCTTGGGGATGAATTGTTTGCCATTAACACTTTGAAATGCGACCAGAGATTGTTTTAATTTATAGAGGGCTTCTTGCAAGTCGCCCTGCCGATAGCGGGTTACGCCAATCATGCGCAAAGCTTCGGCGCGGATGAGTTCATCTTGCGGCATGTGAACGAGCAGATTCAGGGCTGTTTGGGCATCCGTGAGAGCCTGGGGATAATTGCCCTGCAAGTGATATGCAGTCGCTTGCCTCACAAGGGTGAGCGCTTTGGTGTGAATATCGTCTGAATCTTTAAGCAAACTGAGCACTTGCTGTGAGCGGCGGATACTTTCCTGCAGGTTACCACGCATTGTAAAGAGAACACTTTGTAGAGAAAGCAGGGCAGGGCTACTATTGAGAATCTTCCCGGGCAGGTCTTCCAGCCATTGTTGCAAGGTTGTTAACTTACCTTCTGCAACCATAGTTGAGCCGGCATCTTTGATTAACTGAGCCATTGCCTGAGTCGATCCCAGCTGCTTGTAAAGCGAATAAGCGCGTTCCCATTCTCGGCGTTCAACCAGAGTATCTGCCAGGGTGAGAGTGATTTTTCTTGCTTCTTCAGGACGTTCTCGATGGATCCGGGTTTGGAGAAAATCCCGGAAAAGGTGATGATAGCGCAGCCAGAATTCATTACCCTCTCCGATGGGCAGCACGAACAGGTTATACTGCAGTGCAGTCTGCATTAAATTCCGCCAATTTGCCTGAATGCCTAATGTGGTTCCGATTACGCGCGCACAAGTTTCCGCATCAAATTCTTCAAGCAAGGAAGATCGTAAAAGAAAATCCTGCATTTCTTGCGATTGCTGATTTAACACCTGTTGTGCTAGGTATTCGTACAAGCCTATTCCTGAGATTTTGGCTAAGTGCAGGCGTTCACTGATCTCTTCACCGACGAGCTGGGTTGACAGAAGCAACCCGGTGATCCATCCTTCTGTTTGTTGGGTGATATCAAGGGCTGTTTCCTCAGAGATATTCATTTGATAGTTTCTGAGCAAAAGGGCTTGAATCTCATCGGGGAGAAAAGCCAATTCATCGAAACTCAAGCCGCCTACCTGATTACGTGCTACTAAAAGAGGAAGATCGGGCAGCGTTAGAAGGCGACGGGAGGAAACCATTAAGTGGCAGTTTTCATCAATATCTTGGATGAAGGCATTGACGAATTGATTGACTTCTTGACTTTCTTCGACAAGGTGAAAGTCGTCCAGGATAATTACAAAATGTTCGGTGATGTGTTCGTAGGCGTCGTTGACTATCGTTGAGATGAGCCTGGGCATATTAATTTGATCTTGAGAGCTATTTTTAAGTGCAGTCAAGGTGCTTTGACCAAAGTTTGGGAAGCGTGTTTGAATGCTGGCGATAAAGTGAGCAAGAAAACGGATTAGATCTTTATCGAGAGCGTCCAGGGAAAGCCAACAGATTGGCCAGGGGGTGTGATTGACAAAATCGATAAGGAGGGAGGTTTTACCGTATCCTGCGGGGGCAGCAATAATCGCCAGTTTCATCTCCAGGAGCTCGTCCATTAAATCCAGCAGCCTTTGACGCGTCAATATCTCATCGCGCCGGCGAGGAATGATGATTTTTGTACGAGTTACCGGAATGCTGTTATCCACTTATATGTGACCTGTTTGAAGTAATCAGTGCTAGTTGGCGATGGCTTCACAATGCCGCGGGGTGGATAATTTACTACGAGTGACGGACGCGGTTTAGTGATATTTCTGAATAGATATCGGTCTTATTTGGAAGCATATATCTTTACCAGCCCGATAATTAGGATTGTTAACAATTTTATCACAGCGGTGAGAGCTGGAGGCTGTACTGCGGTCGAAATGGGTGCGAAGGTTATATCACTAATATTAATCTTAGAAAATGTTAATGGTCTTCTAGCATTTAAAGGTTATTCTTAAGCCTGTAGAAATTAAAAGTTTATGTTGAAAGTGGAGGAAAGGAGATTGTCAATGGGAAAGATCATTGGAATTGATCTTGGTACTACAAATAGTGTAGTTTCAATAATGGAAGGTGGTTCGCCTACGGTCATTCCGACCGCTGAAGGTTCTCGACTATTACCATCTGTTGTTGCATTTAATAAAAATAGCGAGCGGCTGGTCGGTATCTCTGCTAAACGTCAAGCGGTTGTGAATCCGGAAAACACGATTTACTCGATTAAACGATTCATGGGGAGGCGCTTTGATGAAGTTGAAAATGAACGCAAGATGGTGCCTTTTAAAGTCGTTGCTGGTTCTGGTGGAGATGCGCGTGTACGAATCCCCATAATGGGCAAAACTTACAGCCCTCAGGAAATCTCGGGAATGATATTAGCCAAGCTGAAGTCTGATGCTGAGGCGTATCTTGGAGAACTGGTTACGCAAGCAGTGATTACGGTGCCAGCGTATTTTAATGACAGCCAGCGCCAGGCCACGAAAGATGCTGGGCGCATTGCTGGTTTGGAGGTAATGCGAATCATCAATGAACCGACAGCTTCTGCGCTTGCTTATGGCATGGATAAAAAGGAGAATGAAGTCATCCTTGTCTTTGATCTTGGCGGTGGCACCTTCGATGTGAGCTTGCTGGAAGTGGGCGGCGGCGTGGTGGAAGTGAAAGCCACGAATGGTGATACACATCTGGGTGGTGATGACTGGGACGAGGTGATTGTTAATTGGGCTGCAGAAGAATTCAAGAAAACTCAAGGACTGGATCTGCGCCAGGACCGCCAGGCACTACAGCGGCTGCGCGAGGCTTCTGAAAAAGCAAAGATAGAATTAACCAGCGTGATTGAAACAGAGATTAATCTGCCGTATGTCACAGCGGATGCTTCAGGACCGAAGCACCTGCAATTGAAACTCTCGCGGGCTAAATTCGAGCAGATGACAGAACACCTTGTTGACCGCTGTGTTGGACCTTTCAAGGCAGCTATCAAAGATGCGGGTCTGAAGGTTGCAAAAATTGACGAAGTGGTTTTGGTTGGCGGTGCTACACGTATGCCGATGATCCAGGACTTGGTGACCAAGCTGACCGAGGGCAAAGAGCCTAATAAGAGCGTTAACCCCGACGAGGTTGTTTCGATAGGTGCAGCCATTCAGGGAGGCGTTCTGGCAGGGGATGTTAAGGATGTGCTTCTTCTGGATGTAACCCCGCTCTCTTTAGGTGTGGAGACGCTGGGCGGTGTGATGACAAAGCTGATAGAACGCAATACAACTATTCCAGTGAAGAAGACTGAAGTATTTTCAACTGCCGAGAATAGTCAAACTGCGGTGGATATTCATGTCATGCAGGGGGAGCGTACGATGGCAGGTGATAACATGACCTTAGGGCGTTTCCGCCTGGACGGTATTCCTCCAGCTCCGCGTGGTATACCTCAGATTGAGGTAACTTTCGATATTGACGCAAATGGCATTATCAATGTAACTGCCAAAGACAAAGCAACAAGCAAGGAGCAAAAGATTACCATTACGGCCTCGACGAATCTAGGTAAAGATGAGATTGACCGTATGGTGAAAGAAGCTGCACAACACCGTAGCGAAGATGAGCAGCGGAAACAACTGGTCGAAGCACGCAACCAGGGCGATTCTCTGGCTTATCAGGCAGAGAAGCTGCTTAAGGATCTGGGTGATAAGGTTTCAGATGAACAACGCAGTTCTGTTGAAGCGAAAGTTAAGACTCTACGCGAAACCATCCAGGGGGATGATCTGCAGGCGATCCAGAATGCATCCCAAGCCCTGCAGAGTGACCTGGAAGCGATTGGGAAGATGGCTTACCAGCAAGAACAAGCTGGCAGCCAAAGTGAAGCAGGTAGCGCACCGACTGAACCCTCTGGTGGTCAGGAAGATGAAGATGTCATCGAAGGCGAATTTACCGAAACATAATTTTTATGAAGACTGTACAGCCCCTGGTCAGAAACCAGGGGCTTTTTCTATATCTTGTTGTGCCTATATGGTGTTAATCTAACCTGATTCAATGAAAATTGAATCCTGATATAATGCGAACATGTTTAAAAACAAGAAAATCCTTATCCCGAGCATAATTATCCTTAGCATCCTGATGCTGGTAGGGATCTATTTTATTCCCCCTGTGCATGAGCGGCTCGCTTGGCGATTTGACAATTTGCGCGCAGATATATTTTATGCTTTCAATCCGCCTGAGGAGGTGGTGTTCAATCCCACGCAGCAGGAGGAACTGTCAGCACTGGTCGAGGGCACGCTGACTGCAATGGCGCCCACGCTAACAGCAACGCTTGCACCAACTGCAACACCCACCAATTACATTAGCCCTACACCCAGTCAAACCTCGCTGCCTTCGGCAACACCGACCCAATTGCCAAAAGCAGTCCGGCTGGAGGGCATTATCCATGAATACCAAAAGTTTAATAATTGTGGTCCGGCTAACCTTTCCATGGCACTTTCATATTGGGGATGGGAGGGTGATCAGTATGTCACTGCAGCTTATCTTAAACCCAACCAGCAAGACCGCAATGTGATGCCCTATGAAATGGTCGATTTTATTGAGACTCAAACTGATCTTAATGCTATTCTGCGTTATGGTGGTGATCTGGACTTAATAAAACGTTTTGTAGCAGCTGGGTTTCCTGTTCTTGTTGAGCGCGGGTTTGTGGTAGAAAAGAAGGGTTGGATGGGACATTACGGGGTAATATCCGGGTATGATGACGGCAAGAATCAGTTCTTCATTCCTGATTCCTATGAAGGCGAACGGGGTTTGGATTATGCTGAACTTGATCGCTATTGGCATCACTTTGATGATGCATATCTGCTTATCTATCCACCTGAACTTGAAAGCGAGGTTTTAATGCTTTTGGGTGAGCAGGCTGATGAGGCATATAATATTGCCTTTACCGCGCAGAAGGTTTCCGAAGCGATTTATGCTACTCAGGGACGCGAGAACTTCTTCGCCTGGTATGGACGCGGTAATATGCTGGTGAAGATGAATGATTATCTGGGTGCAGCAGAGGCGTATGATCAGGCATTCGCAATCTATGAGGATTTGGCTTATCTCGACCGCCCATGGCGCATAGTCTGGTATCAGACCGGACCTTATTTTGCTTATTATTACACTGGACGTTATTACGATGTGATTAGTTTGGCCGATCAGACCTTGAGCCTGTCCGTAGAACCAGCCATTGAAGAGACTTGGGTCTGGCGGGCACGCGCCAAGATCGCTTTAGGAGACGTGGATAGCGCAATCGAAGATCTGCGTGAAGCCCTTAAATGGCATCCCGGTTGGTGGGTGGCTGAGGTTGAACTGCAGGCTTTGGGTATTGAGCCCTAGGCTAAAGTATGTAGGTTGGGTAGAGGGCGATTCAACTAGATAATTTATCAAAAAAATAACTCAGCCCGAAACCCAACAAACCTTATTCGGCTGGTTTTTTTGGGGTGTGTAGAAAACGTTGCGAAAACTGCGAAAACTCCATTGCACACCCTGCTAAAGCTTGAGCCTTAGGCTAAAGCAGGGACAAAGGGGTGTAGACAAATGGCACGCCCAGATTTTATTTATAGGCGTGCCATTTGATATAATAGGCTTATGATTAAGATTCTCCATTTTGCTGATGCACATATTGATATGGCGAACTTCGGGCGCCACGACCCTGAAACCGGTTTGCCCATGCGGGTGATGGATTTCCTGAAATCGCTGGACGAGATTGTCGATACAGCCATCAAAGAAAAGGTGGACATGGTACTTTTTGCCGGGGACACCTATAAAGACCGTTCGCCTGCACCGACCTTTCAGCGCGAGTGGGGAAAGCGCATTATGAGGCTCTCCCGCGCCCAGATTCCCACGTTACTGCTGACTGGCAATCATGATGTTTCTCCGTCAAGCAGTCGTGCACATGCGATACAGGAATTTGATACGCTGGAAGTGCCATTTGTCCATGTTGTGAGCAAGCCATCATTGCTGCATCCGCAGGATTTGGATGGGCTGCCGTTGCAGGTGATCGCACTGCCATGGGTTTCACGTTCAGGTATGATGGCGAGCCTTGGGGTCAGTACAGAAAACCCTGTAAAAATCTATGATGAGCTTGAGCTGCGACTCACGCTGTTCATGCAGAGCTGTTTAGAAGATGATATTGACCCGAATTTGCCAGTAGTGCTGACAGCCCATGCTTCAATCGCTGGCGCAAAATATGGCAACGAGCGCACAGTCATGCTGGGGAAGGATCTGGTGTTACCGCCGGCACTGGTGCGCGACCAGCGCCTGGATTATGTTGCCATGGGTCATATTCACAAAGCGCAGGACCTCAACGAAGGGAAACAACCTCCGGTGGTCTATCCCGGGTCAATTGAACGGGTTGATTTTGGTGAAGCGGGTGATGATAAATTCTTTGTGATCGCAAGTGTCGAAAAAGGTAAGACTGAGGTTGAATGGCGGCAGCTCAAGCACATCCGACCTTTCATTGACCTTGCAGTCGAATTAGAAAATGACAAGGGTGTCAACGAGAAGATACAGGGTGTATTCCAGAAACAGGCACAATTGGAGGGGGCGATCGTCAGGCTGGTTGTGACTTATCCACGTGAATTGGAAACTTTGATCGATGAAGCCGCGCTGCGTGCGCTGGCAACTCCTGCATTTGAATTTCATTTTGTCAGGCGTCCGATGATAAGCTCACGCGTACGTTTACCAGAGGGTCGCGAAACCAGCAGCCTTTCCGCTTTAGAGCTGTTGGATATATATTGGAAGGCAAGCCACATTCAGGATGATGAGCGCGAAAAATTGGCTAACCTCTCCAAGGACATTCTTGACGCGGTTGAAGGGGGAAGTGAGCCTTAGCCATTTGTATTGATCAGTAACAGGGACTTTAAAACTGCCTATTGAAGTAGAGCCAGGGAATCAGTTATCGGCGTGCAGGATGGCGTCGACCATACGGGCGAGGCGTGCCATCTGCTTGACGTCATGCACACGCAGGATATTTGCACCGCGCAAGATGCCTACTGCATTCGCTGCTGAGCTGCCTTCAAGGCGTTCCTCGGGAGGCAGGTCGAGTGTGTAGCCGATGAACGATTTTCGAGAGGCACCCAACAGGACTGGAAATCCCAGCGCGCAAATCTCGTCCAGATGGTTCAACAGTATCAGGTTCTGGGCCACAGTTTTTCCAAAACCAATCCCGGGGTCAAGGATAATGTTCTTGTCTGGGATGTTGGCTGCTCTGGCGATGGCAACGCTGTCCATTAGTTCGGCTTTGACCTCGGCAAGCAGGTCAGCATATTTTACGCCGACATAATGGCCACCCAAACGTTT
>Ga0209121_10006010_pt1 | contig 10794 bp, 11 predicted proteins | sample Cruoilmetagenom3_FD_187292 | JGI IMG/M metagenome (GOLD analysis project Ga0209121, IMG submission 187292) | Oil polluted marine microbial communities from Coal Oil Point, Santa Barbara, California, USA - Sample 3 (SPAdes) (version 2) | ecosystem: Environmental > Aquatic > Marine > Oil seeps ...
CACCAAACCAGTTCGCTATCCTATACCCAGAACGGTTCAACAAATGACCCGTTTCAACTGCATGGGCTGAGCCTCATACACAGAGTTTCGGATACTCCCTCATATACAGAGTTTCGGATACTCCCCTGGTTCAGATTGTGATAGGGTTCGGTTTCAACCACCTGAATATCGCTTAGCGACAGGCTGCCACCATTGTCTTCGCCATGATGATCAGCTCATCCTCGGTTGGGTCGAAATAGAAGGTTTTGGCGTTGTCACCTGTTTCAGGGAGATGGAAGCTGTCCGGGCCAACACCTGCCACCATGGTTCCGTGACCCGTTGAAATGAAGGTGTCTTCACCTGTGCCACCATACATCCAGTCATTACCGGCGCCACCCATCAGAATGTCATTACCGGCGCCCCCGTCCAGAGTGTCATCACCGTCTCCGCCATAGAGCATGTCACTGCCTGCGCCACCTGAAAGGGTGTCGTTGTCGGCGTTGCCGTGCAATTCATCGGCGCCGTCGTCACCGTACAGCCAGTCGTTGCCGCCAAGGCCGTGCCGCAGATCATCACCGTCATGGCCGTAGATGGCGTCGCGGTCTTCGGTGCCCACAAGTGTATCGTCGCCGTTGGTCCCGTCGATGTGTGCCGGATCATTATCGTTCAGCAGGCTAAGACCGATGAGCGGAAAAAAGAATGAAAATAAGGAGTTCCATTGGGGGGCAACGTCAATGAGATAACGTCTGCGGAGCTCTGCTCAGGATTGAGAGGCGCTGAAATTCGGGAGTGTGTCGCATCCGTCCCTTGGCTGGAAATACAGTTTTCCTCACAACGCCAGCGTGTCCAGAAACACGGGCAGGGCGCGGGCGGGAACCTGGGCTTCGCGCACCAGTTGGTCGAAATGGCGCGTGAAGGCCTGCACCCGGTCTGAATCACGAAAGGCGACGTAATTTGCGCCCAGATACAGCACCGCCAACAGCGGGCCGAACACGGTGATGGGGGACGAAAACAGCCGGTGCGCGTCGAACAGGTAAAGCCGCAGGGTCGGGTACAGCTGATCATGCAGCGCGCGCATATAGGCGATTTGTTCGTCGCGAATATCTTCGGGAAGACCGGTGTAATAGCCTGTTCCGGCAGCGAAACTTGTCATCTCGTGCAGGGGCAGGGCGATCTCATAATCCGAGTTCGAATTGCGCATGAAATCCAGCCGGTCCTTGGAGGCACCAATGGCCTGATCGGTCGTGCGCCCCAGATGCGGCGTGTATTCCCATTCCAGCATGGCGCGGGTTTTCAGCATGTCGGGCAGGGTCGCGGGCACATGGCGGATCTTGTAGCCCGCCGCCTCGTGATGCCAGGCGAAGATCTGTTCATCGACCAGCGCGCGTTCGGCGTCCGTCACGCTGAGCGAGGTTGCCAGCAGATCGGCCGCGCTTTCGGGCCGGTCCGACAGGCCCAGAAGCCAGTCGGCCGAGACCCCCAGATGGGCGGCACATTCCGCCACAAGCTGGGCGTTGGGCAGGCGGGCGCCCTGATCTTTCAGCAGCTGCGAAATGGTCGAACGATCCACCCCGGCGGCCCGCGCCAGCGCACTTTGATTGGTGTGTTTGTCGTCGATCGCCAGGGTCAGGCGGGTGCGAAACAGCTGTGCGCGGTCGCGTTTGTCGGTTTTATCCATCATCTGGTGACGAATAGCACAATTGCTGGAAAATGTTAACTGCTGACAGAATGCCCCCCGCGCCGCGCCCTTGGTAACAGGAGTGTGGCAGCAGCGGAGGCAGTATGGAAACGGCAAAAAGATCCTGGGTAAAGGCAGTTTTGTGGAACCTGATCGGGTTTGCATCCATGTGCATCGTCGGGTTGATCATGACGGGAAGTGTGGCCGTCGGCGGCGCGATGGCCCTGATCAACACCGCCCTGGGGTTCGCCTGTTACGTCGCCTATGAACGGGTCTGGGCGCGGATTGCCTGGGGCCGGGGTGAAAACAGCCATGGTTGAGCGGTCCATGAAAACCGAGTGGCCGACACTGGCGGCCCTGGCCCTGACCTATGGCGCGTTTGCACTGGCGACGGTCTGGTTGGCGCAGGGGTCCGTGGCTCTGGCGATCATTTTGACCGGGCTGGCGGCGGCGTTGCAATCGTCGCTGAGCCACGAGATGCTGCACGGCCATCCGACGCCGTATGTTTGGGTGAACGGGGCGCTGGTGTTTCCGGCCCTGTCGCTGTGCATCCCGTATATGCGGTTTCGCGACACGCATTTGGCGCATCATGATGACGACCGGCTGACCGACCCCTATGATGACCCAGAAACGAACTTTATGGACCCATTGGTCTGGGCTGGTTTGTCCGTCTCAACGCGCCGGTTGATGCGGGCGAACAACACGCTGTTGGGGCGTATGCTGCTGGGGCCGATGATTGCGCAGGTTCTGTTCATGCGGGCCGATGGGCGGGCGATCCTGCACGGTGATATGCGCGTTCTGGCGGGCTGGCTGTTGCATGTGCCTGCCGTTCTGGCCGTTGTCTGGTGGGCGCACCATGTTGGGGAAATGGCCTGGTGGGGCTATGTCCTTGCGGCCTATCTGGCGCTGTCGATCCTGAAAATCCGCACCTTTCTGGAGCACCGCGCCCATGACGTGGCCCAGGGCCGTACCGTGGTGATCGAAGATCGCGGCCCGCTGTCTTTTCTGTTTCTGAACAACAACTTTCATATCGTGCATCATTCCCATCCCGGGGTGCAGTGGTGGCAAATGCCGCGCCTGTATTTCGCTGATCGCGATGGCTATCTGGCGCTGAATGATGGCTATGTCTATCGCTCGTATGGCGATGTGTTCCGCCGCTATTTCCTGCGCGCGAAAGACCCGGTTCCCCACCCGCTCTGGTCAGGCGACCGCTAACGTGGCATGAGGCCGGGATGCAAGCCTGGATCCCCATCACACTTGCCGCAGCGTTTTCACAAAACCTGCGCTTCATGCTGCAAAAGCGGCTGAAGGACACAAAGCTGTCCACCGCAGGCGCGACATTCGCGCGGTTCGCCTTTTCGGCGCCTCTGGTGGCGCTGGGTGTGTGTGCCTATTTGACCACGACGGGGCAGTCGGTGCCCGACCTGTCACCCCGGTTTTTCCTGTTCGCCTTTGCCGGGGGCATTGGCCAAATTCTGGCCACCATGTGCGTGGTCGCGCTGTTTTCCATGCGCAATTTTGCCGTCGGTATCACCTTCAAGAAAACCGAGGTGATCCAGACCGCGTTGATCGGGTTTGTGGTGCTGGGCGAGGGGCTGTCGCCCTCAAGTTCCATCGCCATTGCCATCGGTTTTGCCGGGCTGCTGTTGCTGTCCGACCCGCCCGGAGGCGGGCAGGGTTGGCGGCGGTTCTTCAACCGTGCGGCGGCCCTGGGGCTGGGCGCGGGGCTGTTGTTTGGCGTGTCCGCCATTGGCTATCGCGGTGCGACTATGATGCTGGGGCTGGACGATGTGGTGGCGCGCGCCGGGCTGACGCTGGCCATCGTGACGGCGTTTCAATCGGTGATCATGGCGGCCTGGATGCGCCTTCGAGAGCCGGGTGAAATCACCCGCGTCTTTGTCAACTGGCGCGTCGGCGCGTTGGTTGGCGTGACCTCGATGATCGGCAGTTTCTGCTGGTTCACCGCCTTTGCCTTGCAAAACGCGGCCATGGTCAAGGCGCTGGGGCAGGTTGAATTGGTGTTCAGCTTTCTGGCCACCATTTTCGTGTTCAAACAGACCGTCAGCGGGCGCGAATGGGCCGGCACCGCGCTGTTGGTCCTGTCGATTGTCGTGCTGATCTTGTGGCTCTAGGGCGGGAGTGCGCCCGCCCTGTTGCTTTAGTCCCCCAACATCCGGCTGACCATTTCCTGCGTGTCGCGTGACATGCCGGGGGTGCGGTTGATGCGTTCAAGCTCAGCGCACATCATGCCGCGCCGGTCCGCGTCATAGCGCTTCCAGGTTTCAAAGCCTGTGGTCATGCGCGCGGTGATCTGCGGGTTGACCGGGTCGAGTTTAATCAACCAGTCCGCCAACAGCGTATAACCCGCGCCAGACACCGCATGGAACCCGGCCGGGTTCATCATCAGGGCGCCAAACAGCGACCGGAACCGGTTCGGGTTCTTCCAGTTGAAGTCCTTGTGAGTGCTCAGCTTTTGCGCCGTTTCAACAGCGGTTTGCGGGCTGGCATGGCTGACCTGCATGGCGAACCATTTGTCGATCACCAGGTCATCCCCCTCGAATTCGGCATAGAATTTTGCCAAGGCGTCATCACCGTTTTCGGCGTCCAGAAGACAGCCCAACGCGCCCAGTTTCAGGGTCATATTGTCGGCCCGCGCATACAGCGCCTGTGCCGCCGCACCGCCGTCCAGACGGGTGGTCAGCGACAGCAATGCCAGACCAAGCGCGCGTTTGCCGGCCTGTTCGGCGCCGGGGTTGAATGGCGCGGTGACCTGCATGTCCGCCGACAGGCGGGGCACCAGATCTTGCAGGTGTTCCGCCGTGGCCTGGGCCAGGGTTTCACAGGCACGATGGATCGCCAGAGGGTCGGGTGTGATGCCCGCGTCATACAGTGTTTGCGCGATGTCATCCTGACCGGGTTGGCGCAGGGCCAGGGCGCGAAACGCGGGATCCAGGCTGTCGTCGCGCAGCATGGTCGCCAGCGCGTCCAGATAGGCCGTGTCGGGCGTGGTTCCGTGCGTGATCATGCCAATCAACACGTCCTTGGCCAGGGTGCGCCCGGCCTCCCATTTGTTGAACGGGTCGGTGTCGTGGGCCAACAGGAAGGCGCGTTCCTGGGCGGAACTTTTGCGCTGCACGATCACAGGGGCGGAAAAGTGGCGCAGGATGGACGGCACGGGCTTGGCCGATAGCCCGTCAAAGGTGAAACTTTGGCTCGCCTCGGTCATCTCCAGAACCGTGGTGGGCACCACTTCGTCACCGTTTGGATTGAGCAGCCCGACCGCGATGGGAATGACGCGCGGGTCTTTCTGGTCCTGCCCTGGTGTGGGCGGCGTATCCTGTTTGAAATGAAGCGTATAGCTGCCACCGTTAAAGTCATCCGTCACCGTCAGGCGCGGCGTGCCTGCCTGTGAATACCAGCGTTTAAACTGGCTCAGATCGCGCCCGGTGCTGTCTTCAAACACCTTGACCCAGTCCTGGATTGTCGCCGCCTCGCCATCGTGGCGGGCGAAATACAGTTCCAGCGCCTTGTCGTATTCTGCGTCGCCAACAAGGGTCTTTAACATGCCAATGATCTCGGCGCCCTTTTCATAGATGGTCGCGGTATAAAAGTTGTTGATTTCGACAAAGCTTTCGGGTTGCACCGGGTGGGCCAGCGGGCCGTTGTCTTCGCGGAACTGACGGCCGCGCAGGGACATGACGTCGTTGATCCGACACACCGCGCGCGACCGCATGTCGCCCGAAAACTGCTGGTCGCGAAAGACGGTCAGGCCTTCTTTCAACGACAGCTGAAACCAGTCGCGACAGGTGATGCGATTGCCGGTCCAGTTGTGGAAATACTCATGTGCGATGATGGCTTCGATACGTTCGAAATTTGCATCTGTGGAGGTCTCAGGCGAGGCCAGAACGCAAGATGTGTTGAAAATGTTCAAGCCCTTGTTTTCCATCGCCCCCATGTTGAAGTCCGACACCGCGACGATTTGGAAGATGTCCAGATCATATTCGCGCCCGTAGGTTTTTTCGTCCCAGGTCATGGATGCCTTCAGCGCCTCCATGCCAAAGGCGGTCTTGCCTTCGTCCGGGCCGGGGCGGGTCCAGAGCCTCAGCGCCACGTTCTTGCCCGACATAGTGGTAAAGCTGTCATCACGCGCCACCAGATCGCCGGCGACCAGCGCGAACAGATAGGCGGGCTTGGGCCAAGGGTCGGACCATTCGGCCCAGCCATCGCCCGTGCCCGTCGGGTTGCCGTTGGACAGCAAAACCGGATCGTCACCTTCGATGCGCACCGTAAAGGGCGCCATCACGTCGGGGCGGTCGGGGTAAAAGGTGATCTTGCGAAACCCCTCGGCCTCGCATTGGGTGCAATACATGCCGTTGGACATATACAGCCCTTCCAGCGCGGTGTTGGTTGAGGGCGAAATTTCGACCTCGGCCTGCCAGGTAAAGGCGTGGTCGGGCACATCTGCGGTCAGGCCACCCTCGACCAGGATGGGGGTGACCGGCGCGCCGTCAATGGTCGCGCTGATCAGGCGCAGGTTTTCACCATGCAGAAAGAAATCGCGCGAGGTGGCCGCCGGGTTGGGCACAAACCGGATGCGCGCCGTGACGCGGGTTGCCGTCGCGTGCAGTTTGAACGTCAGATGCACCTGTTCGATCAGCCAATTGGGCGGGGTGTAGTCGGCAAGAAAGATCGGTTGAGGCGTCGGTTCGGTCATGGCGGGCTCCTGAGTGCGTTGGGGGAAGGTTACAGGCGGGGGCCGGGCGCTTCAAGCAAGGCTGCGCGTGTTGGCGCAGCTGTGAAGCGGATTTGTCGCGTCAGTTAAAATTTCCTTAGGTGATGGCAAATGATTCTACGGTTGCAGTTTTGTTTCGGATCGGAAACTTTATGGGCCAAGCGGAAATTCTGTCGGAGGAAGACATGGTCAATCGGGTAAAGCGCAGTGGGTTGCAGGTGGCGGATACGCTGGCGGCGTTTGTGGAAACACGCGCCTTGCCGGGCACAGGCGTGGACGCGGACGCGTTCTGGGCCGGGTTTGCGGCGATCGTGAACGACCTGGGGCCAAAGAACCGCGCGCTGCTGGAACGGCGCGAGGAACTCCAACAGGCGATTGACAGCTGGCACATTGATCGGCGCGGTCAGGTCTTTGATGCCGATGCCTATCAGGCCTTTCTGCGTGAAATCGGGTATTTGGTGCCTGAGGGTGCGGATTTCGCCATCGACACCGTCAATGTGGATCCCGAGATTGCCATGATCCCCGGCCCGCAGCTGGTCGTGCCGATTATGAACGCGCGCTATGCGTTGAACGCGGCGAATGCGCGGTGGGGCAGCCTGTATGACGCTTTGTATGGCACCGATGCTTTGGGCGATCTACCGGGCGGCAAAGGGTATGACCCGGCGCGTGGCGCGCGGGTTGTGGCCTGGGCCAAGGCGTTTTTGGATGACGCAGTGCCCATGGCGTCTGGCACCTGGGCTGATGTCACCGATGTGGCCGAGGTAACCCTGGCTGACCCGGACCAATATGTCGGTACGCGCGACGGTGAATTCCTGTTCAAACGCAATGGCTTGCATATTCGTGTGATGATCGACCCGACCACACCCGTGGGCGCAGCCGATGCCGCGGGCATCAGCGATGTGATCCTGGAAAGCGCCATGTCGGCAATCATGGATTGCGAAGATTCCGTTGCCGCCGTGGACGCCGAGGATAAGGTTCTGGCCTATTCCAACTGGCTGGGCCTGATGGACGGCAGCCTGACCGAACAGGTGGCAAAGGGCGACCGAACGATCACGCGAAAGCTGAATGACGACGTGACTTTTGAAGGGCCTGACGGGCCGGTCACTCTGAAGGGTCGCGCCCTGATGTTGATCCGCAATGTCGGCCATCTGATGACCAACCCGGCCATTCTGGACGCCGAGGGGCGCGAAGTGGGCGAAGGCCTGATGGACGCGATGATCACCACGCTGATCGCCATGCATGACCTGCAACGCGACAGCGGCAATTCGATCACCGGGTCAGTTTACGTGGTGAAACCCAAGATGCACGGGCCCGAGGAGGTCGCTTTTGCCGATGAGATCTTCGGCCGGGTGGAAACGGTTCTGGGCCTGCCCGCCAACACCGTGAAGCTGGGCATCATGGACGAAGAACGGCGCACCAGTGCGAACTTGAAAGAATGTATTCGCGCCGCCAAATCGCGTGTCGCCTTCATCAACACCGGGTTCCTGGATCGTACGGGTGATGAAATCCATACCTCGATGGAGGCCGGGCCGATGATCCGCAAGGGCGAGATGAAAAACGCGCCCTGGATCAAATCCTATGAAGATCGTAACGTCGATATCGGCCTGGCCTGCGGGCTTCAGGGCCGTGCCCAGATCGGCAAAGGCATGTGGGCCGCGCCCGATCTGATGGCCGATATGCTGGAGCAGAAAATCGGCCACCCGATGGCCGGCGCGAACTGTGCCTGGGTGCCATCGCCCACCGCCGCGACGCTGCATGCGACGCATTATCACAAGGTTGATGTGCTGGCGCGTCAGGTCGAACTGGCCGCAGGCGGGCCGCGCGGCACGCTGGACGATCTGTTGACCATTCCGGTGGCTGCGGGCGTGAACTGGTCGGACGCGGACATCGCGCAGGAGATCGAAAACAACGCGCAAGGCATCCTGGGCTATGTGGTGCGCTGGGTCGATCAGGGCGTGGGCTGTTCCAAGGTGCCCGACATCCACGATGTGGGCCTGATGGAGGACCGCGCGACGCTGCGCATTTCCGCCCAGGCGCTGGCGAACTGGATCCACCACGGCGTTGTCGACCGCGATCAGGTCATGGCCGCGCTGCGCAAGATGGCTGCAAAAGTGGACGCCCAGAACGCCGATGATCCGGCTTATCGCCCGATGGCGCCCAATTTCGACGGCGTGGCGTTTCAGGCGGCTTGCGACCTTGTGTTCCTGGGCCGGGTTCAGCCCAGCGGCTATACGGAACCGGTGTTGCATAAGCGCCGTCAGGAATTGAAGGCGCAGGGCTGAGCCTGCGTTTCGAACATGACCAAGGAGAGAGACATGCCGACATTGACCTTGAAAAAGGCCCGCACGATCATTCGCAAGACGATGGAGAAGGGTGCCGAAATGGGCCTGAAACCCCTGTCGGTTGCGGTGGTGGACGCGGGCGGCCACCTGTTGGCGTTTGAACGCGATGACACGGCGCCTCCGGGCCGGTTCGAGATCGCGCGCGGCAAGGCATACGGCTGTGTGATGATGGGCATCGGCGGCACGGCACAACGCGACCGGGCCGAGGCGCAGGCCTATTTCATCGCCGCCGCCGGCGCAGCCTATGGCGGGCAACTGGTGCCGGTGCCGGGTGGCATTCTGGTACGCGACGCCAAGGGAACGGTGCTGGGCGCGGTCGGCGTCACGGGCGACACGTCGGAAAATGACCTAGAGGCCGGGACGGTTGGCATCGAGGCCGTGAAGCTGATCGCCGAAGGGTGATCGCGGACGGCTGACCGCGACAGGTTTGTATCTGGGGGGCAATCTGGGTTAGACAGATTCCAAACCCGAGCAGGAGCCCCCCATGACCCGTCCGATCGTCGGTATTATCGGCAACTCATATCTGTTAAACGACAACTATCCGACCCATACGGGTGGCACGATGAACACGGCGGCTGTGTCTGATGTGTCGGGCTGTCTGCCGCTGATCGTGCCGTCGGATCCGCGCTATGTCTCGGTCGATGAATTGTTAGAGACCTGCGATGGTTTCCTGCTGACCGGGGGGCGTCCGAACGTGCACCCGGAAGAATACGGCGAACATGCCACCGCAGCGCATGGCGATTTCGACCGCTGTCGCGATGCGATCACCCTGCCGCTGGTGCGCGCCTGTGTCGAGCGGGGCCAGCCGTTTTTCGGCATTTGCCGGGGCTTTCAAGAGGTGAATGTCGCGATGGGCGGCACGCTGTACCCTGAAATCCGCGACTTGCCGGGCCGCATGAACCACCGCATGCCGCCCAACGGAACGCTGGAGGAGAAATTCGCCATCCGCCACGCGGTGCATTTTGACGAAGGCGGCAAGTTCCACAAGGTGCTGGGCGCGACCGACGTGATGACCAATACGCTGCACGGGCAGGGGATCAAGACGCCGGGCACGCGCGTGGTCGTCGAAGGGCACGCCGATGATGGTACGCCCGAGGCCGTGTATATCATGGACGCGCCGGGCTTTACCCTGTCGGTGCAATGGCACCCGGAATGGCAGGCGTGCAGCGACCCGGTCTCGCGCCCGCTGTTTGAAGCCTTTGGCGACGCGGTGCGGGCTTGGGCGGGGTCCAAGGGGGCCGAAGAGCTGAAATCGGCATAGCGAACGTCGTGCCCCTTTGATCCAAGGTCGGAAATGCGGGACGAAGCTGACCTTTATTGTGTTCGCGCACGACAGGCCCGAACTTCTGCTGTAGAATATGAGTATGACCCGTTTGAGTAAGCCGCACATGGAAATTGGTTCGCTTGATCTCCAAGATGACCATTACTGGAGAATGGCAGACATTTGTTTTCGACACTTAGCGGGTGCCTATGAGAATTATCAAAAAACACTACCGCATCTGTGGATACGAAAAGTCAAAAACGATGACCCCAAATTCGGAAGACCCGAATATATGGCGTCCCGTAGTTGCTTAGGGGGTGATGAAAGTGAAGAGTACACGCAATCTCTCGCGGCAATCGTTTTTTGTCATGTGTGGGTGATCTCGACGGCTAACTATTATCGACTATCTGTAAAGCAAGGCAAAATCACAGCGGAAGAAATGGGAGGCCGAGCTGAAATCACGGCTGTCCACTCCCTTGAAAGAATAGCGGGGGAACTCAGTCTTCCCAAGGGAGTAATAGCGACAGCGGCGGACGTGAAAAATGCGAGAGATACTATTCTCCATTTGGTTACAGACGATAAAAAGACCTTCCCAATCAACGAGATTGGTTTCCCAAAAGCCTACGAATTTGTTCATTGGGGCTGGAAAATATATATCGCGTTATTGGAGTATTATGGGCGGGTTCCCGATGAAGGTAGTTGGGCAATCCAAACTAGCCGTTACAATCTCCCAAACGAATTCCCCCAACTTCGAAAGTAATCAAATCAGAGTAGCCAAGGGCCCACAACCAACCTCCAATAC
>Ga0209121_10006012_pt1 | contig 10791 bp, 10 predicted proteins | sample Cruoilmetagenom3_FD_187292 | JGI IMG/M metagenome (GOLD analysis project Ga0209121, IMG submission 187292) | Oil polluted marine microbial communities from Coal Oil Point, Santa Barbara, California, USA - Sample 3 (SPAdes) (version 2) | ecosystem: Environmental > Aquatic > Marine > Oil seeps ...
GGGCTCAAAGGATACTTGCTTCCCGATCCGAGAGACATTGACACTCTGGTACAGATGTTGATGAAGTATCGCCCATTTTTCTGTGCCTGTGTACCAACTCAATACTCGCGGCTTGTAGCTGGAGGGCTTGGCAGGATTACTACAATGTTTGTCTCTACAACAGCGGCGCTGGCTCCCGAGATTGCTCAAAAATTCAGAAAGGAGACCGGCGTACCCATAACTGAAGCCTATGGTCTAACCGAGACCGGTGGCGGCACACACATGAACCTTTCATCTTTCTCCAAAATAACGGGCTTCATGCCTTTCGAGAAGTTTGGCTCGATAGGAATACCAATACCGGATACAGAAGTGAAAATTGTCGATCTGGACACCAGTAAGGAAGTAGAACCAGGAAAAGAAGGTGAACTATGGGTTCGGGGACCGCAGATAATGATTGGCTACTGGCCCGAGGTGGGTAAAGGGCTTGTTGACGGCTGGCTGCCCACCGGCGACGTGGTAAAAATGGAAGAGGGTGGCTATTTCTATATCACAGACAGGGTCAAGGATATGGCCAATATATCTGGACTGAAAGTCTATACCAGGCTAGTTGATGACGCTCTGTATGAGCACCCGGCGGTTGGCGATGCAGTGGCGATTGGAATTCCCGACCCGGAGCGTCCAGGCAGCGAAAGGATAAAAGCTTTCGTCAGGCTGAAAGAGGAGTTCCAGGGGAAAGTGACAGACGAAGAGATAATCGGTCACTGCCGGGAGAAGCTGCCAGCTTATGCCGTGCCCAAATTCATTGAGTTCAGGAAAGAGCTACCTCTCACCGTCACCCTGAAGCTATTCAAGAGGCAATTGAGGGAAGAAGAGATAGCTAAAATGAAAGCCAGAGGGGAACTGAAGGAGAGCCAATAGCTTTTAGTGTGTAGTATGTAACCTTTGCCTGGGTGGCCTCAGCCTACGAGTGCTCTTCGGGATTCGTGTTCTGCTGTGCTTATCAAACATGTAGTTGCGGCCTTTTTGGGTCGCGTGGTGTACATTTGAGCCAGGGTGAATCTGACGTCCTGAAACTATGTCTGGTAAAATAGCCTGGCTTGCTATTCCAGAAGCAGGAGTATAAATATATGCCGAGTTATGAAGATTTAGAGGCCAAAATAATAGACACGGGGGAGTGCACAGTATGCGGGGCATCTATCGTAGCCTGCCCCTGCTTCCACATCAAGTTTATTGAGGGCAAGCCGAAGCGGCCCAAGCGTACCATGGATTGCGTGGGTTGCAGTATCTGTTACGAAGCCTGCTACATGCTCAGGCATGACCTGATGAAGACTATAGAGGGCAACACCATCGGCTGGGGGACAAAGGAAAGCATAGGATTGCACAGGTGCATCGTGGAAGCCAGAACAAAAGACACAGAAATTGGAAAAGCCTGCCAGGATGGAGGCATCGTAACCACGCTACTCCTGTATGCTTTGGACAGTGGTAACATAGACGGGGCGCTGGTAGTTGGCGAAGATGGCTGGGCACCGGTAGCCTGTATCGCCGGGACCAGGGACGAGATTAGGCTGTCAGCTGGCACCAAATACGGTGTGGTGCCGGTGCTAAAGGAGTTGCGGGCTGCTGTTGTTGACCACGGGCTGAGCAAAATCTGCATTGTAGGTTCTCCGTGCCATATACAGTCGATAAGATACCTGAAGCACAAAGGCTTACCCCTGGCATCACCGGTGAAGCTGACCATAGGACTGTTCTGTCGTGAGAACTACGACTATGCCTGCCTGGCCGAGAAAGTCAGGACAAAAGGGGTGGATATTAACCAGGCAGACAAACTGGATGTCTCCGATGAGTTCAACATACATGTCGGCGGGAAGAAGCTATCTTTGCCCATAACCGAGGTCAAGAGCTGTGTCCCCGGGCATTGCCTGGTTTGCCAGGATTTTGCCGCTGAACTGGCCGATATTGCTGTCGGCAGCGGTGGCTCTGCCGAGGGATGGTCAATGGTTATAATCCGGACTGAAGAGGGCGAAAAGGTCTTTGCCGGCATGGAGCAAAGGGAACTTATAGAGACAAAAGCACCAGGGCACATTTTTGACATAAAGGAAATAGCTGGCAGAAAGAAAGAGAAGGGAAAACAGACAAACGAGATATTCAGGTTGGAAGAAGCGGGGTTGGGGAAGGAGGAAATTGCTGCCAAACTGGGGATAACGGAAGAGAGGGTGTCTCACCGGCTGGAGGGGATTTGAGCCTGTCGTGATGGTAGCCATCGGTGTTGTAGAGAGGGAATCCAGGGAGATAAATCGGCGGACTGAGGTAGGTGCGAGGTGGAGCGATGCAGGTGTAGAGAGAGTTGCCAGGTTGCTAGAGGAAACACGGCTTAACGGAACCAGGTTGGAATTCTAACGGCACATCTGACGCCAGACTGATAAACTTTCAAAGGCAAGTTATTATGCAACCTGAGGGTAATGGCCTGTCAGGGGAAATCCCGGCGAAATATCAGCTCTTGGACATGCTGCCGGTTGTTCTACGATACTGTATCTTCTCTATATGACATCCTCCGGCGTTGCCTTGTTTGTTACGCTGGAGATGGCAAGGGAAGATTCTCAGCGAACCGAAAGAAAAAATGGAGTGCCCGGCTTTATCTGATGAATAATCCTTCAGGGTCGAACAGCCTTAATAAAGTCAATTCCTCTCTGGCTAGTGGCTGAGCCTCTTTTAGATTGGGGGCCACCTTAAGCTTCCAGCCGACTTTTTCTTCTATCTCGGCTATGGCTTCTTTTATTGCCTGTTTTGGTTTGGATGGGATATAAGTTGTCAGCGTAAAGGTTTCTTCGTTGTCAATCTTTTCGAAAACACCGACATCTGTTGCCAGTGTCGTCACATTTTTCCCACTGTAGGTAATATAGGACACTTTGTCTAGTAATCTCTGCTTCCCCGACCTGATTACCACCACAGTCTCTTTATTACCGTTGGCTATATCGTTAGCTCCTCCTGAGCCGACCAGATATGTTATGCCTGGAAGCTTCGTAGAGTTCACATTCCCATATTTATCTATCTGCCCTCCTGCCAAAACGCCCAGACATTGATTTGACGAGCCACCGACAAAGACTCCAAGCATAGTTTCAATATTGTTCAGCATCTTGCACGTGTGCATGCTGTGATAGCTGAATATAGATGGGTCCGAGGCTCTGGGAAGGTAGCCATACATACCTATCTCAGCCATGACATCCACGTCATAGCCTTTTTCTTTGAGCCTATAAGTTGCCAGCCACGCTGCCAGGTTCGACAGTCCTATACCAGCGAGTATTGTTTTGTATCCGCGGGCAATGAATCTGTCATTTATGACCTGCGCGGCAGTGCCCACCATCCTCTCTAACGGGTTGGCTTCTTTGTTGAAATCCAGATTTGATATCATAGCCACTGCTTCCTCTTTCCACGAATCTGAATGGGCCTTCCCTTTAAGGTAAAGAAGCCTGTCACTGCCGAGTTTCCCCAGATACTCATTGTGGTCTTTGCAGTCCAGAATCCAGTACTTTATCCATTCTGAGAATTTCTCCTCGTCTCTTGATGCTTCCGTGACGTCAATGACAAACTTGTAGTCATCGAAGTAATGCTCAAATTCAGGCAGACCGCAGTTTGGCATTCCGGCCGGATGTGCCCCATAAGGTACTTCGCAGACCGCCTTGACCATATAAGAGGGAATACGGGCAAGATGTGAGTGGTTACGTATATATTCCGTGGTAACGATTCTCTCTGCGCTGATGATGACTCCATGTTTTGCCCCCCAAGCTCCAAAGGCATCAGCCCCGAGGGGATAAGTCATAATTGTGTTTCCGCAGCGGTCTGCAGCAACACCGTGGATCAGTGCGATATCTGGTCTCAATGCGCTCATGAGCCCTATTTTACCGCCGGGGACAAACGGGTCATCGATGACCGTGAAGGATTCCTTGTTTTCCTCCTCCATAGAGCTTCCCAGAATTGAGTTGGTGGGAATGACGCTCCATCCCATCGCTCCAGCCAGAAGTCTCTGAGGGATGGTGAGCATCGTCCAGTTTTCGAACTCTATTTCACCGGAGAGATAGGCTTTCTGAGCTATGGGATTCGGTCCTGGCGATGGGTACCCGTTACCGACAAAACTGGCTATGATTTTTTTGGCTAGTCTTCCATGAATCAGAGACAACATGGTTGCTGCGATGCTATTGTTTATGATGGTGAACCCGGGGTTTTTGCCCCAGAACTCCCTTACAAGCTGGTAGAATAGAGCTCCACACCTTCCGGCAAAATGGATGGACATTCCTTTTTCAACATGCCTCCTTATAGCTTCATCAAGGGAGCAGACCTTGTCTTCACCTTCAACTACGGGAAGTTGGAATTTAGAGTCTATGAAAGCTTTTAGTTCTTCTGTCTTCATCGAGATACCTCCGTGTCAACCGCGGTGAACTTTCGTATTTTCGGAACTTCAGTTTATACCATACCGCCCTCCATTGTTCAAGACATGCTTGAGTCCCCTCAATCGCTGATTTTGGTCGGGACCAGTGTTTGACAGAGGTTGGTAAAGAGGATAAAATTTCTGCGACTTTACAGAGGAGGTCTCAGTATGTTACCGGAAGCAGTAACCAAATTCATTGGAGCAAGCAGCGGCACCACAGTCTTTGAGGTGGAGAAGGGCGCCATAAAAAAATTCGCTGACGCTGTTGATGACCCAAATCCCCTCTACTGGGATGCAGAGTATGCCCGCAATTCAAGGTATGGCTCTCTTATCACTCCGCCGGGGTTTTTCGGTTGGCCTGTGCACCTGGCGAAGGGGCAAACATTTCTGCGTAGCGCCAAACAGGAAGGCACCGAATCAGAAAAAAAGGGAGAGCTAACAACCGAGCTGGCCAAAGCCGGCTATCCCCGCAACCTCGACGGTGGTATAGAGTATGAGTTCTTCGCCCCGGTTAGAGCCGGTGATATACTGTGTGGTTCATCGAGAATAAAAGACATCATTGAAAAAAAGGGAACAACGGGAACCCTCATTTTCGTGATTACCGAGACAACCTACACCAACCAGAACGGCGTTTTAGTCGCCCAAGTACGTGCCACGGCAATCTTTCGCTAAGCAACCGAATTTCATATGGAGGAACAAATGGCCAAGCAATTATACTGGGAAGACGTTAAAGAGAGTGATGAGATAACTCCTCTACCCAAGATAGCAACCACCAGGATGCTGGTCAAATGGGCCGGCGCCTCAGGAGATTTCAATCCCCTTCATTACGATGGAACCTTCGCCGCAACTCAGGGGGTCGGCAAACCAATTGTCCACGGCGCGCTGAAGCGGCAGTGGCTGATACAATTAATGACCGACTGGATGGGGAAAGAAGGCATACTGAAGAAATTCTCCTGCCGCTACCGGGCAATGGACCACCCCCGTGCTATGAAGACCATGTTCGAGGAAACCGACGGGGAGACCTGGTGGTGCAAAGGCAAGGTCACCAAGAAGCACGCTGAAGGTGACGTGCATTATGTAGACTGTGATATCTGGCTTGAGAATGGGAAAGGTGAGGTAACGACTCCGGGCAGCGCTACTGTTATCCTACCCAGTAAAGGCTGATTCTCAAAATCTTCCATACTCTATTGGTTGGAAGTCTGCCGGAAGGTTCTTGACGTGCTTCTCAATAATACCAGGCAGTGGTTGATGAATGGCTTAGTCTCCGCCGGGAAGTGGGATTCCTTAACGGACTCTGAAAACAAAATTAAAAAGGAGGGCAAAATATGGGTAACAGGTTAAAGGGCAAGGTAGCCATTGTTACGGGTGCCGGTGGCGGCATCGGCCGGGGTGAAGCTCTAGCTCTGGCATCAGAAGGAGCCAAAGTGGTAGTCAATGACCTCGGAGGCGCCGTTGATGGTACCGGAGGCTCAAACAGAGCCGCTGACCTCGTGGTGAATGAGATTAAGAATGCAGGTGGTGAAGCGGTCGCCAACTATGATTCCGTAGCTACTGCTGAAGGCGGTGAGAACATCATCAAGACCGCCATTGACGCCTTTGGCAGACTTGATATCCTGGTCAACAACGCCGGCATCCTCCGAGACCGCATGATTTTCAACATGAGCCCGGAGGAATGGGACGCCGTAATGAAAGTGCACCTCTATGGTCATTTCAACACCATCAAACCTGCCTGTGTTCTCTTCCGCCAGCAGAGGAGCGGGCGCATCATCAACACTGCCTCACTATCAGGGCTGGGTAACCGCGGTCAGGCAAATTATTCCGCCGCCAAGGAGGGAATCGTTGGCTTTACGAGAACCGTTGCCTTGGACATGGGCAAGTATGGTGTTACCTGCAACGCCATCCGGCCTAATGCTGGCACCAGAATGACCATGAGCGATGATATGAAACAGGCATGGGAGAGGGCCGGCAGAGGCGATATCGCTAGGTACATGGAATCGATGAAACCTGAGGATATTGCTCCACTGGTGGTCTGGCTTGCCTCTGATGATGCCGCCCATGTGAACGGCCGTACCTTCTTTGCGGAGACAGGAAGGATAGGCCTGTTCTCAGAGCCGGTACAGGAGAAAATGATACTCAAACAAGGTGGTTTTACCATTGATGAGCTATTTAGTATGATGTCGCGGACACTGGCCCAGGGCTTGGTAAACCCGGCACCACCGGAGACGCCAAAAGAATAGCGGGCAAGCGCTATCAGCTAATATATCATTATGTATGATACAAGGAAACATAAGCAGGCTGTTGGGTGCTACTAACAACATGAAAGAGGTGATGTGTTGTTAAGGTACTGAATGCAGATAAAGTTTTGCCATTTTTTTGACATCCGTAAAACTGGCTGCTAATATAGCGTGAAACCAAACTACAAAGGAGGATAAATGGCGGGGATAGTATCATATGGAGCATACATGCCGTATTATAGGTTGCCCCGGAACGTAATTAATGCGGCTTGGGGGCGGGGTGGGGGACGTGGAGAGAAGGCAGTGGCCGGTTTCGATGAAGACTCTATTACCATGTCAGTGGCTGCCGGCTTGGACTGCCTCAAGGAAACCGATCCTAAAACAGTCGATGCTTTATTCTTGGCTACAACTACTGCACCTTATAAGGAGAGGAACAACTCTACAATAGTGGCCACGGCGCTTGACTTTCGTCGAGACGCCCGGAATGCAGATTTCGCAAATTGCCTCAGGGCAGGAACCGCTGCCCTGTTCTCGGCATTGGATGCTGTAAAAGCAGGCTCACTCAAGAGCGTCGTGGTGACTGCTGCGGATATGCGCCTAGGAGGTGCTGCCGGCGAGGATGAACAGGCGTTGGGTGATGGTGCCGCTGCCCTTCTGATTGGAGATGGCAGGGTGGCAGTAGAGATTGAAGGCAGCTATACTTTATCTGATGACCTGGTAGATTACTGGAGGTCGCATGAGGACAACTTTGTCCGTCACTGGGAAGACCGCTTTGGTCGCGATGCAGGTTACATGAAGATACCCGTTGAAGCTGCTAAAGGGGTAATGGCGAAGCTCAATATCACCCAGAAGGACATTGCCAAGCTTTGCCTATATGGTGCCAATGTGAGAGCACAACAAACTCTGGCCAAAAGGATGGGCTTTGAGGATTCCCAGATCCAGAACCCGCTGCTTGACATTGTTGGTAATACCGGGGCTGCGCAGCCCCTGATGACCTTGGTAGCAGCCTTGGAGGAGGCCAAGGCGGGCGATAGGATTCTGCTGGTCAGCTATGGGAATGGCAGTGATGCTATTGTCTTCAAGGTTACACCGGAGATTGAAAAGATTAGAGACCGGCGCGGAATAAAGCGCCACCTCGAAATAAAAAGAACGCTTGACAACTATGGAAGGTACCTGCGCTGGCGGAATATGGTATCCCTGCCGCCATTTAACGTTCCCCCAGGAGCCCCAGCATCCCCAGCGGCACAGTGGAGGGAACACTCCTCTGCTTTGCCCCTTTACGGTGTTAAGTGCAAGAAATGCGGCACTCCTCAGTTGTTCTTGAGTGGTTCCTCAACTCGAGCCCATGTCTGTGTGGAATGCCTTGCCAAGGATGAGTTTGAGCCTTACCGGTTCGCTGATAAGAGGGGTAAAGTAGCTAGCTTCAGTCACGACTATCTGACGGGCGGTATTGATCCACCCGTCACAGCAACCGTGGTTGATTTTGAAGGAGGAGGCAGAGGTGAGTTTGACATGGTTGACCGTCAGCCGGATGAATGCAAGGTGGGCATGGAAGTGGAGATGACCTTTAGAAAGATGCGTTACACATATGGTACTCACACTTATTTCTGGAAGTGCAAACCAGTAAGGGATTAGATTCAAAGAATAAAAGGGAGGTAAAGAAAATGCCAGGAAGTATTAAAGACAGAGTTGCTATCGCCGGTATGGGCTGCACTCACTTTGGTGAGAGATGGGATGCAAACACTGCTGATCTTCTGGTGGATGCTGCCTATCAGGCTTTTGAAGATGCCGGAATAGAGCCGGGAGATGTTCAGGCAGCGTGGGTAGGCACCCAGAACTCAGGAATGACAGGGATGACCCTTTCGGAACCACTAAGGCTTCCCTATATTCCTATTACCAGGGTAGAGAACGCCTGCGCCACCGCTTCGGATGCCTTCAGGAATGCCAGCTATGCGGTAGCCGCTGGTATCTACGACATAGTTTTAGCCATTGGCGTCGACAAGTTTAAGGATAGTGGAATTAGTGGTTTAACTGATGGAAGCACACCCGGGCCGAGCCATGCCATGGGGTCGGTAGGCATGCCACCGCGGTCCTTTGCGATGCTGGCGACCACATATTTTGCCCGTTATGGCTTGAGCTATGAAGAAGGCAAGCATATGATATGCCGGGTCTCCTGGAAGAGCCACGTCAACGGTGCTCGAAACCGCAACGCTCACTTCCAGAGGGAAGTGCCTTTGGAGACGATGATCAATGCTCCTATGATTGCCTGGCCTCTAGGATTATATGACTGCTGTGGTGTCAGTGATGGTTCGGCGGCCGCTATCATCACTACACCCGAGATAGCTAAGAGCCTGAGGAAAGGGAAAGAGCCACCAGTATTTGTTAAGGCGGTACAGATTGCTATGTCCCCTCGTGACGGAAACTATAACGCAAAATTTGATTATACCCATGTTGAAACTACGGTAAGAGCTGCGTCGGCAGCCTATAAAGAGGCTGGTATCACCAATCCCCGTGAACAGATAAGCATGGCCGAGGCTCACGACTGCTTCTCTATCACCGAAGCAGTTACCATGGAAGACCTCGGTTTTAGCCCTAGAGGCAAGGTAAGGGATGATATTGAGTCCGGCTTTTTTGACCTTGATGGAAAATTGCCGATACAGACTGATGGTGGCTTGAAGTGCTTTGGGCATCCGGTTGGGGCCAGCGGGATACGAATGCTCTATGAAATGTACCTGCAGCTTCAGGGTCGAGCAGACAAACTACTGAACCCTGGTATGCCTTCCCGGCAGGTTAAGAATCCCAAGCTGGGACTAACCCACAACCTGGGCGGCAGACCAGATGGCTGTGCTATTTTTGTAGGTATCATTGGATTAGAAGGTGCATAATAATTTGGCATGAGACATACAAGCAGCACAGGGCAGTTCTGAGCGCCACCAGGTTAAGCCCTGCAGCATTGGTCTGAATTATGCTCAGTACAAGGTTAGTTATACTTGAGACTAGTCTAGCTTAAACACAATGAGGAGACAGCAATGGGAAATATATCGATACCGGTAATGCGAGCCAAAAGAGACTTTGATGGTCAGGAATATGTTCTAACCAAGATTAATTATACCAAAGAAGATGCCGAAGAGGACCTGGCATATTATCGGGAACGAGGAAACAAAATCAACATTCTAGAAGAAGACGGCTTTTGGTTGCTCTACACCAAGGTTGGACAATAAGGTGTAGGTTTGCTCTGGAATGAGAGTTAGAACATCCTGAACCTTGTTGGCAACTTCTATACTTCCAAGTATAGAAATGCGCGTAGCGCATAAAGGAAATGTTCTTTCTATGCTGATGCCTGCCGTGCCTTGGCATTCTTCAGCATGGCTTGAAAATGGTCATCTTTAGTCTTGTTGTCTTGGGATTTGGCATAGTTACGAAAGTCGCAGTGATGAAGGCTTCCCTATCCATTCAAAGTACGGACTGAAGGTTGACGCCACAAACCACCCTCATAAAAAACTAAATGGCATCAATGTCAGCACGTTTGGATGGGTTCATGCTCTTATTTTCTTGGCTGTGTCACTTGACGTTTCTGTTAATCTAGATGATAATCACAGCAACTAGAGAGTCGGACAATCAATTCCATGACTTCTGATTGTATAAGCAAGACAGGCATCGTTATGCCAACACAGGTGCTTGCTCAAGAGTGGGAAGTACAATACCAGGGCGAATATTATTGCCCCAACTATTGTCAAAGCTTGTTTTTTAAGCCAATATGGTGTTGTCTTGATAAAACGCAAGCGGAATGAGTAGGCTATCATGACTAATCCAATCAAATTTGGCACCGATGGGTGGCGAGGGATTATCGCCGAGGATTTCACCTTCGACAATGTGCGCCTCTGTGCTCAGGCTGTAGCGGAATATCTCAAGCAAAATGGGCTTGATAAACAAAGCATGGTCATTGGCTATGATACTCGCTTCGCCTCTGAGGATTTTGCTGCTGCTGCTGCTGAGGTGATAGCCGGCAACGATATCAGGATCCATCTCTGCCTCAAGCCAGTCCCTACGCCGGTGGTGAGCTTTGCTGTCCCGGCTACTAAGTCTGCCGGGGCTATTGTGATAACTGCCAGTCACAACCCTGGTTCATGGAACGGATTCAAATACAAATCTCAG
>Ga0209121_10006013_pt1 | contig 10788 bp, 9 predicted proteins | sample Cruoilmetagenom3_FD_187292 | JGI IMG/M metagenome (GOLD analysis project Ga0209121, IMG submission 187292) | Oil polluted marine microbial communities from Coal Oil Point, Santa Barbara, California, USA - Sample 3 (SPAdes) (version 2) | ecosystem: Environmental > Aquatic > Marine > Oil seeps ...
CTGCCTGACGAACCTTAGGGTGGGTGGTTAAACCCAGATAATTATTCGAACCGCACATGATGATGTGCCGGCCATCATAAATGACTTCAGTGCCTTCATTTTCGTCCAGTGGAATAAAGTAGGGATAAATTCCGGCTTCTTTTGCGTCTTTCACGATTGAAAACTGGTAACATTTTTCAAAAATATCCATAAAGCTATCCTTAATCAAATCAAGATGAATCAACAGCCTTGATTATACTAGAATTCAAACTCGCTTCCTTCATAGTGAAAACTAAAATTTGCTCAATGATATTAACCGCTGGACAGGCATCAAGTTGCGTCGTCATTTCGATTGCTATATAATTGCCTTATGTAAACCCTCATCAGTAACCAGGAGGTCCAGATGAAGAAAACCAATTTGATCTTCATCTCACTGCTGCTGACCAGCCTGCTTGTAAGCTGCAGTTTCAGCCAGGAAAATGAGATGGACGACACCCTTGTTGCGACCCAGGTCGCCATTATTTTAACCCAAACCGCACTGGCAGAACCAGCAGATAAAGAACCTGTCGTGGTGGATTCTGCGACAACTGCACCTACACAAACTGCGACCCAGGAAGTTTCAACATCAACTCCCACAATAACGCTGACATCCACTGTGACGGCAACCCGGGATGAGTCAGATCCTGCTGTCTCCCTTGGAGAACCGATCTGGAGCCAGGATTTCACTGCCAGCAGCAGCCCCTGGGATTTTGACTCTGACCAGGCAGTCTTCAAAACCCAGGATGGTGCCCTGATCCTCACTGCTAAAGGAAGCGCAAATTGGCACAGCTGGTATGTCTCCACACCGAAACTGAGAAACGCATATCTCGAAGCAGAGATCGAGATGAGCAACTGCTCAGGGTTGGATCGAATTGGATTGGCTGTTCGTTCTGAATCCGACGGTCAGCAGTTCTATTTTATGGGCGTCACCTGTGATGGTCAATGGGGGTTTTTTAGAATGGCGCCAGATGTGAACATTAACGAGATCATTGGCTTTCAAGAATCTGACCAGCTCTCTAATACCGTCAATACCCCTCACCGCTTGGGAATCTGGATGAATGGAAACGATTTCAGCCTATATATAGATGGCAAGGAAGTTGGAACAGCCTCGGATGACACGCTGATGATCGAAGGATATACTGGTTTCTTAATAGCCTATGCCAATACACCTGGCTTTTCCGTCAAAGTGCATCATTTAAAATATTGGAATATTCCGTAATAGACTAATCAACCAAGGTATCATTATGCCCCACTTATTGGGATGATCCAAACCTGGAGGCATTTCTGGGGCAAAATTCAATGCGTTTGAACTTACACATTTGCAATATAAATGTCATCTGAATTAACGATCAACATAAAATTATTTAGAAGGCTCACGAGTGAAAATCCTACAATTCCATCCTTCAAACCGACATTATCGAAATGCCTTTATAAAATTCCCTTTTGAATTGTATAAAGATACGCCGCAGTGGGTGCCTCCCATGCGTTGGGAAATGCGAAAGATATTTAAGACAAATTATGCTTTCTACAACTACGGTGAGGCAGCATTCTTATTGGCATTGAATGACCAGGATGAAGTTGTTGGCCGCCTGGCTGTCGCCAACAACCACCGCTATAACGATTTTCACAAATCCAAAACAGCCTTATTTTACTATTTCGAGGCAGTTGATAATTGGGCAGTTGTGGAAGGATTATTTAAAAGTGCGTTTACCTGGGTTCGAGATCAGGGCTTGAACCATGTATTGGGACCCAAAGGTTTTATGGTTCTGGATGGATTTGGGATGCTGGTTAAGGGCTTCGAATACCAGCCGGCGTTTTCACAAACCTATAACCTCTCATATTATCCGGGTATGATTGAAAGGTTAGGATTCACAAAAATCAGGGATATCTTCACTGCACGTGTTGACCGCAGCACGCGTTGGCCCGAAAAGATTGCTAGAGCTGCTAAAATCATTAAAAAAAGGCGAAATATCCGGGCACCCGAATTGAAAAACAAGGCAGAATTACGCCAATTTGTTGACGACTTGATGCTGCTCTACAATGAGTCGTTGGCTGGTGAAGCTGGAAACCCACCCCTGACCGAAGATGACATGGCAAATATGGTGTCACAGATCCTTTGGATCGCCGACCCGCGCCTGGTCAAAATGATGTATAAAGATGATCAACCGATTGGGTGGATGCTGGCTTATCCTGATATTGGAAAAGCATTGCAGCGTACACAGGGTCGGCTGTTTCCCTTTGGTTGGCTGCAAATCCTGATAGAGTCCAAGCGATCACAGTGGATTGACTTCAACGGGATTGGAATTATTGAAGACTACCGGCGCCTGGGAGTGACAGCCATCCTTATCAATGAAATATTTAAGAGCATCACAAGTAATGACCAGTACCAATATGGGGAATTTCTGCAATTCAGGGAAGAAAACATCAACAGCCTTTTAGAAGCATCAAATGTTGATCTCGATTTCCACAAAACCCACCGGCTTTATGAGGTCAATTTGTAAGATAAAGTCAACTGAAAAATAACATAAGTAAAATCCAGAAAATTTGATTGAATTTTTCCTTGTTTAAGAACTGCTAATTATTTTTGCCCCCTGCAAACATCTATAATGAATGCTAAAGGAAATTCTCTTTTAAATATCGAGGCAGGGGAATTTCTGGAAGAGTTAGATCAATTGGAGCATTTTCATATGCTTCGTCAGTAAATGCGTGCATAACCACCCAATCAGCATATCAGGACCTTTGATCCGGGCATTATTCCCTTGTCAGGAAATAAATTCTCGATTATCATACTGGTATGACCACTTACCAGTTTGCAGAGGAAACTGATTCCCCGTGGAAACCCATTCAAAAACCAGCAGAAATAGCAGAAACGCGGTTGATCAGTGCCATTCTCGAGGGACGCTTCCCTATCAACAGTCACCTTCCCGGGGAACGCGAGCTGGCAGAAATCCTCGGCGTTACTCGACCTACCTTGCGTGAGGTTCTCCAGAGATTGGCAAGGGACGGCTGGCTTGAAATTCAACACGGCAAACCCACCCGCGTGTGCGACTATTGGGAAGAAGGGCGCCTGGGTGTCCTGAACACACTTTCTGAGCATCCTGAAGAACTTCCAGAAAACTTTATTCCAGACCTGCTGAATGTGCGATTAGCGATGGCCCCCATGTACACTACCTTAGCGGTCTCCAACGCGTCTGGCAAGGTTCTGGAGATCCTGAATGAGAGCCAAAACCTTAATAATTCCCCTCATAATTTTGCACATTTCGATTGGCGCCTGCAGCACCAGATGACCATCCTGGGTGGTAATCCGGTCTTTGTATTGATCTTAAATGGGTTCAAAGATCTATTTTTAAACTTGGCTCCACATTACTTTTCAAACCCGGCAGCCAGAAAGCATTCCATGCAATATTACGAGAACCTAACCCGGGCGGTACAGGATAATAACGTTGATGAAGCCAGGCAGCTCACAGAAGATGTGATGCATGAAAGTCTGGCATTTTGGAAACAAACCGATTTCTTATGAGATTGATCCTTGGAGGAAAATATGAAACGTATCCAGGGCTGGGGTAACCCACAGACAGATTATCCCGTTCCGCAGCCAGCGAAAATTTTTCTTGAGAACGTTTTTAGACCGCCCTTAGAATTACAGAATATTCCAATTGAGGACCTGATCGCTAAAGTCCCGCCCTCGATCGGACCCGCACATCCCCTCATCTCAACAAATTCCGAAGATCGCCTGAGGCATTCAAGAGGTCAATCCCTGAATGACTGGATTGATATGTTTGATGGCCTGTTGGATTCCTTTCCGGACGGTGTCGCTTATCCCACCTCAGATAAGGAAATCAGAGAACTGCTTGCGTTTGCCGTCCAAAACCAGCTTAATCTGATCCCCTACGGTGGAGGATCAAGTGTGGTTGGGCATCTCACACCGCCGGGTGAAGGGCCACCCACGGTCAGCGTTGACCTTAGCAAGCTGAATCAACTTGTTGACCTGAATGAAACAAGCCATGAAGCAACCTTTGGCGCGGGCGTCAGTGGACCTGATTTAGAAAGACAACTTTCAGAACATGGATACATCCTGGGTCATTTTCCTCAATCCTGGGAATACTCAACCCTTGGGGGGTGGATCGTCACCCGTTCTGTGGGTCAGCAATCCTACCATTACGGCAGGATCGAACCCTTGTTTGTCTCCGGTCATTTAGAAGCACCATCAGGACCTTTTGATCTCCTGGACGTGCCAAAGAGCGCCGCAGGCCCTGACCTGCGTCATATTGTTTTGGGGTCAGAAGCGCGCTTGGGGATCCTGACCAGAGCTACCGTTCGCATCCGCCCTCTTCCAGAGGAAGAACATTTCTATGCAGCTTTTTTCCCTGATTTTGAATGTGGCGCGCAGGCAGTACGGCAAATTGCTCAGGCTGAGTTGAATCTCTCGATGCTGCGGCTGAGCGACGCCATTGAAACAGAAACCACCTTCCAACTATCAGGCGAGGAAAAATTGGTTAACCTCGCCAAGAAAGGGCTCAACCTGTTTGGTCAGAGTGAAGCACGCTGCATGTTGATCTACGGTCTGACTGGCAGCCGTGCCGCAAATCGTTTAGCGGATCGACAATTGGCTCATCTCGTACGTGCAAACCATGGAATGATGGTTAAATTCTATCTGGGCGAAGCCTGGATGAGAAAACGTTTCCTGACCCCTTACCTGCGGAATACCTTATGGAACCTGGGCTATGCACTGGATACCCTCGAAACTGCGCTGCCCTGGGATAAGTTGCAGCAGGCACGTAAAGCTATTTTAGACACGATTCGTGATGGATTGCAGGATGAAAATGAAACCGTCTTAGCCTTCAGTCATATCTCCCATGTCTATACGAATGGAGGATCCTTATATATCACCTATCTCTATCGACGTGCCCAAGATCCGCAGCAAACCCTGACGCGCTGGAAAAAACTCAAAACTGGAGCCAGCCAATCCATCCTCGACCATGATGGGACAATCACACACCAGCACGGCATTGGCATCGATCATAAACCCTATCTCTCTAAGGAGAAGGGTGCTCTGGGGATGCAGATGATTAAAAAGATCATCCAGGAAGCCGACACCCACAGGGTGATGAACCAGGGCAAGCTGATCGATCTGGATTGAAGAAGGGTGATTCATGCTTAACTCAGCCTGGCGAGAAAAAACCTGGCACGATTTGGAGCAATCCTGGGATATCATTGTTATCGGCGGCGGGATTACCGGCGCGGGGATATTCAACATGGCCGCCCAAAAGGGGCTCAAAGTCTTATTGTTAGAAGCGCGCGATTTCGCGTTTGGCACCTCCAGCAGAAGCTCTAAACTCGTACACGGCGGCATTCGCTATTTGAAGAACCGACAATTTGATGTGGTGAGAGAATCTGTCAAAGAAAGAGAACGCCTGATCAAAGAAACGGATGACCTCATCGATCCAATGGCCTTTATTTTTCCATCTTATGATCACAATCGTCACGATACCCAGATGATGAAACTCGGTGTGATTGTCTATGACCTGATTGCACTAAAATGGCAACATTGGACATTGAATCGTCAGCAAGTTAAGCAAGCATCGCCGGCAATTCGGGATGAGCAGCTCATCGGCGGAGTCAAATATTTTGATTCTATCGTTGATGACTCTCAACTCGTCCTGCGAGTGATCATGGATGGCATTCGTTTTGGCGCCAGCGCTTTGAATTATGCCCGGGTGATTGATCTGTGTAAGTCAAGCCGAGGAAGTGTGGAAGGTGTAATTGTCCAGGATGAAACGGGACTATTCGAATCTTCGCAAAAAGAACTCCAAGCTTCTGTGGTGATTAATGCCACCGGGCCCTGGTCAGACCAACTTCGAGAGAAAATCGATGGCACCAAGAAATTACGACCATTAAGAGGGAGCCACATCATCCTCCCACAGGAGAAGCTGCCCCTTCATGCCGCGCTGACACTGCTTCACCCTAGAGATAACCGGGCATTATATGCCATTCCCTGGGAAAATCGTACTTTGATCGGTACGACTGATTTGGATCATGAGCATGTTTCCGAAGAAACACACATCACTCGATATGAATTAGACTATTTGTTAGAAGCAGTCCATTCAGTTTTTAAAGGTCATGATATTTCAGAGGAAGACATTATTTCCACTTTTTCTGGATTGCGTCCAGTCGTCAACACGCATGCGCCGACGCCGTCAAAAGAATCCCGTGCCCATAAGATCTGGGAAGAAAATGGATTGGTGACGATCGCAGGTGGAAAATTGACCATCTTCCGTGTCATGGCAGCTGATGTTTTGAATTTCTGCCGACATCGGCTGCCTGACCAACCGAAATTCCATCATGCAGCACCCTGTTTTATCCATCCCAACCCAGAGAAACCTTACATCAAAACCAATCCGGATTGGATCCTGATGGCAGGACGGCTGGGGAAGGATGTCAATCAATTCTTCAACGAAGCAGATCCACAGGACCTCATTCCAGTTGAATCCATGCCGGAATTATGGGCAGAGCTGACCTGGGCAGCTAAGAATGAAGCTGTTGTCCACCTGGATGATCTTCTTTTACGCCGGTTACGCATGGGTTTATTGCTCCCCAACGGCGGATTGGATCAAATTGAAAAAATCAAACGGCTGGTTTTACAACCGCTTGGTTGGTCGAGTGAAAAATGGGCTGAGGAACTAGGCCGATATCGAAATATCTGGCAGCAATTCTATAGACTGCCATCATGAGGCTCATAAAATCGTTAATTTTCTTGGTCTTGTGATAAACTATTGATGAAAGAAAACAGATCCCTGGAGAGAACCATGGCTGGCGAACAAATTCTGGCAATTGATAACGGCACACAAAGCGTTCGGGCTTTGATTTTTGACCTGAAAGGCAAATTGATAACCAAAAAACGCATCCCGATCCAGCCTTATTATTCAACCAAACCTGGATGGGCTGAACAGGATCCAGATGTTTTCTGGAATGGTGTCTGCCAGGCCTGCCAGGAGGTTTGGGCAATGGATGGTGTCAACAAAGATGCCGTCGTCGGTGTTGGGCTAACAACACAGCGTTCGACCGTTATCAATCTCGATCATGAGCATCAACCGCTTCGTCCAGCTATTGTCTGGCTGGACCAGCGGCGAACGGAAGGCTTGCCGAACGTAGGAGGGTTATGGGGCTTCCTGTTCAAAATCGCAGGCATGCAGGAAACCGTTCGCTACTTGCAGGCAGAAGCTGAAGCCAACTGGATCAAAACCCATCAACCAGAGATCTGGGATAAAACAGATAAATATGTCTACTTATCTGCCTATCTCACCTATAAACTCATCGGGAGCATCGTGGATTCTGTCGGATGCCAGGTGGGATATATGCCCTTTGATTACAAAAATCAGACCTGGGCGAAATCCTCAGATTGGAAATGGGATGCCGTAATGGTGGACCCTGACATGCTGCCGGATTTGGTCAAGCCTACCGAATTATTAGGTCATATTAGCCCAGCCGCCTCTGCAGCAACTGGTATCCCTGAGGGCTTACCCTTGATCGCTGCGGCTGCAGATAAGGCAACCGAAGTGATTGGTGCAGGGTGTCTGGACCCTCATATCGGCTGCCTCAGCTATGGAACGACAGCCACCATCAACACAACGCACAAAAAATACACAGAGGTCATACCGCTGATCCCACCCTACCCTTCAGCCGTACCGGAGGCGTATTCCCTCGAGGTCCAAATCTATCGCGGTTTTTGGATTGTAAGCTGGTTCAAAGAAGAATTCGGGCAAATCGAAAAACGCGAGGCAGAACAGTTGGATATAGAACCTGAAGCCCTTTTTGATAAGCTGCTGCAGATTGCCCCGCCTGGTGCCGAAGGGCTGATCTTGCAGCCATATTGGTCGCCCGGACTTAAAATCCCCGGTCCGGAGGCAAAAGGTGCCGTGATCGGATTTGGAGATGTTCATACGCGTGCTCATTTCTATCGGGCGATTATCGAAGGCCTGGCTTTTGGGCTTCTGGAAGGTGCTGAGAGAACAGAAAAACGATCCAAAATACCAATCACATCCTTGCGGGTGGCTGGCGGCGGCAGCCAAAGCCCAGGTGCCATGCAAACGACTGCTGATATTTTTGGCCTGCCTGTCTCACGACCGCATGTCTACGAGGCATCAGGATTAGGTGCCGCTATTGATGTGGCTGTGGGATTAGGCCTACATCCGGATTTTGAGACGGCCGTCCATGATATGACCCACCTTGGCGACAGCTTTGAACCCGATCAGAGTAATCATGAAATGTATACGGAGTTATATGAAAGGGTTTATAAGCGTATGTATTCCCGCTTGAGACCACTCTATAACGAAATCAAAGACATTACTGGTTAAACCCTGACAGCACAAGCCCAGGGCTGAATGTCGAATTTTAATAACTGACCCAAAGGGAATTTATTATGTTAAAAGGAAAATTTTCACAACAAATCACTTTCCTGCACGCCGAGAATTTGGAAACCACACATCATTTCTACACAAATTTTCTGGGGCTTCCCATGGTTCGGGATCAAGGCAACTGCATCATCTTCAAAGCGGCGGAGAACGCATTCCTTGGATTCTGCGAACACATTGAACCCATCTTACCCGGCCGCAGAGTGATCCTGACGCTTGTTACTGATGACGTGGAGAGCTGGTATCAAGCCTTATCTACTCACGGCGTAGATTTGCAGGGCCCGCCAAAATCCAATCCTAATTACCATATTTTCCATTTTTTTCTCAAGGATCCCGATGGCTACTGGATTGAAATCCAGAGTTTTGATGAGCCGCTCTGAGTATCTTCATCAAATGAGAATTTGGGTATTGTCCGGCTTAGAATCGGGTATTTACTATGCGAATTGCACGTGTTTTTTATCAAGCCTCAGTTTTATCCCTCGCATTTTTACTGAACCATTCCCTGAATAGCGGATTCCTTTAAAATCATATGATCGAAAACGAACCAATAACCGAAAATTTGCACAACCTTTCATCAAGTATGATCATCAACATTGAAAATTACGATTTGGAAAATCAGGAGGTATGTAAATAAAAAAAAACGGAAATGGTGGCCGTATTTACACTGGTTCATCATCATTAACTTCATCGCAGAAATCGTCTACGGTTTTTACATGGTATTTTTCGTGGTAGGCGGCGGGAGATGGCCCCTCTGGGCACGTGCTATTGATACACCCTCCGAAGTTATCCTAAGACGCCGGCTGTATGCCATTGAAGTCTGGGTAGCCATATCTGGGTTTGCGATTTATCTCGCATTGACTTATTTTTTGCCCGGCATCATAGCAACCCTCAAAGAAATCAAACTAATTGACCACACAACGGTCGATCAAAAGATCCAGGGCTGACGAATGATAAAGAATATTATTTTCGACATGGGTAATGTTCTGTTTTCTTATGACCCCGACCAAATTGTCAATCAGCTCATCTCAGAACCTGATGAACAGCGTCGAGTCGCAAATGCCATCTTCCACTCTCAGGGCTGGCGTCAATTGGACCAAGGTGTAATCTCCTATGCAGCGTATTATCAACATCTGGCTGTGCTTTTCCCTGAGCATAAAAATGAAATTAACTGGATATTAAACAACTGGGATAAACAAACAACTTATATATCGGGAATGTACGCCGTGATCAAGCACCTGAACAAGCTGTCCTATGACCTGTATATCCTGTCCAATGCCAACCAAAGGTATCTTGAGAGGCAGAAGCATTTAGAAATCTTCCAATTTTTCAAGGGAATCACCCTTTCCTCAGAAGTTAAGTTATTAAAACCTGACATTGAAATCTTCAGAAAGTTTTGCGACATACACCAGCTTGAACCTCTTGAGTGCTTGTTTATTGACGATCAACCCGAAAATGTTCACGGCGCGCGCCAAGCGGGATGGGATGCCCACCATTTTATTTCTACCGAAAACCTTAAAACCCACCTGCAAAGGACAATGAGGATTAGCTTTGACTGAAATTGTTCCTTGTAATTTCTTTGCCAAATTCTGAAATAAAATGCAAAAGGAGCATTTCATCACGCAAAACAATTATAATTAACCTCGACAGATGTCGTACAACAGGATTAATACGTCTAAGAATACGGTTGTTCAATTCATCTTTTCTGGATCGAAAGGCAAGGAGCACGATGCGCTTTGGAATTATGGAAATGCAATTAGATCGTTTGATTCCTTCTGGGGATAGCAGCCAGAACCTTGTTGATACTATTCTCAATTTTGATCGCGGTTCATTAATCACACATTTAGCATCAGCAGGGTTCAAGACAATCGAACTGGGGGGTGATCTGTCATTATTTTTCCCCTCCAGTTATCAGTCCGCAAATATTCAGCGTCTCCTCAAGCTGAAAAATGATTTATCGTTAAGTTATTCTCTGCATCTTCCGCTGTGGTCGGTCGAGCCTTCAACGCCGCTTGAGCCTGTCCGGTTGGGATCCGTTGATGCACTCATCGAAGTAATGGAGGCTGTAGAACCTCTGGAACCAATCTGCTACGTGCTGCATGCCACCGGTGCCCTAGCTGCGGAATTTTATCGTATGGCTCTACCTCCAGATGTAAAATCCCTGGCTTTGAAGCAATTCCAGGGCGGCGCAATCCGGTCAATCCAGATGGTCCTGGAAGAGACAGGAATTTCACCAAGAAAGTTGGCGGTTGAGACCATCGAGTTCCCACTGGATCTAACGCTTGAAATCGCAGACTTGCTGGACCTATCCATCTGCCTTGATACAGGACATGTCCTGGCCGGGTTTTCTGGTGCTGTTTCT
>Ga0209121_10006014_pt1 | contig 10787 bp, 9 predicted proteins | sample Cruoilmetagenom3_FD_187292 | JGI IMG/M metagenome (GOLD analysis project Ga0209121, IMG submission 187292) | Oil polluted marine microbial communities from Coal Oil Point, Santa Barbara, California, USA - Sample 3 (SPAdes) (version 2) | ecosystem: Environmental > Aquatic > Marine > Oil seeps ...
AGGGCGCGCTCCATCGAGCCGGTGATGCGGTCGGCGTACATGATCACCCGGCCGTCGACGTTGCGCGCGGCCCGGCCGATGGTCTGGATGAGCGAGGTTTCCGAGCGCAGGAAGCCTTCTTTGTCGGCGTCGAGAATGGCCACCAGCCCGCATTCGGGGATGTCCAGACCTTCGCGCAACAGGTTGATGCCGATCAATACGTCGAACGCGCCAAGGCGCAGATCACGCAGGATTTCGATACGTTCCAGCGTGTCGATGTCCGAATGCATATAGCGCACCTTGATGCCCTGTTCGTGCATGTATTCGGTCAGATCCTCGGCCATGCGTTTGGTCAGGGTGGTCACCAGCGTACGGTACCCGGCCTCGGCCACGCGGCGCACTTCGTCGAGCAGATCGTCGACCTGGGTTTCCACCGGGCGAATTTCGATGGCCGGGTCCAGCAGGCCGGTGGGGCGGATCACCTGTTCGGCAAACACGCCGCCGGTCTGTTCGATTTCCCATCGCGATGGTGTCGCTGAAACGAACACCGATTGCGGGCGCATGGCGTCCCATTCCTCGAACTTCAAAGGCCGGTTATCCATGCAGGACGGAAGGCGGAATCCGTGTTCGGCCAGAGTGAATTTGCGCCGGTAGTCGCCTTTGTACATGCCGCCGATCTGCGGCACGGATACGTGGGATTCATCGGCGAACACGATGGCGTTGTCGGGGATGAATTCGAACAGGGTGGGGGGCGGTTCGCCCGGCGCACGGCCCGTGAGGTAACGCGAATAGTTCTCGATGCCGTTGCAGACGCCGGTGGCTTCAAGCATTTCCAGGTCGAAATTGGTGCGTTGTTCCAGCCGCTGTGCTTCGAGCAGTTTGCCGTCGGCGACCAGTTGATCAAGCCGTTGGCGCAGTTCTTTTTTGATGTGGATGACAGCCTGCTGCATGGTCGGTTTCGGGGTCACATAGTGAGAATTGGCGTAGATGCGGATCTGTTCGAACGTGTCGGTCTTTTCGCCGGTCAGGGGATCGAATTCGGTAATACTCTCCAGTTCCTCGCCAAAGAACGACAGCCGCCAGGCGCGGTCTTCGAGGTGGGCGGGAAAGATTTCCAGCGAATCGCCGCGCACCCGGAACGACCCGCGCTGAAACGCCTGATCGTTGCGGCGGTATTGCTGGGCCACCAGATCGGCCATGACCAGGCGTTGGTCGTATTCCTTGCCGACTTTCAGATCCTGGGTCATCGCGCCATAGGTTTCGACCGAACCGATGCCATAGATGCAGGATACGGACGCGACGATGATCACGTCGTCACGCTCCAGCAGGGCGCGGGTGGCCGAGTGGCGCATGCGGTCGATCTGTTCGTTGATCTGGCTTTCTTTTTCAATGTAGGTGTCAGAGCGGGCCACATAGGCCTCGGGCTGGTAATAGTCGTAAAAGGATACGAAATATTCGACTGCGTTGTCGGGAAAGAAGTTCTTGAACTCGCCGTATAGCTGGGCCGCCAGGGTTTTGTTGGGGGCCAGGATGATCGCCGGGCGCTGGGTTTCCTCGATCACCTTGGCCATGGTGAATGTCTTGCCGGTGCCGGTCGCACCCAGCAGCACCTGATCCTGTTCGCCGCCGTCGACGCCCTGCACCAGTTCGGCAATGGCTGTGGGTTGATCGCCGGCGGGTTCGAATTCGGTTTCCATCCGAAATGGGATACCGCCTTCCAGCTTGGGACGGGCCTGAACTTCTGATGAATGTGTCGGCATCTGCGCGCCGGGTTTTTCGGAGTGGGCATATGGCATAGGTTGAGAATCCTTGTTGCGACAAATTTGATCTCTTTTTGTTCCAGTTCAAGGGGTTTTTGGCGGCTTGGCGGCAAGACTGGGACAATTCGAGCCTTGCCGGTTACTGCAAGGTTGCGCATATAGGGGCCGCAAGAGTCACGAAGGAGACGGGCAATGCGCGCGCGGATTTTCAAGCCAGCCAGAAACGCCATGACATCAGGAATGGCCAAGACCCGTAAGTGGGTGCTGGATTTTGCGCCTGAATCCGCCCGTAGAGTTGATCCGTTGATGGGCTGGACCTCGTCGGATGACACGCAATCCCAGGTGCGTCTGCGTTTTGAAAGTAAGGAAGCCGCACTAGAGTATGCCGAGGCGCACGGGATCGAGGCCGAAGTTTTCGAACCTAAGCCGCGCAAGCCAAATGTGCGTCCCGGTGGTTATGGCGATAACTTTGCTACCAACCGGCGCGGGGCATGGACGCACTGAGCCGGATTGCCGCCCGGGCCCTGGTGCGCTTTGGCCACGGGATCATTCCTGCCGGTTGGAATAAGGTAGCTGAAACGGGCGTGATCGTAGGTTGCAGAGCTGTTTGCGGTCTTGAATTTGGTGCAATGCCCGGTTATGTGCGCCTTAGTCGCTAGCAGAAAGAGCCCCGAAAATGGCCACCACCAACCCAATACAGTTCATCCAGCAGGTCCGCGCAGAGGTCTCTAAGGTCGTTTGGCCGACCCGCCGCGAGGTTTTCCTGACCACTGTGATGGTTTTCATCATGGCCGCTCTGACAGCCGTTTTCTTTGCGGCAGTCGATCTGTTGATCCGTACAGGATTGCAGGGAGTTCTTACCCTGTTCGGCTAGGTATTGCCGGACTGGGAAATATGTCAAAACCCCTTGATAAGCGGCAGAATGGGGAGTAGGTCAGCCCCTGATCCCAATAGAAGGCGTGCGGCGATTCGTGTTGCGCGCCGCTTTTTGTTCGGGGCGATGGTGGGGTAACTACCTGAAATATATCGAATTTGCGGCGCGGCCTGACGGCGGGCCAGGCAGTATAAGGGCGGAAGAGATCAATGGCGAAACGGTGGTACTCGGTCAGCGTTCTCTCAAATTTTGAGAAAAAGATCGCGGAACAGATTCGTACGTCGGTTTCCGAGAACGGCCTTGAGGAAGATATCGACGAGGTACTGGTACCCACCGAAGAGGTGATCGAGGTGCGCCGGGGCAAGAAGGTCACGACCGAGCGGCGCTTCATGCCCGGCTATGTGTTGGTGCATATGGAGATGTCGGATCAAGGCTATCACCTGATCAATTCGATCAACCGCGTCACCGGGTTTCTCGGGCCGCAGGGCCGCCCCATGCCGATGCGCGACGCCGAGGTGAACGTGCTGTTGAACCGGGTGCAGGAGGGCGAGGAGTCGCCACGCACGCTAATCCGTTTCGAGATAGGCGAGAAGGTAAAAGTAAACGACGGCCCGTTCGAGGATTTCGACGGCATGGTCGAACAGGTAGACGACGACAACCAGCGCCTGAAGGTGACGGTGTCGATCTTTGGCCGGGAAACCCCGGTCGAACTGGAATTCACGCAGGTCACCAAACAGATCTGAGTGGGCGGTGGGTTTCACCCACCCTACGGTGTATTCGCACCGTTTATTCGTGGGAGGCAGGCCGGGCGCGCCCGGATTTGCCGGACCACGCCAACCATAGGCAAAGGGACGCGTCCCGATGTCGTTGCAGGGCGGGGGTCACCCCGCCGATGAAAGGAAGGGCCACATGGCCAAGAAACTAGTCGGTACGATGAAACTGCAGGTTCCTGCAGGTCAGGCAAACCCGTCGCCACCCGTTGGTCCGGCGTTGGGTCAGCGCGGCATCAACATCATGGAATTCTGCAAGGCGTTCAACGCCAAGACCGCAGATCTTGAGCCCGGCGCGCCGTGCCCGACCGTGATCAGCTATTATCAGGACAAGTCCTTTTCCATGGACATCAAGACGCCCCCGGCGTCGTATTTCCTGAAGAAGGCTGCCAAGGTGAAATCCGGCGCGACCAACCCGTCGCGCGATATCGTTGGCTCTGTGTCGGTTGCTCAGGTCAAGGAAATCGCCGAAGCGAAGATGAAGGATCTGAACGCCAACGATATCGATGGCGCGATGCAGATCATCATGGGCTCTGCCCGCTCTATGGGCATCGAGGTGAAATAAGATGGCAAAGCTAGGAAAACGTATCCGCGCCGCGCGCGAAGCATTCGCCGGCAAAGACAATGTGTCGGTGGAAGAGGCCGTAGCCCTGGTCAAGGGAAGCGCCAAGGCGAAGTTCGATGAGACCATCGAAATTGCCATGAACCTGGGTGTCGACCCGCGCCATGCGGATCAGATGGTCCGCGGTGTGATCGGCCTGCCCAACGGTACCGGCAAGACGGTCCGCGTTGCGGTATTTGCCCGCGACGCCAAGGCGGACGAGGCCAAGGCGGCTGGTGCTGACATCGTTGGTGCCGAGGATCTGATGGAGATCGTTCAGGGCGGCACGATCGACTTTGATCGCTGTATCGCCACGCCGGACATGATGCCGGTTGTCGGTCGTCTGGGTAAGGTTCTTGGGCCACGCAACCTGATGCCGAACCCCAAGGTGGGGACGGTGACCATGGATGTGACCGAGGCTGTCAAGGCGGCCAAGGGCGGCGAAGTGCAGTTCCGGGTCGAAAAGGCCGGGGTGATTCATGCTGGTGTTGGCAAGGCGTCGTTTGACGAGGCCAAGCTGGTCGAGAACATCCGGGCCTTTGTTGGCGCAGTTTCCAAGGCCAGGCCGGCGGGTGCCAAGGGTACGTATATGAAGAAAATCGCGCTCAGCTCGACCATGGGTCCGGGTGTCAGCGTTGATGTGGCGAACGCCACCGGCGAATGATTGCGTAGGGTGGGTGGTCACCCACCCTGCGGTAATTTGACACCTTTGGGTGTCAGATAGCGGGGCCAGAAGATCGGCCCTGTTCTGTCCGAGACGGAGGGTTCAGCATCAGCTGAATAATTCCTTCCTGAGATGGGAAACGAGAATTGATCGCCCCTCGCGGTGATTTTGGCTCGGGACCCTGAAATTGGACCCGAAGCCCCGGTTAAGACCGGGGTAAATGAGAGCCGGGGGGCAACCCCCAAATTTGGAGTGAAACTGTGGATAGAGCCCAGAAAGAGAAAGTGGTCGAGGAACTCGGCCAGATCTTTGAAAGCTCTGGCGTCGTGGTGGTTTCCCACTACGTCGGTCTGACAGTTGCCGAGATGCAGGATCTGCGCGCGCGTGCACGCGACGCGGGTGGATCTGTGCGTGTTGCCAAAAACAGGCTCGCCAAAATCGCCCTTGAGGGACGCCCGTGTGAATCGATCACGAGCCTTCTGACGGGCATGACCGTTCTGACCTATTCCGAGGATCCCGTGGCAGCAGCCAAGGTAGCCGAGGACTTTGCCAAGGAGAACAGCAAGTTCGAAATCCTTGGCGGGGCAATGGGTGAGAACGCTCTGGACCGGGCCGGTGTCAAGGCCGTGTCGAACATGCCGTCGCGCGAAGAGCTTATCTCTTCGATCGCTGGTTGTATCGGCGCACCTGCATCGAATATCGCCGGGGCCATTGGCGCACCTGCAAGCAATATCGCAAGCATCCTTTCGACCCTCGAAGAGAGGGCCGAGGCTGCGTAAGCGGTTGGCACTGAATGATCGGCGTGGGGCATTCGCCCACACGTTGGAACACAAAACTGTAAACGGAAAGAGCTGATAAAATGGCTGATCTGAAGAAAATGGCAGAAGAGATCGTTGGTCTCACCCTGCTCGAAGCACAAGAACTGAAAACCATCCTCAAGGACGAGTATGGCATCGAGCCCGCCGCTGGCGGTGCTGTTGTCATGGCAGCCGGTGGCGACGCCGGTGGCGCAGCTGAGGAAGAAAAGACTGAATTCGACGTGATCCTGAAGAACCCGGGTGCTTCGAAAATCGGCGTGATCAAAGAAGTTCGCGGCCTGACCGGTCTTGGCCTGAAAGAAGCCAAGGAACTGGTTGAAGCCGGCGGCAAGATCAAGGAAGGCGTCAGCAAAGACGAAGCCGAGGAAGTCAAGGCCAAGCTGGAAGCAGCTGGCGCTGAGGTTGAAGTCGTGTAAGCATTGGGTGAAACCCACGCGCATTGACGCGCATGAAATTGGCTGGATCCGGGCATGCTCCGGGTCCAGCCGAACCTGTCTTAGAAAAAGCCCCTAGCGGGGGTTTTTTCTAAGGCGCGGTTCGTTGGATCGGGAGGCTGCCACTCGGGGCGGTGGCCATGAATTGATCTGAAACGCGCTGTCTCGAAGGGCCAAGGTGCCGGTGCCCGGCGGTATCCTTGACTGGTGAGAAATAGATAAAGGTGACATCTGACATGGCTCAATCGTTCCTAGGCCAGAAACGTCTTCGCAAGTATTACGGTAAAATCCGCGAAGTATTGGAAATGCCGAACCTCATCGAGGTTCAGAAATCCTCTTATGATCTGTTCCTGAACTCTGGTGAGGCCGTAACGCCCACCGAAGGCGAAGGCATCATGGGCGTGTTCCAGTCGGTCTTTCCGATCAAGGATTTCAACGAAACCAGCGTGCTGGAATTCGTGAAATACGAGCTGGAAAAGCCGAAATACGACGTCGAGGAATGTCAGCAGCGCGACATGACGTACAGCGCGCCTTTGAAAGTCACCCTGCGTCTGATCGTGTTTGATATCGACGAAGACACCGGGGCCAAGTCGGTCAAGGACATCAAGGAACAGGACGTATTCATGGGCGACATGCCCCTGATGACACCGAACGGCACATTCGTGGTAAACGGCACAGAGCGGGTGATCGTTTCCCAGATGCACCGTTCCCCTGGCGTGTTCTTTGATCACGACAAGGGCAAGACGCACAGCTCGGGCAAGCTGTTGTTTGCCTGCCGGATCATCCCCTATCGCGGCTCCTGGCTGGACTTTGAGTTTGACGCCAAGGACATCGTGTTCGCCCGGATCGACCGGCGCCGCAAACTGCCTGTGACAACCCTGCTTTATGCGCTGGGATTGGACCAGGAAGGCATCATGGATGCCTATTACAACACCGTTCAGTACAAGCTGAAGAAGAACAAGGGCTGGGTCACTCCGTTCTTCCCCGATCGCGTGCGTGGCACCCGTCCTCCACATGATTTGATCGACGCCAAGACCGGAGAAATCATCTTTGAGGCCGGCAAGAAAGTCACCCCGCGCGCGGTTAAAAAGCTGATCGACGAAGGCAAGGTCAAGAACCTGCTGGTGCCGTTCGAACATATCGTCGGCAAGTTCGCCGCCAAGGACATCATCAACGAGGAAACCGGCGCGATCTATGTCGAGGCCGGCGACGAGTTGACGCTGGAATACGACAAGGAAGGCACGCTGATCGGCGGCACCGCGCAAGAGCTGATTGATGCCGGCATAACCGATATCCCGGTGCTGGACATCGACAACATCAACGTCGGTCCCTACATGCGCAACACCATGGCGGCGGACAAGAACATGAACCGCGATGGCGCGCTCATGGACATCTACCGCGTCATGCGCCCGGGCGAGCCGCCCACAGTCGAGGCCGCGTCGAACCTGTTCGATACGTTGTTTTTTGACAGCGAACGCTATGACCTTTCTGCCGTTGGCCGCGTCAAGATGAACATGCGTCTGGCGCTGGACGCTGAAGACACCATGCGCATCCTGCGCCGCGAAGACATCGTTGCCTGCATCAAGGCGTTGGTGGATCTGCGCGACGGGCGCGGTGGCATCGACGATATTGACCACCTTGGCAACCGCCGGGTGCGCTCGGTTGGTGAGCTGATGGAGAACCAGTACCGCGTTGGCCTTTTGCGGATGGAGCGCGCCATCAAGGAACGCATGTCATCGGTCGAGATCGACACGGTGATGCCGCAGGATTTGATTAACGCCAAGCCGGCGGCTGCCGCTGTGCGCGAATTCTTTGGCTCCAGCCAGTTGTCGCAGTTCATGGACCAGACCAACCCGCTTTCGGAAGTGACGCACAAGCGTCGTCTTTCCGCGCTTGGGCCGGGTGGTCTGACCCGCGAACGTGCCGGATTTGAGGTGCGCGATGTGCATCCGACTCACTATGGCAGGATGTGTCCGATTGAAACGCCGGAAGGGCCGAACATTGGTCTGATCAACAGCCTTGCCACATTCGCGCGGGTGAACAAATACGGCTTTATCGAGACGCCCTATCGCGTGGTCAAGGACAGCCATGTAACGGACGAAGTACACTATATGTCCGCCACCGAAGAAATGCGTCACACCGTGGCGCAGGCCAACGCGACGCTGGATAATGATGGCAACTTCATTAACGATCTGGTGTCGACCCGAAAATCGGGTGACTATACCCTGTCACCACGTGAAAACGTGGACCTGATTGACGTCAGCCCAAAGCAGTTGGTTTCGGTTGCAGCCTCGCTGATCCCGTTCCTGGAAAACGACGACGCCAACCGCGCCCTGATGGGGTCGAACATGCAACGTCAGGCGGTTCCGCTGCTGCGGGCCGAGGCACCGCTGGTCGGCACCGGTATCGAGGAAGTCGTGGCACGCGATTCCGGCGCGGCCTATATGGCCAAACGCGGCGGGATTATCGACCAGGTGGACGCGCAGCGGATCGTGATCCGGGCAACCGAGGATCTGGAACTGGGTGACGCAGGCGTTGACATCTACCGGATGCGCAAGTTCCAGAGGTCGAACCAGAACACCTGTATCAACCAGCGTCCGCTGGTGAAGGTGGGTGATACGGTCCGCAAGGGACAGGTGATTGCCGACGGTCCATCGACTGATATGGGTGAACTGGCACTGGGCAAGAACGTGGTCGTCGCGTTCATGCCGTGGAATGGCTATAACTACGAGGATTCGATCCTGATTTCCGAGCGGATTGCCCGCGACGACGTATTTACCTCGATCCATATCGAGGAATTCGAGGTCGCGGCCCGCGATACCAAGCTGGGCCCGGAAGAGATTACCCGCGATATTCCCAACGTTGGCGAAGAAGCGCTGCGCAACCTGGATGAGGCCGGCATCGTTTATATCGGTGCCGACGTGGAGCCGGGCGATATTCTGGTGGGCAAGATCACCCCAAAGGGCGAGAGCCCGATGACCCCGGAAGAAAAGCTGTTGCGGGCAATCTTTGGCGAAAAGGCCAGTGACGTGCGGGATACATCCCTGCGGGTCAAGCCGGGTGATTTCGGCACGGTGGTCGAGGTGCGTGTATTCAACCGCCACGGGGTCGAAAAGGACGAACGCGCCCTTCAGATCGAGCGCGAAGAAGTCGAGCGTCTGGCCCGTGACCGCGACGATGAGCTGACCATTCTTGACCGCAACATCTATGCGCGTCTGCACGGGATGGTGCTGGGCAAGACGGCTGTGAAAGGCCCGAAAGGCGTCAAATCGGGGTCTGTGATCACCGAGGAATTGCTGCAAACCCTGACCCGTGGTCAGTGGTGGCAACTGGCACTGGGCGAAGAGGGCGACGCACAGATCGTCGAGGCTCTGAACGAACAGTATGAGGTGCAAAAGCGCGCTTTGGATGCACGGTTCGAGGATAAGGTCGAAAAGGTGCGGCGTGGCGACGATCTGCCGCCGGGTGTGATGAAGATGGTCAAGGTGTTCGTGGCCGTGAAGCGTAAATTGCAGCCGGGCGACAAGATGGCCGGTCGGCACGGCAACAAGGGTGTGATTTCCAAGGTGGTGCCGATGGAGGACATGCCGTTCCTCGCCGATGGTACGCCGGTTGATTTCTGTCTGAACCCTCTGGGTGTGCCATCGCGCATGAACGTCGGGCAAATCCTTGAGACGCACATGGGCTGGGCCGCACGCGGACTGGGCCTGAACATCGACGACGCACTTGGCGACTACCGCCGCTCGGGCGATCTGACGCCAGTGCGTGAAGCTATGACCCATGCCTATGGCGACGAGGTTTACGCCGAAGGCCTGGCCGACATGAGCGAGAGTGATCTGCTTGAGGTGGCTGAAAACGTTACCAACGGCGTGCCGATTGCGACACCGGTATTTGACGGTGCCAAAGAGGCTGACGTGAATGATGCGCTGAAGCGGGCCGGGTTCTCGGAAAGCGGTCAGTCGGTGCTGTTCGACGGTCTGACAGGCGAGCAGTTTGCCCGCCCTGTTACCGTGGGCATCAAGTACCTGCTGAAACTGCACCACCTGGTGGACGACAAGATCCACGCGCGTTCGACCGGGCCGTACAGCCTCGTTACCCAGCAGCCATTGGGTGGTAAGGCGCAGTTCGGTGGTCAGCGCTTCGGGGAAATGGAGGTCTGGGCGCTTGAGGCGTACGGGGCCGCCTATACCCTGCAGGAAATGCTGACGGTGAAATCGGATGACGTTGCGGGCCGGACCAAGGTCTATGAGAGCATCGTCAAGGGCGAGGATAATTTCGAGGCGGGCGTTCCCGAGAGCTTTAACGTTCTGGTGAAAGAAGTCCGTGGCCTTGGCCTGAACATGGAACTCCTGGATGCGGAGGTGGAAGAGTGAGGGCTTCGCGTGGGCTCAGGGCGGTTTTGCATGCCGTAGCGGTTCTGGTATTTGGAGCGTTTGGCTTCTTTGCTGGAACCGTCGTTGGCAGCCAATCACGCATGGATATCAGTCTGTCGATTAATACCGCTGAGGGTATCGATGGTGAAATCACACGTCGCGAATCGTCAGATTGGAACACTTTGGAAATTGCTACAGCGATTTGCAAAACCCGCACCGGCCTAGGTCGCTTCGAATACAATCATTCTTCCCGTCCCGCCGAAAAGTTTGAATTTTCGTGCCCGGAACCTGGAAAGGAAACCCAATGAACCAGGAACTGACAAACAACCCGTTCAACCCGTTGACCCCGCCGAAAGTGTTCGACGAGATCAAGGTGTCGCTGGCATCGCCCGAACGCATCCTGTCGTGGTCCTACGGCGAGATCAAAAAGCCGGAAACCATCAACTACCGCACGTTCAAGCCCGAGCGTGACGGCCTGTTCTGCGCGCGTATCTTTGGCCCGATCAAGGATTAT